>OLPD01000149.1_pt1 | contig 65762 bp, 55 predicted proteins | sample 1672111 | NCBI WGS metagenome assembly OLPD01 (sample SAMEA3136646, study PRJEB25190) | human gut metagenome
TGTCCTTTTTATTTTGCTTTTACACACATCTTAATCTCACTGTCGGCAACTTTATCGCCATTAATATCCAGCTCATAATTTACCCGGATATTGATCCGGTCGTCGGATTCTTCTACCTTCAGATCCTTTGTATATATGCCAAGGAGAAGCTCACCATACGGAGTCTCATACGGAGTCATATGGATCTTGTCTTTTTCAAATACCATATGTGTGCCTGAAAGACCGCTCTTTAATATCTCAAGCTGATCTTCCCCGGATATCCGTATCTTGTTCTTAATACTTCCCGGCATACCTTCCACAACTTCTTCATATATAATGTAATGCTTATTATTCTTGAGATAATAAGCAGCCGGGGTGATGACTTCGATTGGCTCGTTGTCATCCTCCCGACCGGAAAATTCATCATAATGAAGACCGGAAATTGTTAATAATACATCCTTCGTCATCATTCTTAGCTCATTCTCTTACAGCGCAAGCTGTTTTGCAATGTCATACTGGTACTGCGGAATACTCTTCTGCATTCCAAGTGCTTCATCAATATCGAAATCAATGTACTCACCATGTTTGTAACCAACGACACGGTTTGTCTTTCCTTCCAACAGAAGATCTACTGCTTTTGCACCCATAATAGAAGCATACACTCTGTCTTTACATGTCGGGCTTCCACCACGCTGCATGTGTCCCAGAACAGTTGCTCTTGTCTCCATACCGGTTGCTTCTTCGATTCTCTTCGCCATGTTGATAGAATCTCCGATACCTTCTGCATTGATGATGATATAGTTCTTCTTGCCGCGTTTTCTGCTCTCCTGAATGTCTTTGATGATTGCTGCTTCATCAAAGTCATGCTCTTCCGGCATCAGGATCTTCTCAGCTCCATTGGCAATACCACACCAGAGTGCCAGATATCCGGCATCTCTTCCCATAACCTCGATAATAGAACATCTCTCGTGGGAAGTAGAAGTATCACGTACTTTATCAATTGCTTCCATTGCAGTATTAACTGCTGTATCAAATCCAATCGTATACTCGGTACATGCGATATCCAGGTCAATTGTTCCCGGAAGTCCGATCGTATTGATTCCTAAATTTGCAAGCTTCTGTGCTCCTGCAAAAGAACCGTCTCCACCGATTACAACCAGTCCGTCAATTCCATATTTTTTGCAGATAGCTGCTGCTTTCTGCTGTCCTTCTTCTGTACGCATCTCTTTACAGCGTGCTGTCTGGAGAATTGTTCCTCCACGCTCAATAATGTCTGATACGTCTCTGGCTGACAGGTCAATAATTTCCTCATTCATAAGACCCTGGTAACCTTTTCTGATTCCTCTGACTTTCAGGCCTTTACCTAATGCTGTTCTTACTACCGCACGGATTGCCGCATTCATTCCCGGTGCATCTCCACCACTGGTAAGAACACCAATCGTACGTATTGTTTTGTCTGCCATGATCATCCCTCCATTGTTTATCCTTACTTATTTTAATATAATTTATCCATCCGTGGACCATTTTACATGAATTATCAAATGTTTTCAATGTTTTTTTCGATTACTTTCACGCAGGAGTCGCCAAGATAGTTCATAAGCCTGCTTAATAATCCCGGTTCAACCTGTACATTCCGGTTCCTTCCAAGCCGTTTTACAACACGTTCTTTCTTGCAGTAAATGACAACTTCGTCTCTTCCGTCAGAGCTTCCGATCAAGTCATAGAGCATCTGTTCCTGTGCAAGAAATGTATCTTTGTCTGCATATTGGAGCCACAGTTCTTTGCGTGTCTGAGAAAATGGAACTACCGATTCGCAGATTAATTTACTCGGTGCGTCATCCTCTTCCGATACGCGTCCGCGGATAAATACTTTATTTTCTTCCTGCAGATATTCTTTGTATTTTTCATAATCTCTCGGAAATACGACTACTTCCACTGTTCCGAGCAGATCTTCCAGTGTCAGGATCGCCATCGTTTTATTGGTCTTCGTATACTTAATGGCAAGCGTCGCGATAATTCCTCCGATGATCTCTTTTGCGCCGTCATGCACTTTCGCTGCGCCGGTTTCTTTATCAAGCTGGAAGTCCAGCGTCGTTTTGGAAATACTCTTTCTCCATTTTTCTTCGTATTCTTCCATCGGATGTCCAGTCAGATAGACACCCAGCACTTCTTTTTCGAATGCAAGCCTTGTCTCTTTTTCATATTCTCCGACCTTCGGCAATGGAATATCAAATTCTGCTTTCTGGTCATCGTCCACCATATCAAACAGCGAAAGCTGTCCTGTCATGGAATATTTGCGCTCCTGGTTCACCTGATCCACAATCTGCACATAAATGATCATGAACTGTTTTCTCGTGCCTCCAAGCCCATCAAATGCACCGGATTTGATAAAACTTTCGATCGTACGTTTATTCACTTCTTTTCCGGAAAGGCGCTCGATAAAATCTTTCAGTGTCTTGAATTTTCCGCGTTCATTCCGCTCTCTTACGATTGATTCAATGACCGGACGGCCGATACTCTTGATCGCTGCAAGGCCATAACGGATTTTTCCGTCCTGTACCGAAAAGTTACCGACACCTTCATTGATATCCGGTGGCAGGATCTCGATTCCCATCTGACGACAGCTGTAAATATATTCTGCAACCTTCGGCGGATTATCGATCATAGACGTCATAAGCGCCGCCATGAACTCTACCGGATAATAATATTTTAACCAGGCTGTCTGGTAAGATACAACTGCGTAAGCCGCCGCATGTGACTTGTTAAATGCATATTTGGCGAAATCAATCATCTCATCATAGATCTTATTTGCCGTCTTCTCGTCAATTCCATTTGCGATACAGCCCGGCACACCGCCTTCTTCGTCTCCGTAGACAAATGCCTGCCGTTCTTTCTGCATCACGTCACCCTTTTTTTTGGACATGGCACGGCGCAGAAGGTCGCTTCGTCCCAGTGTAAATCCGGCAAGATCACGTACGATCTGCATAACCTGTTCCTGATATACGATACAGCCGTAAGTCGGCGCAAGGATCGGCTCCAGCTGTGGGCAGTCGTAAGTGATCGCCTCCGGATGGTTCTTTCCTTTAATATACTGTGGAATGAAGTCCATCGGTCCCGGACGGTACAGCGAGATACCAGCAATAATGTCTTCCAGATTCTGTGGTTTCAGTTCCTTCATGAACCCTTTCATACCGCCACTTTCCAACTGAAATATACCATCTGTCTCGCCGCTTCCGATGTAATCCAGTACTTTTTTATCGTTATAATCAATCGCATTGATGTCAATCTCTTTGCCGGAACTCTTTTCTGCCAGGCGCACTGCATCCTGAATAACGGTCAGCGTCCGAAGACCGAGAAAATCCATTTTCAGAAGTCCCAGCTCTTCCAGCGTTGTCATTGTAAACTGTGTGACAACCGAACCATCCGAACCTACCGAAAGCGGCACGTATTCTTCCACTGCTTTCTGACTGATCACGACGCCGGCTGCATGCATGGATGTATGTCTCGGAAGTCCTTCCAGACGCATGGACATATCGATCAGCTCTTTTACCTGCGGATCGTTATCATAAGCTTTTTTGAAATCCGGACTGGACTGTAATGCTTTCCCAAGTGTAATATTCAGTTCTTTCGGAATCATTTTGGCGATTCCATCTACAAATGCATACGGAAGATCCATAACACGCCCTACATCACGGATAACACCGCGCGCCGCCATTGTACCGAACGTTACAATCTGCACCACCCGGTCAGTTCCATATTTCCGCACAACATAATCAATGACTTCCTGTCTTCGTTCAAAGCAGAAGTCCACGTCAATATCCGGCATAGATACACGTTCCGGATTCAAAAAACGCTCAAACAGGAGCTGATACCGTAGCGGATCAATACTCGTAATACCTAGACAGTAGGATACAATACTTCCGGCTGCCGAACCTCGTCCCGGTCCGACACTGATGCCGTGATCTCTTGCATATTTGATAAAATCCCATACAATCAGGAAATAATCTACATAACCCATACGTTTAATAACGCCAAGCTCGTATTCCAGACGTTCACGGATCTTCGGATCACCTCCCGGATACCGTCTTTCCAGTCCTTCATAACATAATTTATTCAGATACTCCCAGGAAGTAAAGCCATCCGGCACATCATATTTCGGCAGTTTCTTCTCACCAAATACAATCTCCACATTGCAGCGGTCCGCAATCTTCTGTGTATTATCGATTGCTTCCTGTGCATATGGAAATAATTTTCGCATCTCTTCTTCGGACTTGATGTAATACTGCCCGCCTTCATAGCGCATACGGTCTTCATCCGCCAGCTTCTTGCCAGTCTGGATACAGAGCAGGATGTCATGTGGCTTCACATCGTCTGCGTAAGTATAGTGGATATCATTCGTTGCCACCAGTTCAATTCCTGTCTCCTGCGACATACGAAGCAGCGACTGGTTTACCAGTTTCTGCTCCTCCATTCCGTGATCCTGCAGTTCCAGAAAGAAATTTCCTTCTCCGAAAATATCTTTGTACCGGCACGCTGCAGCCTTTGCCTCACCATACATTCCCCGGAGAATATTCTTCTGCACTTCTCCTGCAAGGCAAGCACTCAAAGCAATGATTCCCTCATGGTATTGCTCCAATAGTTCCATATCAACACGCGGTTTATAATAGTAGCCTTCTGTAAATCCTCTGGATACGATCTTCATTAAGTTGTAATAACCGGTCTCATTTTCTGCCAGAAGTACGAGATGATAATATCTGTCATCATTATTGCCAACTGCCTCTTTATCAAAACGGGAGCCGGGCGCAACATACACTTCACATCCAAGGATTGGCTTGATCCCTGCTGCCTTTGCCGCACGATAAAAATCGATCACGCCAAACATAACTCCATGATCCGTGATCGCCACACTGTTCATTCCCAGTTCCTTCACTCTGGAAACACATTCTTTGATTTTATTGGAACCATCCAGCAGACTGAACTCCGTATGGACATGCAGATGCGCAAAACTCATAATCTATTCCGACTCCTTTTTATTTTATAATTTATGTATTCTTATATTTCTTCATTTTGTTAAGATACCATACGAATTGTTCCATAAAACCACTCATGTGCCTGCACATCGTGGTTTCAGGCTTTTGCCCCTGGTATCTCGAATATTATACCACATTTCCACCCATGATAGCGTTTTTTGTTATCCCGAACTAAATTTTTCATAGTCATAATCTGCATAACATTAGCGCGCGTTGTAACGTCAGCTTTCTCTGAAGCCTATACACGCAAGAAGGCAGATAGCATATCCTGCTATCTGCCTTCTCATATCTCTTTGCGACCTGATTCTAATTAGTTGTTCATCATGAATTTGATCAGTCTGTCTGTATCTTCCGGCTCATAAGCGATGATCTCAAGCTCCGGGATCTCTCCGCCGGAGAAGATGTTTGCCATAGAAACATACTGAGATAATTTAGATTTCAGGTTTAGTCTGTCTCCTTCTCCTGTTACTAATTCAACTCTTCCTGAACAATCGTCAACTGTCTTAAAAAATGCGTCGATGTCTTTGATATTCTGTACTTTCATTCTATTGCTCTCCTTCCATTATTCACGCTTGATAAGCTCTTTTCTTTTTCTCTTGCCACTAATTATACCTTATTTTTTAAGGATTTCAAGAACCTATTTTTTCGCAAGTTCAATTCCATTCTCCTTAATTTGTATCTTATGCTCTTTAAACAATCTGCCAACTGCTCTTTTGAATGCATTTTTACTAATTCCAAAAGTTTCCTTGATTTTTTCAGGATCAGATTTGTCAGTAAATGGAATACTTCCACCATTTTTTTCTACATAGTCCAGAATCATGACTGCATCATCATCCATCTGCTCAAATGCTTTCTTTCTGACACTTAGATCTAGTTTTCCATCTTCGTGCACTTTTGTTACGCGACACTCGACTTCCATGCCGACTTTCAGATTGCCGTACGCTTCTCTCTTCGGGATCAGCGCAGAATATTTATCATCTACTGCGACAAACGCGCCAAAGTTGTCACTGATCTCGTAAATGCGTCCTTTCACTTCTGCATCTTTCTCGTATGGCGCATCTGTGCGGAGCTTATCATACACTTTCATCGTTGCGCACAGTCTTCCGCTCTTGTCCACATACAGAGCGACTAATACTTTGTCTTTCTTGGAGACTTTCGCTGTCTGCTCGCGGAACGGAAGCAGGAGGTCTTTTTCCAGTCCCCAGTCCAGAAATGCACCGATTCTCGCTGTGTCAGCAACTTCCAGTACCTTCACTTCTCCCATCATCAGCTTTGGTGTGCGGGTGGTTGCAATGATACGGTCGGATGAATCTTTGTATAAGAATACTTCAATCGGATCTCCGACTTCAATACCGGCAGGCACTTCTTTCTTCGGAAGCAGTACCTTCTCATCTTTTGTTCCGAGATATACACCGAAATCTACGATTTTTACTACCATTAAACTTCTTCTTTTTCCTAATTCATTCTGTAAATTCATCTTTTTCTCCTATTAGCTGAATTCAACGGTCGCAAAGATCCGATCCGACTCATCACAAAGCTCCACTACCGTTCTTGTTTCCTCTGCTGCCACTTTCGGCACAATGATATCTCCATACACTGCCGAATTTTTATATTCTACACGAACCTGCCTGATATCCCCGGCATGTTCGATATATTCCATTGCCATCTGTACGTACTGACAGTTATTCACATGTTCGTTCGTATCGATATGATATTTTCGCACTGCAAACGGCTCTTTTTTCACTGCACTCTCCGGAAGTTTTATCTTCCTTGGCTGATAATCCATCTCCAGCGGCTCTCCGCTTCCGTACGGCTCTATTTCCTCCTCAGACGGCCGCACCGGGCGTCCTTTTTTCATATCCATATATGCCCAGACAGAATTAGCATATGCAAGTTTCTTTCCTTCTGCATCTGTCATGCAGAAATTACGATTTCCCAACATGCTTTTAAATTCTGTCGCCCATGTTGCTATATTAATCTCCTGCGCAAGCCGCGGATATTCTTCGATCACGACCTGCCAGTAAGTTAGTATCCAGGCTCTGTTATGTTTCGCAAAATAGTCCACGCCAAGTCCGATACTTTCCGACTGGAATGTACTGCAGTCCTGGAAATAGTTGATAATCCCCGGTAAGGTAATACGGCCGGTATGATCGACCTCGCTGAACCGCACCTTGCTGTCAAATGTATAATGATTATTCTGCTGCACTTGCCACATAGCTCCTTTCCATTGTGATCACCACATGATACCGGTCATTTTTTTCCCGGAGTCTGCGAGCAAACTCTTCTCTTAAGTCATTTTGTTTCTCTTTATCATATTCGTAAGGAATCACCATATCAAAGATCAGGTTCTTATGATCCCTACCTCCTACTACCCTGAAATCATGGATGCTGACACGCTTGTCCATCTCTTTTATAATCTCTTCGGCATCTTTTTTGATCGCCAGCACTTTTTTATCTTCTGTCTCAACCGGATCCATATGGATCACAAGGAAAAGTCCCATCTTCTCCATGGCTTCTCGCTCAATCCGGTCAATGACGGCATGAGATTCTTCAATATCCACATTATTCGGCACTTCCGCATGGATTGATGCCATACTCTTTGCCGGTCCGTAATTATGTACGATCAAATCGTGGCTGCCAACTACACCGTCATATTTTTCCACAAAATTCGTGATCTGTAAATAGACTTTCGGATCTACTGCCTGACCGATCAATGGCTCCAGCGTATCTTTTGCGATACCGACACCTGCCCACATAACGACAAGGGATACACCCAGACCTATAAATCCGTCGATATTATACCCGGTCAGCTTTAAAAATACAACAGAAAATATCGTTGCCGATGTCGTAATGACATCGCCGATCGCATCTGCCGACACCGCCATCATCACTTTGGAATCTATCCTTTTTCCCAATTTCTTATTAAAATAGCCCATCCACAACTTGACCGCAACGGACAGGATCAATACGACTACCGAAAATAACTGGAATCGCATTTCCTGTGGATGTCTTATTTTAGAAATGGCATCTTTAAAAAATGTAAATCCGACTTCCAGCACAAGAAATGCGACGACCAGAGCCGCAATATATTCCACTCTTCCATGTCCGAACGGATGCTCTTCATCTGCCGGTCTCTCTGCAATCTTCACTCCAACCAGACTGATGATGGATGAACCTGCATCCGACAGGTTATTAAATGCATCTGCCATAATGGAAATACTGTGCAGGAAAAATCCGATACACCATTTCAGTCCGAATAAAAAAAGATTGCAAAAGATGCCCGTGACACTCGCCAGCACTCCATATGCTGTCCGCACAGACACCTTTTCCACATCTTCATAATTTTCTACAAAATGTCTAATCAGAAACTCTGTCATGACATTTCCTCCTCTATCTGTCTGCCAGCCACCGGTTCAGCTTCTCACCGAAAAAATAGCTTTTTAACCGGAACTTTTCCGGCTTCGTCACCAGTTCATACGCATCTGTATCCAGCATTTCTCTTAAGTTCTCTCTGCCTTTTTCATCCGGTGTCACACAGACCGCCTCTGTAAAACACATGCTTGGATACAACACGCACCACCAGTTATGCCCTGTGGCTTTCCCAAGTCTTATCTCTAATGCCCGGTACCATCCCTTCGGGAAGCAGATATTTCCATAGTATTTCTCCGGGAAATAGACATCTGTCAGCACTGCCTTCGCACGGTAATTTACATCCGCTTTTTTAAGCACCCGGTTTACTTCCTGCTCAAATTCCGGCAAATACTCCCTCACAAGTCGCTCTGCCTCTGCTCTTGATACTTCCTGTTCCATGCTGTCAGCATCTGCAGATGTATCTTTATTTCCATCGCTTTTCAGTAACCGGCTTCTGTATACAAGCACGGCATCCCGGACCTGCCTTTTCACTTTCTGGTCTTCATTGCTGTCGCTGTTCGCCAGAACATGAAATCTCAATACTTCTTTTGCAAGTTTTTCCTGCGTCTTATCAATTGCTCTCTGCGCCCTGATTTCTTCACAGTCACACAACACATAAAATAAAAGACATGCGGCGCAGACGCTCAGTATAACACAGACTGCCTTCTGAATTCTATAAGTTTTTATATTTATATATCTCACCTGTTCTATGTACTCCTTTCTTTTATTGGGAGTCTTCACATTTCACAGGAATTTATACAAATATTTTCAAATCCTTTTAAACTTTTTTTGTGTGAATAACATTGATCACGGTTGCAACCTGATTGTCGATATGTTCGCACATGATGCGGGTTGCTTCTTCTTTATTTCTCTTTGAAATATTATCGATCAGTTCTTCATGCTCTGCGATAAGCTGCGGATATGCTTCTTCTTTTTTCAGATATTCCACCCGGTAACGATACATCTGCTCACGCAGATTGTTAAGCAGCAGAATCAGCTTCTGATTATCTGTTGCCGTATAAATAACATCGTGAAATGCCACATCCGCTTCCGCGATCTTTGTTACATCCTGATCATCCAGTGTATCTTTAAATCGCTCTGCTACCCGTTTCAGTTCCTCGATTTCTTCCTCTGTGATCTTCTCACACGCAAGCTGTACGGATAATTCTTCCAGCGCTTTTCTTACTTCCAGTACATCGCGCAGACTCTTCTCTGTAATGTCTGCAACTTCGGCACCTTTTCGCGGCACCATATTTACCAGACCTTCCAGCTCCAGCTTTCTAAGCGCCTCACGGATCGGTGTACGGCTGACGCCAAGCTTATTTGCGAGCTGGATCTCCATCAGACGCTCGCCCGGTTTCAGCTCTCCGCGCAGAATTGCCTGTCTTAATGTATTAAATACAACATCACGCAGAGGCAGATATTCATTCATTGTCACATTAAATTTCGGTTCTTTCATCTTTTTCTCCTTGCATTGTGTATATTCGTCACATAAACCTGTTTTGTCAGTCTCGCATCCCGGATCGCATCGGCAGCTTTTCTTGCCGTTGCTTTCTCTTCAAAGATTCCAAATACAGTCGGTCCGCTTCCGCTCATCATAGCGTTCAGCGCGCCCTCTTTTATCATCATTTTCTTAATCTGGTCGATCACCGGATAAGCATCCACAGTTACACGCTCCAGTACATTGCCCATGCTGCCTGCAACTTTCTTCAGATCTCCAGCTTTTAATCCTGCTAAAATACCGTCGATATCCGGATGATCTTCGATTTCGTGAGAATCCAGTTTCTCATAGACCATCTTCGTCGATACACTTATTGCCGGTTTTGCAATAAGAACATAGCATTTCGGCATCGGGGATAATGGCGTCAGAATCTCTCCGATTCCTTCTGCCAGCACGGTTCCGCGCATAATACAGTACGGAACATCTGCACCGAGCTTAACACCTCGTTCCATCAGTTCTTTCTGACTCAGGCCAAGTGAAAACATCCGGTTCATTCCAAAAAGAACTGCTGCCGCATTCGAGCTTCCGCCTGCCATGCCTGCTGCCACCGGAATGTGTTTATCCAATTGTATGGAAACACCTTCTTCTATATGAAATTCGTCCATCAGCATCTGTGCAGCCTGATAAGCCAGATTATTCTCATTTACCGGAAGATAATAGAGATTCGTCTCAAGTCTGATCCCCGGTGTCTTACTCTTCTTCATAATAATACGGTCATAGAGATAAACGGTCTGCATAACCATACGCACGTCATGGTAGCCATTCTCCCGTCTTCCCAGCACATCCAGACCAAGATTAATTTTTCCAAGTGCTTTCAGTTCTAATCTGTCCATCTTTTGTTCTCCTTGTACTTTTTACCCTATACCTTGTATCTTGTATACAATTTACCTACAGTATACTTAAACTTTCCTTAAAAATCAATATTTTATCCCCAGATTTCAGTCCATTCTTTTCACAGTCATTCATCTCGAGAATCCTCTCTCCGGTTGTGCCGTAACGCTTTGCGAGATCCCAGAGCGTATCTCCTTCTTTTACGATGTAGCCTACGATTCCCGGCTGTTTTTCCAGTTTTTCTGCATCAAACGGGAGACAGATCATTTCCTGCGGGCAGCGTATTTTCACTTCTTCTTTCAGGAATCCGTGAAATGCAAGTACTGCTTTTACTTCTACTTCTGCATTTCCAAGCAGTCCGACATTTAACTGTTCGATGCACCACGTCAGATCCACCTGCATCCGATCATTCGTCTCATTACTTTCCAGAAATGCAGTAAACGGAACCATTCCCTGCCATACATCAAACGGGATTTCATCGTCTGATTTGATATAAAGAAACTGGATATGCAATACACCTTCCACTTCGATTCCTTTCTCTGTAATCTGTGTACTCTCCACTTCCACTCTTCCTGTGCTGTGACAAATCTGTAAAATATCTTCTTTAATCTCCGGAAGTGTCAGCTTCTCTGTCACTTTACATTTGGTATGATTCTGCATCAGTAATTTTTCGCACGGACAGTCCTTATATTTGATCTCACACTCACCATCCAACGCATAGGCATCCTCCAGCACATCCATTTCTACTTCTTCATAGACGATCAGCCGCATATCCAGCGTTGCTTCCACGCCAAGAATTCTTACTTCTCCTTCCTCGTCCATGCGCGATTCCACTGCCACATCTGTAAATACCGGATACAATTGGTGATACATGGAATCTTTTGCTCCATAACACGGAATCTTTCCTTCATATGCCACCGTCTGCTCTATCCAGTCCAGCCTTCCATCCGGCGATTCATAAAAACAGAACACAAGCATTTCACCCTGCAGCAGAAGTACTTCCTCCCCAATCCTTGTGTCCAGTTTTCCCGGAGTGACTTCGGTCCACAGTAATGTGCCGATATTTTCTTTTGTCCCGCCAATCTGTACTTCTTCTTTGATCCGGTATGTATCACGCTTCATCGTATGCATTTTCAGAAGCGTCTCCTGTCTCTTCTTTCTGCACAGTCCGTCTGCGTATTCGCTGCCTTCTTCCCCCCGTCTTTCTTCTCTGTAAATATCGTTTGTCAGATGTTCTTCTTTCTGCTGTTCCGAACAAACCTGTAATTCTACGAGTGCTTTGATTCCGAGCTTTCTTGAATGGATCACCGTTACGGTAAGTTCCGTCTGTGAACTCTTGATAAATAAACTGCCCTCCGGCACTTTCTCTGCATAAATCAGCTCCTCAAATGGAAATCTTCCTTCCAGAGATGACAGCCGTTTCTCAGAGTCATCCGTCACATAAAGCATGCGAAACTGTATCTTTCCGCTGATCCGTATGTAATTGTCCACAATTTTCTGCTCTTCGATGCGCAATGTACCTTCATTCAGGATCACACGCTGCACATCACTTTTGGCATCCGGCACGTTATAGTCCTGATCCACATAAAACTGATCTACAATCGTTTTTCCCTGGCTGTATCCCCTAAATTCCTGCGTCTCGCATGTCAGAGTTTCATAATCTTTTTGCTCCATTTTGACAACCTCACTTTCCTGTTATTTGCTGTTGCACCATAAAAATATCCATCATATATTTATGATACCCACGGATTGTTCCGTGCAAGCGCATATGGCTGCAGACCTGAACCCCTGGTATCATTCAAATACCACCATCTTCCCGCCTGCTTTCATTTTCACCACGCAGTACGGATAGGTCTCCTTCTTTTTTCTTACGGTTCCTCTTTTCGGACCGACAAGCTCTGTCTGAAAGAAAATTGTATTGGAAGTTTCTTCTATCTTTACAACTTTCACCCGGTAACCGTCCTGCTTTTTTCTTCCATACCCGCAGAACAGATACAGACTGCCCTGATCTTCGTATGTCAGGGTAAATGGTTCCTGTTTCTTTTCTTCAATCCATTTCTTACATTCTTCCGGTATTTCCTCTCTCCGGACATTTTCATATACGGCTTTTCTTTTCTGCGTGTCATCCACTTTCCGGATCGAACAGCCACACAATATCCACAAACAGAGAACAAGTCCTGCACACAACAACCACTTCCGCATACACTCACCCTGCAATTTCTCTTTAATATCATACACAGTGAACCTATGAAAAATACCAATTTTAGTGTATACTTATAAAAGTGTTGCCACAAAAATGTGCTTTTGTACATTCACACAAGCAGCTGAATTTTATTGAAACAGACTAAGGAGTACTTAATTATGAAACAATACAGACGACAGGCGGGTGTTCTTCTGCATCCGACATCACTTCCTTCTCCATATGGGATCGGAGATCTTGGGCATACGGCATACCGTTTTGTTGATTTTCTGGAAGCCGCCGGACAGAAACTCTGGCAAATCCTTCCACTGACACATACCGGTTTCGGAGATTCTCCGTATCAGAGTTTCTCTGCCTTCGCCGGGCAGCCGCTTCTTATAAGCCCGGATCATTTGAAAGAGCTGGGACTTTTATTCGACCATGAACTGAAAGATGCACCTGCCGGAGACAGCGCACAGGTAGACTACGGAACGGTCATTCCGTGGAAACACAGCATTTTCCGCCTTGCATACAACCGTTTTTACGAAAGAGACGGGGGAGATCCACTAAAGCAGGATTTCGCGCGCTTCTGTCAGAAGGAAGCTTTCTGGCTGGAAGATTATGCGCTTTTCCTTGCCTGCAAAGACGCCAATGACGGAAGAAGCTGGTTGGACTGGCCGGATATGTACCGCAGCCCATCCCCGGAATACAAAGAGGAATTAAAACAGCTTTTGCAGAAAGAAGCCGGATATTACAAATTTCTGCAGTTTATCTTCTTCACAGAATGGGGCAGACTGAAAGCATATGCAAATGAGAAAGGCATCCAGATCATCGGCGATATCCCGATCTTCGTATCCATGGACAGTGCAGATGTCTGGGCAAATAAAGAACTATTCTACCTGGACGAGAAAGGGTATCCGCTCTCTGTTGCGGGCGTTCCGCCGGATTATTTTTCTGCAGCCGGGCAGCTCTGGGGCAATCCGCTCTATGCATGGGATGCACATAAGAACAGCGATTTCTCCTGGTGGATCTCGCGTATCCGCACACAGCTTAAGAATCTGGACATCCTGCGTATCGACCATTTCCGTGGCTTTGACGCATGCTGGTCTGTCCCTTACGGCGAACCGACTGCCGTCAACGGACACTGGGCGAAGGTGCCGGGCTGGGATCTCTTTGGTGCGATCTCCCAGGCACTCGGCGACGATCTGCCGATCATTGCAGAAGATCTCGGTATCATTACGGATGAGGTAAATGCGCTTCGTGAACATTTCGGATTCCCGGGCATGAAAGTTCTGCAGTTTGCTTTTGATTCTACCGATGAAAATGCATACCTGCCGCACCGTTTTGAATCTCCGGTCTGCGTCTGCTACACCGGAACACACGACAATGCTACAACACTTTCCTGGTACGAGACATTACCGGAACATTGCCGCAAAAAAGTCTGTGCTTACACCGGAACAACCGATGAGAAGAATATCGGTTATGGGCTGATAAAGGCAGCGCTTTCCAGCATTGCCACTTATGCGATCTATCCGCTGCAGGATCTTTTATTCTGCGGAGATGAAGGACGCATGAATACACCGGGAAAAGCCGCCGGCAACTGGAGCTGGCGTTTCCGTGCACAAGATCTGAAACCGGAATACGCAGATACCCTTCGTGAACTTACCTTATTATATGGACGCTTTGATTAAGCGCCCCAGACAAAGAAAGGATATACAAATGTTTAGATTTATTTTGGTAGTCATTACTTTATTTTTATATCTGATCCTCGGAATCCCGGTACTGGGTATCGAATGGATCATCAGCAAATTTAATCAGGAAGCTGCCGATTATCAATGTCTGCGCATGGTGCAGGCGGCGTTCCGTTTTATGCTTAAGATTGCAGGAACTGAGATCACTGTAATCGGTGAAGAAAGGATCCCGGATGAGCCAGTACTTTTCATTGGCAATCACAGAAGTTATTTTGACATTCTTCTGACTTACTCCCGATGCAAACGCCGCACCGGATACATTGCCAAAAAGGAAATGCTGAGCTATCCTCTGCTCCGCACATGGATGAAGCGCCTTTATTGCCTCTTCCTTGACCGTGACAACCCGAAAGAGGGACTAAAGACCATCCTCAAAGCAATTGAATACGTAAAAAGCGGAATCTCCATCTGCATTTTCCCGGAAGGTACGAGAAATACCGGCGAAGAATTAAGTGTTCTTCCATTCCACAGCGGCTCTTTTAAAATTGCTGAGAAAAGTGGTTGTCCAATCATACCGATCAGCATGAATAACACAATCTCGATTTTCGAGAAACAGTTCCCGCGCATTAAGAAGACCCACGTCATCATCGAATATGGCAAGCCGATCTATGCAAAAGATCTGGACCGTGAACAGAAAAAACAGCTCTCACAGAACTGTCAGAAGATTATTAAAGATACCATTAAGAAGAACCAGGCATTACTCTAATGCCTGGCTTTTCTTTTTTCTTTTACTTTTTTCTCTGTAAGTGCTATAATGGAACGGAATTTATAAAAAAGGAGACAAATGGGACCATGAACAGACAAGATCTTACGTTATTGACGGACTTTTATGAGCTGACAATGATGCAGGGATACTATGAGGAGAAACAGAACGAAACCGTTATTTTCGACGTTTTCTTCCGCCAGAATCCTTGCGGCAACGGATATTCTGTATGTGCCGGATTAGAGCAGGTGATCGATTATGTGAAGAACCTGAATTTTACTTACGAGGATGTAGACTACTTAAGAAGTCTGCACATTTTCAGTGAGGATTTTCTGCACTACTTAAGCGGTTTTCATTTCAGTGGTGATATCTATGCAATTCCGGAAGGAACCGTTGTATTTCCAAAAGAGCCACTGTTAAAAGTGATCGCTCCAATCATGGAGGCACAGCTTGTAGAAACTGCGATCCTGAACATCATCAATCACCAGTCACTGATCGCTACGAAGACTTCCCGAATTGTCTTTGCGGCAGACGGCGACGGTATTATGGAATTTGGTCTGAGACGTGCACAAGGACCGGATGCCGGACTTTATGGTGCGAGAGCTGCTATGATCGGCGGCTGCGTCGGCACATCCAATGTTCTTGCAGGACAGCTTTTTGATGTTCCGGTCATGGGTACACATGCACATAGCTGGATCATGAGCTTCAAGGATGAATATACTGCATTTAAGAACTATGCGAAAATGTATCCGGATAACTGCACATTACTTGTCGATACGTATGATACTCTCAAATCCGGTGTACCGAATGCGATTCGTGTATTCCAGGAATTTAAAGAGTCTGGTCATCCCCTCAAAAAATACGGAATCCGTCTTGACAGTGGCGACCTTGCATACCTTTCTAAAGAAGCACGCAAGATGTTGGATGCTGCCGGATTCGAAGATGCAACCATCTGCGCATCCAATGATCTGGATGAGTTCCTTCTCCACGATCTGAAGATGCAAAAAGCAGCCATCGATTCCTGGGGTGTCGGTACAAATCTGATCACTTCCAAGGACTGCCCGTCTTTCGGCGGTGTATATAAGCTGGCTGCCATAAAGAATCAGGACGGAGAATTTATTCCGAAGATTAAGATTTCTGAAAATACAGAAAAAATCACAAATCCTGGTAACAAAACCATTTATCGTATCTATGATAAAGAAACAGGAAAACTCAAAGCTGATCTGATCTGTTTTGCCGGCGAAGAATATGACACCAATGAAGATCTGTTATTATTTGATCCAATCGAGACATGGAAAAAGACCAGGCTTCCGGGTGGCACATACACAATGCGTGAGATTCTCGTTCCGGTCTTCATAAATGGTGAATGTGTCTATAACTCTCCTTCTGTTATGGAGATTGCAGCTTACTGCAAGCAAGAGAAGGATACACTCTGGGATGAGACCAAACGTCTCTTCTACCCACATCGTATCCATGTGGATTTATCACAGAAATTATACGATGTGAAAAAATCGCTGCTTGATCAGATGAGCATATCTGACTAAGTAAGGAGAATTTATTTTATGAAAATTATAGTATTAGCCGGAGGACTCAGTCCTGAACGCGATGTATCACTTATTTCCGGAGCAGGAATCTGTAAAACACTACGCGAAAGTGGGCATCAGGCTTATCTGCTGGACGTTTATTTTGGACTACCTTATGATGCGGATAAACTGGACGAAGTCTTCGATCTTCCGGACGCCGGACTTGGTATTGCAGAAGGTATCAAAACAACGATGCCGGATCTCGATGCTTTGAAAAAGTCCCGACCTGATCAGTCCGACTGCTATCTTGGACCAAACGTCATCGAGCTGTGCCGTATGGCAGATATTACTTTTATGGCTCTGCACGGTTCTGTCGGTGAGAACGGAAAGTTACAGGCTACTTTTGATATCCTCGGCATCCGTTATACCGGTCCGAATTCTCTGGGTTGTTCCCTTTCTATGAATAAACTGGTTGCCAAACAGATCTTTAAAATGAGTCGTGTAGCAACTCCGCGAGGAACTTCCCTGAACCGCCAGACAAAGGATACCCCGCTTGACGAGCTGGGATATTATCTTCCACTGGTTATCAAACCATGCTCCGGCGGTTCCAGCATCGGTGTATTTATCGTTCACACCGAAGAAGAATATCTTGATGCGATCCATCAGTCTTTTGATGTCCATCAGGAAGAAGAAGTTGTAATTGAACCTTATATCAAAGGAAGAGAATTTGCCTGTGGTATTCTCGCCGGCAAAGCACTTCCGATCGTAGAGATCATTCCTAAAGACGGTGTGTTCAACTACGAGAACAAATACCAGGCAGGCGGCGCACAGGAAATCTGCCCTCCGGTCTCTCTCGATGAGAAGACACAGAAGAAAATGAAGCGCATGGCAGAGAAGGCATTTCGCACTTTACGCATGGATGTGTATGCACGCGCTGACTTTATCGTTGACGATACAGACGGTAAGTTCTATTGTCTGGAAATGAACGGACTTCCGGGTATGACTCCGGCGAGTCTGATTCCGAAGGCTGCGAAGGCTGCCGGTTTGGAATATGATGATCTGTGCGAGCAGATCATTGATGAATCAATCAAAGCACGCTACCAATAAGGAGGAATTTATTCTATGAAAAACCTTACTTTGGAAAATATCACCAAGGCCTGTAAAGGAACTTATCACGGCGATACATCCAAACTTTCCCAGGAAGTAGCAGGTGTCGTGATCGACAGTCGTAAAGTCGAGAAAGATTACCTTTTTGTCGCTATTGACGGAGAAAATGTAAATGCACATAAATTTATCCCGGATACAATCGAGAAGGGCGCAATGTGTGTCGTTTCCCATGAAGATCTGGGCGAAACCGATTACCCGTATATTCTGGTAGAATCAACCGGTCAGGCACTTTTAGACATTGCGAAACTGTACCGTGATTCTTTCGATGTAAAGGTTGTCGGAATTACAGGAAGTGTCGGAAAGACAAGTACAAAAGAGATGATCGCATCTGTACTTTCCCAGAAATACAATGTTCATAAGACATTAGGAAATTTCAATAACGAATGGGGACTTCCGATCACAATTTTTGAAATGAACGAGGAGAACCAGGTTGCTATTCTGGAAATGGGAGTCAACCACTTCGGCGAGATGCGCAGACTTTCTTCTGTTGCAAGTCCGGATGTATGTGTGATCACGAACATCGGTGTTGCCCACTTGGAATTTTTCAAGACAAGAGAAGGTATCTTCCAGGAGAAATCCCAGATGATCCAGGATATGAAAAATGGCGGAACCATCATTTTCAACGGAGATGATGATATTTTACGTGAATCCGGTCCGATCAAAGGTGTAGAGCCCGTATTCTTCGGAACCGGTGACAACAGTGATTTCCGCGCAACAGATATTAAACCGCTCGGACTTAAAGGAACTTCATGTACGCTCCACATGCCAAACGGAACTTCTTTTGACTGCGTTGTTCCGCTTCCGGGTATCCACATGGTATCCAATGCGCTGGCAGGTGCCGCTGTCGGATACAGCCTTGATCTGACCAATGAAGAAATCAAAGCCGGTATCGAGAATCTCCCGTCTATTCCGGGAAGAAACCACATCATCATTACCGATAAGCTGACGATCTTAGATGACTGCTACAATGCAAATCCGATTTCTACAAAGGCATCCATTGATGTTCTCGATATGGCAATCGGACGTAAAGTTGCTGTCCTTGGAAATATGGGTGAACTTGGTGCAAATGAAAAAGAACTGCACCACGAGACAGGCGCATATGCCGCTGAAAAAGGTGTAGATGTTGTATGCGCGATCGGAGATCTTGCGAAAGAGATCGCAAACGGTGCTTCCGTAGACGGTACAGAAGTACACTGGTTTGAAACAAAAGCGGATTTCCTTGCAGAGATGAAAAATATTATGAAAGAGGGAGACAATGTCCTTGTCAAAGCTTCTCATGGAATGCATTTTCCTGAACTGGTAGAGGCTCTGGAAGCATTGTAGGAGTGTAGAATCCATGGAATATCAGATATTAGCACTGGACCTCGACGGTACGCTGACCAACTCGAAGAAAGAGATCTCCAGACCTACTCTGGAAGCTCTGATCGATATTCAGGAGCAGGGCAAGAAAGTCGTGCTTGCCAGCGGACGTCCGACCAAGGGAGTTCTTCCACTCGCGAAACAACTACATCTGGAAGACTACGGAAGCTATATTCTCTCTTTTAACGGTGCCAGAATTACCGATTGCAGAAGTATGCAGGCGATCTATAATAAGACTCTTCCGGGAGATATTGTAGAACCTCTTCTGCAGATTTTAAGAAAATATGACGGGCTGGATATTTTGTCTTATACAGCAGATAATATCCTCTCCGGAATCAAACCGAACAAATATACCGAACTGGAATCCCGGATCAATCACATGCTGATCATCGAGACGGATGATTTTGCGGCAAGTATTAAAGAACCGGCGAACAAGTTTCTTGTAACAGGAGAACCGGAGATTATTGAAAAAGCGCAGAAGGAAGTGATGGATTATTTCCGCTCTTACCTCTACATCTACTGCTCCGATCCGTTCTTCCTGGAGATCATGCCTCCGCAGGTGGATAAGGCACATTCTCTCCTGAAGCTGTTATCCAGCATCGGACTTACTTCAGATCAGATGATCTGCTGCGGCGACGGCTACAACGACATTACGATGATCGAGACCGCCGGCCTTGGCGTTGCCATGGCGAACGCACAGCCGCTCGTACGCGAACGCGCCGATTACATCACCAAGTCCAACGACGATGATGGCGTGCTACATGTTATTAATGAATTTTTGCGGTAGGGATACGCCTGAAGTATTTCCTTAAGTAGAATTGCTTTTCGCTTCTCCCGCCGAGGATGAATTTTCATGCATATATAAAAAATAAGGGAGCTGGGCTCCGCGGATATATTGTATATCCGTGAAGTCAGCTCCCTTGTTGCTTTTCTTTGCCCTGGGGATATGCTCTTGGCTTGTTGAGGTATCCCTTTTTGGCTTTTCTTTTCCAGGGAGATATGCTTTTAGCTTCTTGCTGTATACCGACTACAACAGTCCATACATGTATGCACGCCCAATTCTTAATCCATCCAGCTTTACCTGGACCAGCAGCAATAAAGATATCGCTACTGTCAATAAGAACGGAATTGTGAAGAAAGGCTCCAAAACCGGTAAGGTGAAGATTACTGCTAAATTGAAAACCGGTACAAAAGTCAGCTTTTCCAAAATACTTACGGTGAAATAAACGCTCACAAATTTGAGCATTTAACAAGAAGCACATTCCAACTCTCGCGTCAGAATGTGCTTCTTATTTTTTACAATCTCAAATTTTCTATCCAGGCATTTTATATTATGCTTCGGCTGTTTCTCCGTCTTCAGCTTCTTCATCATCTGCTGATGCATGAACTTCTGTTACACTTACGATCAGTGCTTCCGGATCCGTAGATAATGTAACCTCCGGATTCTTGGCAATATCCAGATCTTTTACTTTGATTGTATCACCTGCATGCATATCACCTACATTGACTTCAATCTTATCTACAAGGTCTTTCGGTAATGCCTTAAATGCTACTTCTTCCAGATGTTCTTCCAATACACCTGTTGTTACTTTCTCGGCATCAACCAATACGATCTCAGCTACAGAGTGAACTGCTTCGTTGCTTACCAATGCCTGAAAATCTACTTCGTTGATCTGTTTTTTAATCGGATCAAACTGAATATCCTTAATCAGTACGTTATGTTTTGTTCCGTCAACATCAAGCATAACCTGACTTCCTTTATTATTCTTCTTCAGAAGGCTTTCTACTTCTTTTTTGTCCATTTTTACCGGAACAGATTCTTTCATCTCGCGGCCAAATACATTGCCCGTAACAAATCCTTCTCTTCTTAATTTCTTTGCCTTGATGTCCATGCTTCTTTTTTCAGCTTTTAAAGTATTCATTTATCTTTTCCTCCAAAAATCTGATATGCTTAGCATCCTTCGACTTTGCTTTACAATACAAAGAGGTGTGTTAAGTAGGTTTCCTTGTTACGGTCTTATTATAGCTCTTCTATAACAAACAGATTAACCAAATATACACTTTTTTTGAGGTGTTTTTTTGTGATTTTTTCAATTTTTCTAAAAATATATAGCAATAAAGCCGGCGCCCCCGGAAACGGGAAGCGCCAGCCATTAAGCTCTCTATCTCTGTTAAATTGCTCTTGTGTATTTCTCAAGCCATGCTTTCTCTTCGTCATTCAGATATGGCGAAATCACTTCGTATACTCTCGCATGATAATCATTGAGCAGCTTCTTGTCTTCTGCTGTCATGATATCCGGGTTGATGGCATCTAAGTCCATCGGAATCAGTGTAATCGCTTCAAAATACATGAACTGTCCATATTCGTTCAGAGTTCCTTTCTTTGTCAGGAGTTCGTTTTCCAGACGGATACCGTGGGAACCTTCAATATAGATTCCCGGCTCATCTGTGATGATCATGCCTTCTGCAAGCGGCTCAGTCTCGCCCGGGCGGTATTTCCAGCGGAATCCAGTCGGTCCTTCGTGGATATTAAGCAGATAACCAACTCCATGTCCTGTTCCGTGATTGAAGTTCAAATCTCTGTCCCAGAAAGGCTTTCTTGCAAGGATATCCAGAACCATACCTGTAGATCCCTCTAAGAATTTTGCATTGCCAAGCTGCAAGTTACTGATCGCAACCAATGTAAAATGGTCTTTCATGATCTGCGGCACTTCGCCTAATGCATAAGTTCTTGTTACATCTGTAGATCCTTCATAAAATCCGGCGCCTGTATCTGTTAAGAACAGCTGTCCCTCTTTCAGCTCAACGTCTGTCTCCGGAGATGATGTATAATGCACAATTGCTCCATGCTCTCCAAAGGAAGAGATCGGCTCAAAGCTCGGGCGGATGAAATTGCCCATCTCTGCACGGAACTCATCCAGCTTGTCTGATGCACTCATCTCTGTGATCTTCATCTTTCCGACATTCTCTTTCAGCCATTTCATAAATCTAACATGAGCTACACTGTCTTTGATCTGGGCTTTGCGGATGTTTTTGATCTCTACCGGGTTCTTCATTGCTTTCATAAGAATTGCCGGATTTCTCTGCTCAATTGTTTTCACATTTTCCGGAATATTATTGAAAATTGCATAGTTCAGTTTGCCTGGATCAACCATCACAACTGTATCTTCTGTAAACTTTTTCACATCTTCATAAATGTCATTGTACGGATGAAGTTTCACACCATCTGCTGCCAGCTTTGCTTTCAACGCATCATCCAGTTTACGTTCATCAATATAAAGCTCTACGCCATCTATTGTAACGATCGCATAAGATAATACCATCGGGAAGAAATCAATATCATTTCCACGGATATTGAGTGTCCAGCAGATATCATCCAGTGTTGTCATTACATGTGTATTCGCTCCTGCATCCTTCATCTCTTTACGGATTCTTGCAAGTTTGTCAGCAACCGTCTCTCCTGCATATTTCACATCCAGATCAAATGCCGGTTCTTCTGACATTGCCGGGCGGTCACTCCAGATCTCATCGATCAGGTCTTCCTGATAATTCACATGTGCACCCTTCTTTGCTGCGATGTCTGCATAGCCCTGACCTTCTCCGACAGATACTACTCTTCCGTCAAATCCAAGTGTTTCTCCAGCCTGTAATACTTCCTCGATGTAAGCATTCATCTCCGGTACACCTGGTTCTCCCATCTTCATCAGTTCCACTGTAGATCCCTCCAGCTGCTTTGCAGCCTGGATGAAATAACGTCCGTCTGTCCACAGTCTTGCCTCTGTCTTTGTGATGACTGCTGTCCCTGCGGAACCAGAAAATCCTGTGATGAACTTTCTCGCCTTGAAATGTTCCCCAACATATTCACTTTGATGGAAATCAGCGGTTGGCACTACATAAACATCAATCTTCTTCTCCTCCATCCGTTTGCGAAGTGCTTCGAGTCTCTCTGGTACTGTCATTTGTTGTTCCTTCTTTCTTATTAGATTTGTTACCCCTCTGCAATTACCATACCAATCCGTAATGCAGTCTTTTGGAAACTGTTTATAGTTTACAATAATCCTCCAATATTTGTCAAAAAATATTTTGTTATGTTATTATAAATATAACAAAAATAATCATAGTATAACTATTGATTTTCGTCATTTTGTCAGATACACTAGATATGATACCAGGGTTCAAAAGTCTAAATCCATATGAGCTTGCTCATATATGGATGACAAACTTTGGAACCCGCCACAATATGCGAACAGAATTTTTTCACTGAGGATAATTTACAATGAACATACCGATAAAGAAATCATGTTTTTACAGTGCAGTCATTATTATTCTCTCACAGCTTAGCATCAGCTTGTTCACCCGGAACTTTCAGCTATCTGTTGCTGTGATTTTTTTGTCTGCCATGACATTTCTGATCCAGGATTTTCCACTGATTCCGGTGACAGTGCTTTCAGCAGTCGGCGTCTGTTCACTCCGTATGCTGCTTGCATGGATCGTAACAGGTACTACAGCACCGATTTCCCGGTATTTTCCTGAAATGACATTCTATCTTTGCTACGGGTTTCTTCTATATATATATGTTAAAAATATAACATCAGGGAAATCTTCCGGCAAAAGCTTTTTCAGAAGACTGACGCAGCGAAAAGATGTGGACACAACTGCATTTTCAGAATCTCCGAACCGAAATCACACACTACTCGTTCTGACCGTAATTGACTATATGGCAAACTTTCTGGAACTGCTTGTACGTCTGGATATTTCCGCATTTCATATCCGCCTGCAGACAGGTATTTTCCTGACAGCTTTTTTCCGCTCCTGTGTGGTCTGGCTGATTCTGACACTTTTTGAAAAATACCGGATGCTCCTTTTGAAAAAGGAACATGAAGAGCGTTATCAGCGCCTCGTTCTTCTCATTTCCAAACTGAATGGGGAAATGGTCTGGATGCAGAAAAATACTTTGCTTATTGAAGAGACAATGAATCATTCTTACAAATTATATCAGGAGCTGACGGAGGCTGATGTTCCGGCAGAATTATCTACTTCCGCTCTGGCAACTGCAAGAGATATCCACGAGATCAAGAAAGAATACCTTCTGATTATGCGTGGAATTTCCGAAGCACTGAACGAGGAAGTCGAACAGGACGGCATGTATCTGGAAGAGATTTTCACACTGCTTAAGACTTCCATGTTTACACTTGCTGATTCCATGGATAAGACACTGAATTTTAAATTTATCTGCAAAACAAATTTTTATACTTCCAAACATTATGAGCTGTTATCCATTTTCCGGAATCTTCTCATCAATGCACTGGAAGCCGCACAGGAACAGACTGTAACTCTTATGATTTCCATATTTCCCCAGGATGAAGCTGTCATTTTCAAAATTACAGATGACGGTCCGGGAATCCCGGTTGAATACAAAGATGAGATTTTTAATACCGGTTTCTCAACCAAAATTAATTTTGAAACCGGGGAAGTAAGCCGTGGAATCGGTCTTGGTCTTGTGAAAGATCTTGTCGAAAAACGTCTCGGCGGTTCAATCGAACTGGCATCCGTGCCGGGAAATACAACTTTTACAGTAAGCATACCAAAGAATCAAATTGAGGTGATCAAATCATGATGTCTTTTTATTTTATAGATGACGATAAAAACATTACAAACATTTTAAAACTGATCGTAAATACGCGTGGACTCGGTGTCTGTTGCGGAAGTGCGGAAAACGCAGCAGAGGCACTGGCAGATCTGCCTGTCATGCGCCCGGACATCGTTCTTGTCGATTTCCTTATGCCGGAGATGGACGGCATTTCTTTCATCAAGCAAGCGAAAAAAATTCTTCCGGACGCAGCCTATATTATGCTGTCACAGGTTTCTTCCAAGGATATGATTGCTTCTGCCTATGAAGCCGGTGTAGAATTTTTCATCCAGAAGCCAATCAACAGTGTAGAAGTGGAATCCATCATCCGCAAAGTCAGCGACGGTCTATCCATGAAACGGATGGTTCAGCAGATGCATAATATTTTTACCCCTGACACAAACAAATCCTCTGTTTCCAAGTCAGCAAATGAGCAACAGATTGAGGCAAATCTGCGCACGATCCTTACACGTCTCGGAATTATAGGCGATACCGGTAGCAAAGATATTATTACGATCGTCAAATACATGTGTATGCACCCGGAAAGCGTGGATACAATGACTGTCAGCGAACTGTGCAGTAAATTCTGTGATAACCCGAAGTCCATGGAGCAGCGTATCCGCCGTACTGCGTTTAACGGTCTTGTCAATCTGGCACATCTCGGTCTGGATGATTACTCAAACGAGATCTTCGTTGATTATTCCAGTACACTTTACAATTTTGAACAGGTGCGGAAAGAAATGGATTGTATTCGTCAAAAAACTGTCAGACATGGTAATTTGAAGATTCGTCATTTTCTGACTTCTCTCGCTTTTCGTTGTCAAAATGCACAATAATTTGCAATAATCGCGCTTATTTGTATGCATATTGTCACCTATTGAAACTTTTTGTAACCGTGCATATATATTATACCTATCAATAAACGGACGGACTTATAGAATTTTTAAATCAAAGAAAGTTGAGAGGTGTAACGTATGGTAACAGTTTTATCAGGTGTAGCTTTATTGGTCGCAACATTAGCAGTGTTTTCGCTGTTCAGTCTTAAGATGCCAAAGGGATCGCTTGCAATGTCAGGTATGGCAGATGCAGCCGTTGCAACATTCCTTGTCGAGGCAATTCACAGCTATATCAGCGGAGATTTGTTTGGTATTTCATTTTTAAAACAGGTTGGAACCACATCCGGAAGCATGGGTGGTGTTGCAGCGGCAATCATGGTTCCAATCTGTATGGGAGCTAACCCGTTATACGGAGTAGTAGCCGGTGTAGCCGTTGCAGGTTATGGAATCCTTCCTGGATTTATCGCAGGATATATCGTAGGATTTGTTGCACCGATTATTGAAAAGAAACTTCCGGAAGGTGTGAACGTAATCGTTGGTGCTCTTGCAGTCGCTCCAATCGCACGTATTATCGTTGTAAGTGTAGAACCGGGTGTGAACATCTTATTATCACGAATCGGTCTTACAATTTCAGCAGCAACCGATCAGTCCCCGATCGTTATGGGATTCTTGCTCGGTGGTATTATGAAAATGATCTGTACATCACCGTTAAGTTCTATGGCACTGACAGCCATGTTAGGGCTGACAGGACTTCCAATGGGTATTGCCGCAGTTGCATGCTTTGGTGGTTCTTTCACAAACGGTATGATATTCCACAAATTGAAACTTGGTAACAGAGGTAACGTAATCGGCGTTATGTTAGAGCCTTTAACACAGGCCCCGATCGTAACTGCCAATCCAATTCCTATCTATTGTTCGAATTTCTTTGGCGGCGGACTTGCAGGTATCTCAGCGGCGGTATTCCACATTGTGAATAATGCGCCTGGTACAGCTTCTCCAATTCCTGGACTTCTTGCACCGTTTGCATTTAATGCGCCGGGAACTGTTGTAATCTCTCTTGCATTTGCAGCAGCAGGCGGTTTACTTGCAGGATTTATAGGCGGAACAGTTTTCAAACGTATCCGCGAGAAGAAAGGAATACTTGTAAAAGAAATTATCGCAGAAACTACAGAAGCTGTTGAATCTGAGGAAGCGCTTGAGCCGAGCGTATAAAAAAGCCCCCTTATTTTAACAACAAAATATAGAAAATATCCCCATTGTGGCACCACACACAATGGGGATATTTTATTGTTATTTTCTGCGCTTATTATGTCCCGTTCAAGAAGCTACGCAAGCAGACGGAACAGCTTCTTAAGATCGATTGGTTTTGATATTTCAAATTCATCTACCTGCATAATGATTCTCTCTTTCTAAGGAAAAATATATTTTGTTTATGATACCATAGAATATATGGCTTTTCTACCTCATTTTAGTAACATAACTGTTAAAAACAGGGGTTTCTAATTTTGTTGCATTTTAGCACTGTATGTAATAGAATAGATGTAATGTCCAGCAAGTCTTTCATCCGTTCATGAGCAATCTCATGTGGATTCAGGCTTCCAAATTTGGGTATCATTATATAAATATAAAATACATTATTTATTCAAAAATTTCAGAAAGGATTTCGTAAAATGGAATTATTAAAAGCTATTCTGATTCTCGTGATTGGATTTGTATTACTTATCAAAGGAGCGGATTTTTTTGTCGAAGGAAGTTCTTCTGTCGCTAAGAAATTCCATGTTCCTGCCATGCTCATCGGTATGACGATCGTTGCTATGGGAACCAGTCTTCCGGAATGTGCAGTCAGCGTGACTGCGTCACTTGCAAATAACAACAGCCTTGCCGTCAGCAATGTCATCGGATCGAACATTTTCAATCTGATGGTTGTCTGTGGCGCCTGCGCATTATTTTCTCCTCTGACGATCCGCCAGGATACACTGAAGAAGGAATTTCCGCTCTCTATCATCTGTGCGGCACTGATGCTTGTACTCGGCTATATCGGCATGACACTCGGACACATTGACGGAATTATCTTCCTGGTTCTTTTTGTCGGCTATCTGCTCTGGATGATCCAGTCTGCAAAGAAAGCCCGTGCAGCAGTTCTCTCGGATCCGGCACAGTCAGGCCAGATAGAACAGGCTGAATTTGTAGAAGAAAATATTGCAATCCTGCCAACATGGAAGAGTCTTGTCTTTATTATCGGAGGCATGATCGCAATCAAATTTGGCGGAGATTTCGTTGTTGACGGTGCATCGTCCATTGCTTCCAGCATGGGACTCAGCCAGACACTGATCGGACTTACGATCGTAGCTATGGGAACCAGTCTTCCGGAACTTGTCACCTCACTGGTCGCCGCTAAAAAAGGCGAAGTTGATATGGCACTTGGCAATGTCATTGGATCAGATATTTTCAATATTTTATTCGTACTCGGAATTGCAACTGTGATCAGCCCGATCTCATTCCTGATGGAAAATGTCATCGACATTATCCTGCTCATTATTATGAGCGTGATCGTTCTTGCATTTGCATGGACCAGGCAGCAGATCAACCGCAAAGAAGGTATCCTTATGCTTCTGATGTATGCAGCTTATATGGTTTATATCTGTATGCGCTAAATACTATTGGGTCATTTAATAATACAACTTTATAATATAGTTGCCATAATTTATTAATAACACTTCTATAACGATAATACCCCACAGCCTGTATCCATTCTGTTAATAAATCGGTACAAGCTGTGGGGATTTTTTTTCTTTTATTATGATGCCATGATCATTATTCATAATCTGGCTACTACATCCAATTTTACACATATCTAAAGAAGGGCATCCTTATTCGGACTACCCTTTTTTAAACTGTTTCGTATATTAAATATTCAACAGATCGCTGAATACTTTCAGTGCTCCGTCTGTCTCGTGTGCAAGTACACGTTTTGCGAGGACTTTTCCGAGCTGTACGCCTTCCTGGTCAAAACTGTTAAGGTTCCATACAAATCCCTGGAACATTACTTTATTCTCATAATGAGCGCAGCGCACCTAATGTCTTCGGATCAAGCTTCTCTCCGATGATAATGCTTGACGGACGTCCGCCTTCGAAGTTCTTATTGCGGTTTTCGTCAGATTTGCCACATGCAAATGCGACAATCTGTGCTGCAACGTTTGCACATAATTTCTGCTGGCTTGTGCTGTCTTGAATCACAACATCTGTGCCAATCTGGCTGTTCTTGAATCCGATAAACTGAAGCGGTACAATATCTGTTCCCTGGTGCAGAAGCTGGTAGAAAGAATGCTGTCCGTTTGTTCCAGGCTCACCGAAGATCACCGGTCCTGTCACGTAATCTACCGGCTCTCCGAAACGGTTTACAGATTTACCATTGGATTCCATATCCAGCTGCTGTAAATGTGCCGGAAAACGGCTTAAAGCCTGTGAATAAGGCAGTACTGCTGTTGCCGGATAACCAAGGATGTTTCTCTCATATACTCCGATCATAGCATCCAGAAGTGCCGCATTCTTACGCACGTCTTTGTTCGTTGCAGATTTGTCTGCTGCCGCTGCTCCTTCCAGGAACTGTGCAAATACTTCCGGTCCGAATGCCAGTGAAAGTACAGCTCCACCAACTGCCGATGTAGAAGAATAACGTCCTCCGATATAGTCATCCATGAAGAATGCTGCAAGGTAATCATCACTCTTTGCAAGCGGTGATGTCTCGCTTGTTACAGCGATCATATGCTTACTTGCATCCAGCCCTGCGTTCTTTAATGCATCTTTTACAAAAGATTCATTGGTCAGGGTCTCTAATGTTGTTCCGGACTTGGATACCAGTACGAAAATAGAATGTGCAACATCAATGGAATTAAGAACTGCTGCCGCATCATCCGGGTCTACGTTACTGATAAATTTAGCTTCCATTTTAAACAGACCGTTTTTCTTTGCCCAGTTTTCAAGTGCCAGATACATTGCGCGTGGTCCTAGATCACTTCCGCCGATACCGATCTGTACGACAGTTGTAAACTTCTCGCCGGCTCCGTTTACAATCTCTCCTGCATGTACTTTGTTTGCAAAATCAGCAATCTTCTCCTGCTGTTCTACATAGAATGCTCGTTTATCTACACCGTCTGCCACTACTTTATCTCCAAGCTGTCCACGTGTCAGATGATGAAGTACAAGACGGTTCTCTCCTGTATTGATTACTTCTCCGTTGTAAAGTGCTTTGAATTTATCAACAAGCTGTGCTTCATCTGCCAGTTTGGCAAGTGCATCGATCACAGTATCATCTACTTCTTTTGCAGCATAATTATAATCAAGTCCCTCTGTCATAGAAACGCTGTAATTTTTCACACGCTCTGCTCCCTGCTCACCGGACATTGCTTCTGCAAGATTCACACGTTTTACATTTGCAAGCTCCTGATAAGAAGCCAGGGTATCTGTGTTCTTCCAATTTATCATAGTGATAGATTCCTCCTTTATTCTTACTTGTTCTCTATCTTTTACCTTTCTAGCATACCAAACCGAATCTAACTTTTCAATCCTCCCATGAAAATGGTAAAAATTCTGTGATTTCCTCTCAAAATCCTCAGAATATGCTATACTTTTAAACGAACTCAGCGACTTATGAAGGAGCCTTATTTACTATGATGACAGAATTAGAAAAATACTATAATAAATTTAATGAAGAGAAGCGTCTGAATAGCCGGCACGGGCAGGTAGAATTTACAACTTCCATGAAATATATCCATGCCTATTTGCCGGATGATCCTCATGCGAAAATATTGGATGTCGGCGCAGGAACCGGACGTTACAGTGTCGCACTCGCCGAAGAAGGCTACGATGTTACGGCTGTCGAGCTTGTAAAATACAATCTTGGGATTTTAAAGCAGAAAAACAGTACCGTCAAAGCTTATCAGGGAAATGCCCTGAAGCTTTCACGGTTCCCGGACAAAGAATTTGACATGGTGCTTGTCTTTGGGCCGATGTATCATCTGCTCACGACAGAAGAGAAAGTACAGGCTTTGAAAGAAGCGAAACGTGTTCTGAAAGATGATGGTGTCATGCTTGTTGCATACTGCATGAATGAATACAGTATCCTGACTTACGGGTTCAGGCAGAATCACATTCTCGAATGTCTGGAAAATGGCAAGATCAGCAAAGATTTCCGTGTACAGCCGGAAGCGGAAGATCTCTATGATTATGTACGGCTTGAAGATATGGATGCCTATAATAAAGCCGCCGGTCTGAAACGGATTAAGGTCATTTCAGCCGACGGTCCTTCGGATTATATGCGTCCGGTATTAAATGCAATGGATGAAGCCACATTTGAAGCATTTATCCGTTATCATCTGACCATATGTGAACGTCCGGAGCTTGTCGGTGCCGGATCGCATACTGTAGATATTCTCAGTAAATAATATCGAAATGCATCCCGGTACAATCGTTTAAGCCGGTTCCGTCCTACACATTTTCTGATATCTTGTCAATAAATTCAAGAATGCCCTCGGCAACACATGGATTTATGATGCTCCCGGAATTTCTGATGTAATTTATTGGCGGCTGTAAATGCCACTCGCTTGGATTCACAGTTGTGACTTCTTCCGGAAAGCACAAGTGCAACTTTTAATTTTAAACGATTCATTTCTGGTAAAATTTATACGAACATAGTTTCGTCATCTGTGGTATAATAAAACCACTACCATTAGTAAGGGAAAGGGGAGCTTACATGAAACTTATTATTTGCGTTGATGACAACAATGGCATGATGTTCAACCGGCGTCGTCAGTCGAAGGACCGCGAAGTGCGTCATGACATTCTTGCCTATACGATGCCGGAACGGATCTGGATGAATGAATACAGTCTTGAACAGTTTGAAACGGACGATACATCCCGGATCCAGGTTGCAAATAATTTTCTGATCCAGGCAGATGACAACGACTATTGTTTTATTGAAAACGGACAATATTTGATTGATGAATCGAGACTGGATGAGATTGTTCTGTATCACTGGAATCGTGTTTACCCGGCTGATTATTATTTTGACATTGATCTGCACGGCTGGACTCTGGCAGACCAGAAGGAGTTCAAGGGATTTTCACACGATAAGATAACGAGAGAGATATGGACAAGATGAAAAAATTAAAGTTATTACTTGCAAATATTATACTTGCCGGTGTGCTGGTACTCGGTGGCTGTGCGAATGCCGGGGACAGTTCACAGTCTTCGTCTTCTAAAGAAACGACTACGCAGGAATCTGCTTCATCTGAAGATCAAAATACGAATGCCGAAGACAGTTCGGATGATACATCTGCACAGGCGGATTCCGGTAATACTGCCGGTTCTGATACCGCAGGCAAGACAAAGGCTGCCGCTTCTAAGGCAAAAACTTCGGCTGTAAGTACTTCTAAGATACCGAAGTACTCTGGTTCGCCTTATATCAAGGTTCATAACAATGTACCGTTTTTTAAGAAGTCGGACCTGACGAAAAAAGTCTTTGAAAAGTACAGCAAATTAGATGCGCTCGGCCGCTGCCGCACTGCTTATGCCAATGTCTGCAAAGCAACCATGCCAACGGAAAAGCGCGGACGAATCGGTATGGTCAAACCTTCCGGCTGGCACACAGTGAAGTACAACAACGTAGACGGCAAATACCTCTACAACCGCTGTCATCTGATCGGTTATCAGCTCACCGCTGAAAATGCGAACGAAAGTAATCTCATGACCGGAACGCGCTATCTGAATGTAGATGGCATGCTGCCTTTTGAAAATATGGTTGCTGACTATGTAAAAGAGACAAACAACCACGTTCTGTACCGGGTAACGCCGATCTATACGGATGAAAACTTACTGGCTGACGGTGTACTGATGGAAGCGGAATCTGTTGAGGACAAAGGCAAAGGCATTTCCTACTGCGTATATGTGTATAACGTACAGCCGGGAATCAAGATTGATTATGAGACTGGCGACAGCTCTGCGAAAGATTCACGCCGTTCCGAACAGAGTTCCGCAAAAGGAACTTACATCATTAACGAGAACACGAACAAATTTCACAAACCGGACTGCCGGAGCGTGAAGATGATGAAAGATAAGAATAAGAAAACATATACCGGGAAACGCTCTGAGCTCATCAATTCGGGGTATGAGCCGTGCAAGAACTGTAACCCGTGATACTGTCACTGGTGGCTTTTCCGAATATTATAAAAATTATAAAAACCGCATTACAGCAGCGATTAAACTTGCTGCAATGCGGTTTTTTACTTTCCTCTTTTTTATCTAATCGTTACCGGGTGCAAACTATCAGGATTTTGCTGTATTTTATGCTCGTTATATCCACTCTTCATTTCCGCCTGTTACTGCAAGGGAAATCAAAGCATCCATTTTCTCTACTTCATCTTCGCCCTGGATTACCTGTAATAATTTTGCCGTTTCTTCTATTACAGGCATCGGCTCATCCGGGCCGATCTCCATATCCGGCTGCTCACCGCATGCCGGACAGACCATCTGTGGTCTTACCGTAAGTGATAAGAAACGATTCCCACACTCTTCACATTCATAATAGCCACACATCTGTGTGCCATCAGGTACATAATACATCTTTTATCCCCCTTTAAATAATACTTCTGTCTTTTGCTGATTTTTCTATCTTCTGTCAGAATCAAGCGCAAACTCTGTAATCACATTAATTGCAACAGCTGTAAGAATTCCTCATGTGGTCTGTCTGCATTCTTCTCATACCATGCAATTGCTCCGGGATCTCCACTCCGGTCCGAAAATGCCGGAAATAAAAAGCCAAACTGCGGCTCGCCCATCTCGTAATCTCCACTGACCGGCGCAAATACACCTGTCAGGAACGGATATACTTCTTCGGATTCCCACTGTTCTGTCTTGTCGTTGCCTTTTCTCGGCACATCATAGCAGCCATAAAACAGATAAAATCCATATTCCCTGTTTTGGTTAAGCTTCTCTCCCAGGATTTCGTAAAATGTTTCCAGAAGTCCGTCATTTTTGAGTTCACACTCTTTCAATGCCATCAGAAGCTGCCAAATACTTCCCGGCTTTTTTGCCGTCTCCGGAAATACATATTCTTTTAATTGCCTGTTTGTATCTGCAAACGGGATTGCCTTTGCAAGCTTCAAATTTTTTCCCTGATCCGCTTTTGATAATTTCAAGAAATGAATATTAAATGTACCATCCACATATCCTTCTTCATCAAAATACGCTCCTACAACTCTCGAAAAACAGTTACGGCTTATTGTCATGCGACGCGTCAGCTCCAGCATATCCTCCCGGTTTATTCTTCTCGTTTTTAACTCTTCTGCCATCTGTCTTTTTCCCCTTATATTCTCTATTCTTTATTATAAACGTAGCCTTTCTGCCTCGCAATCCTGTTTTTGCAAAAAAAGTTCTCCTATGATTTTTATTCGATCATAGAAGAACCTTTTAAATTCAATTCTTTTTCCTTTTTATTGCGGGGTTATAAATTTTTATTACATTTCTTTATAGGAATCTTTACATTTTTTCAAGTTTTGTTTTAAAAAACTGAATCAAAGGTCCGTTGAAACATGCATTGATCACTGTACCAATTCCTGCAACAGCCCAGATTCCTGCTCCTGATGCGCTTGCAAATGCAATTCCAACAATTACTACAACCACATCTGAAAGTACTCTTGCTTTATGAAATGGGATTTTCTGATGTGTCAGCTTTTCAATAATGATTGCCACACTGTCATATGGTGCAATTCCCATATCCGCAACCATATATAATGCAACTCCCATTGATGCCATTAACTGGGCGAGTACAAGCGCAATTATACGAAGCGGAAGAGACATCTCTATCTGTACTACATCCTGTACCAGCCAACAAACAAAATCTGCGATATATCCAACAAAAATCATATTAATGATAGTTCCTGCACCAATGCAATGCCTTGCCTGGAAAAATACTATTACAAGAATCACTGCATTCATCAATAACTGCCATGTTCCAAAACTCCAGCCGATAAATCCACTGATTCCAAGATTCATTGCACTGAAAGGATCTACGCCAAACCCGGACAAACGAAGGAAAGACACACACAGACCAATAAACAAGATTCCTAAAATCATCATCCCAGTCCGTTTTGTTATTTTCATTGTTCTTCTTTCCTCCTACTCCTTTTTCCCTTTTAACATATATATTCTTGATTCAAAATCCGTACACGGGACAGCATCTCCTGGCACTTCTCCTGCTGTTACATCAGAGGTGATAAGTCCAAAGTTCATCAGCTCATCTCCATAATTTTCTGTATGATTCCAGACATTTTCATATAGCATATCCGGATTCAGTCCCTGTAAACGGACACGACTATACGGTTGATTAACTCCATTTAACACACGGTAATAACCTACAATCGCAAGTGTACGATCTTCATTGGTCACCATCCAGACAGTTTCATTTCCATCAAACGGACTCTTCAATCTGTAAAATGTTCCGAACTGCAACACTTCTCTGTATTCTTTCATAAATACAATCTGTTCTTTTACTTCTTTGATTTCTTCCTCTGTTAATTTATTCAGATCCAGCTCATATCCAAAGGTTCCAAAATATGCAACATTCGCACGGGTATGTAACGGAGTGTTACGAAATACCTGATGATTCGGAACAACCGATACATGACTTCCTATACTGCTGAGTGGATAACACATAGAAGTCCCATATTGAATCTTCAGACGTTCAATTGCATCTGAATCGTCGCTTGTCCATCCCTGCGGAGCATAATATAACATGCCAGGATCAAACCTTCCGCCACCACTCGCGCAGGATTCAAATAATACTTCCGGAAATGCCATTGTCAGACGTTCATATAAATCATATACGCCTAAAATATAACGGTGAAATATCTCTCCCTGCCTGTCTGCCGGAAGTTTTACACTGTAACACTCTGTAATGCTGCGATTCATATCCCATTTGATATAAGATATCTTAGCTTCTGACAATAATTTTTCCATCATATTATAAATGCAATCCACAACTTCTTTTCTTGAAAAATCCAGTACATACTGATATCTTCCATGAGAAGTATTTCTTCCCGGGGTCTGAATGATCCAGTCCGGATGTGTACGATATAAATCTGAATCTTTGTTTACCATTTCCGGTTCAAACCAGAGACCGAATTTCATCCCCAGATTTTCAATTCTTTCAGATAAGCCTTTTATCCCATTTGGTAAAAGATCCGGATTTGCTACCCAGTCACCAAGACCGGCTCTGTCATTTCTTCTTGCGCCAAACCATCCGTCATCCAGTACAAATAATTCAACTCCGCATTCTTTAGCTTTTCCGGCAATCTCAACAAGCCGATCTTCCGTAAAGTTAAAATAAGTTGCTTCCCAATTATTATTCAAAATTGGTCTGGTCCGGTCTCTCCAATATCCTCTTGCCAGCCTTTTGGCATATAATTTCTGAAAAGTCTGACTCATTCCATTCAGTCCCTGATCACTATATACAAGCATTGCTTCAGGCGTCTGAAAACTCTCCATAGGTTCTAATTTCCAATCAAATCCTGTCGGATTAATACCTGCTGTAATTCTTGTAACATCATGGGTATCCACTTCTGCCTGTATCCGAAAATTCCCACTGTATATAAGGCTAACACCAATGGCTTCTCCTACATTTTCATCTGTATTCTCTCGTTTCAATACCATAAATGGATTATGCTCATGAGAGGAATTTCCACGCATACTATCGATTGCTGTAATTCCCTGTTCTAAAACTCTGTTTTTCACATAACGCTCTCTTGACCATGCACCGGATAACTGCATCCATATATAATCCTTGTCCGGAAGATCCAGACTTAAGCTCATCATATTTAATATATGTAAATTCTGATTTCCACTATTTTTTAAACGTGCACTTCTTGCTATTGCACTGTATTGTTCAAAAATAGTATACAACAACTCCAGCTGAGCACCTGTCAAAGAATCTTTCAGGAAAACACGCAGTGTCTGTGCTTCTTCTTCTGCTTCTGTGTAAGTTGCTGGAAGTCCGGAAAGTTTCGGTTTCCCGGATGAGATCTCATATCCATCATACTGAAATTCACTGATTCTGCTTCCATTTTCCTGCAATAACTCTATTGCCGGATGTCTGTAATCTGTTGTCCCATAAACCGGATATTCCTGTCTGATATGTTCCAACGAGAAACTACGATCCCACTCATAAATATAAGATGTCATTGGTCGTCCACATTTTTCCACCAAATAGGAGAAATCTGCCTTATCATGAATTCGTTTACCAAAATACAGTTGTCCTAAATGTCCATTATCTAATACGCATAAAATATAGCTGATTTTGTCATTATATAAATGAAATGTTTTTGTTTCCTTATGGAAAATAATTTTTCTCATAAACTACCTCTTTTATATTTAAATTATGCATCCTGCTTTCTGGCATGCATTTCGTTTACTTTTCTTGTAACTTCTTCCATCTTCTCACCTTTTAAAATATAATATTTTTTGTAAATACCAAAACTAACAATTGCGAGAATAATCGGAATGATAATCATCAATACGCGGATTCCTAATACGGTTCCTGCACTTTGAGCTGTTGCTTTTGCATTGTATCCTACAATCTGAAGTCCGATTCCGGTTAATCCACCTGCAGCAGCTGTTGCTGCCTTCATAAGAAATGTCTGTGCAGAACAAGTTACACTTTCATTACGTACTCCGAATTTTACTTCTCCATAATCAATTACATCTGCCATACAGCAAGTTGTTACACCAAGTGAAAGTCCTGAACCAAAGAACAGCAGTGCACAGCAGATTACAACCAATACCTTGCTCTGCGGAGCAACATATCCTGCTATTCCAAGAAGGATGAAACCCGCAATCGGAAGTCCACATGCAAATGCATACACTTTTTCACGGCTGATCTTGCTGGCGATTTTCGGGAAAAATACAAGTCCGGCCATTTCAGCGATGATCGCAAATCCAAAAATAGAATACAAATATTCATCATGGCAAACGCATTTGAAATAATAAACAGCAAAACTTTTTGCAATCTGTGTACAAAGATTAAATGTCAGAAGCAAACCTATAAAAGCAAGCAGCTGATCATTTTTCACAATTACGTGAAATGCCTGTTTCAAACTTGTTTTTTCTGCTGATGCACCAACTGTAGATTCTTCTTTTACATTGAATACCGTAATACCGATCGTAATGATAAATACGACTGCGATAATAATAGCAAATAAAGTGTATCCTTTTTCTGCATAAAGATTACTTTCTCCTGCAAGCTTATTCAGATGATTAATAATATAAAGACCAAATGTTGCTACTGAGAATCCTGCAAGACTTGCAAAAAATCTCGGAATGACAGATACTTTTTCACGTTCATGCGGATCATTGGTCAAGTTTGGAAGCCATGACCAATATGGAACATCCATAATGGTATAAGTCATTCCGTATAAAATATACATTACAGATACATATACATACAAGGCAGTTCCTGATAAATGAAAGCTATGAAACAGTAAAACAAATACAACAGAATTCACTAAAGTTCCGATCACCAGCCAGATTCTAAATTTTCCAAACCGAGTATGTGTATTATCTACAATCATTCCCATCATCGGATCATTGATCGCATCCCAGATTCTTGCTACAAAAAACAGTACTCCGACGAATGCCGGTGCCAGATACAAAGTATCTGTAAAATAAAGCATTAAAAATGCTCCTACCAGATTACAGATGGCATCTTTTCCAATAGCTCCAATACCAAAACATAATTTTTCTCTCGTAGATGCGTATTTATACTGCGAATTTCTCTGATTTTCTTTTTGAGTCGCCATAATTCTCCTCCTCTAATATTCCTTTATTTATTTGTTATCTGAGTGAGGAATCTTGTGCACTTGTTCCTTTTTTCCATAATGCAAGTATAACGCGAAAAAAAAGACATCCGTTATACCATTTTGTTAAGAATAATATCCCAAATGTTAGGTATATGATGCCTTTCAGAACATTTTATCTATTACTTTCTTTATTTTTCTCAATATCTTTTACATAAATCGTTTTATGTTTTTGATATTCTTCCAATTCATTTTGTGCAGAAATCAGTCTTGTTCTCGCCTTCTTACGGTTACTGTTCCGATATACACTTGGTGTCATTCCTATTTTCTGTTTGAATACTTTTCCAAATGCCAGCGAATTGCGATACCCACAGGAAACTGCAATGTCTTCAATCGACTGTTCCGTAAGTACGAGCTGTTCTTTTCCTCTCGAAATCCGAAATTCTGTCAGAAAATCTTTTGGCGAAATTCCAAGGCTGTTCATAAAAATTGTATATAAATAACTTCGGTTTAATGCCAGATATTCTGCTATATCTGCAACTGTGATACCTTGCGAATAAGAATTTTTAATATAATCAATCGCTTCCTGTACATGCATGCTTTCTTTTGTATTATCTGCATATTCTTTAATCTCAATGCCTCGTGCCAGCACCGAAAAAAACTGGTACAACTTTCCCTGGAGATAATACAGATTTTCTGCTGTTGACTGGGTATGACGAAGCATTTCAAAAACGATTTCTTTTAATTCATCTCCATATTCACATTCACAGGTCAGCTGTCGCCCGTTTAGTCCCAAATCCCGCACGAATCTGGAAGCTTCTGTCCCCCCAAATCCGACCCATAGATATGCCCACGGTTCTTCCTTGTCTGCCTGATAAAACGTCAGACTTTCCGGTTCAATTAAAAATGCCTGTCCTTCTGACAGATGATACTTGTTTTCCCCCACCTGATAGATGCCTTTCCCCTTCATTACATAATGTAATATATAATTAGGCCTGGAGGCCGGTCCATAGCTATGCAGAGGTTCACATTCTGCATAGCCACAAAAACTTAAATGAAAATCTTTAAATTTGGGTTTTAATAATTGCAATACATAAGAATCTTCCATAATAACGTCCTCTTTTTACAAACACAAAATAACTGGATGTTCTTTTCATTTTTACAAACTGATAACACCGGAATGTTCTCTCCATTTTTTCCGATATTCGCTCGGTGACATCCGGTAACGCTCTTTGAATGCACGGTTAAACGTCCGCTGGCTTTCAAATCCGCTGTCCAGGCAGATTTCTATGATTGAATCCCGGGTATTTTCCAGTCGCGAACATGCATAGCGGATTCTCGCATCATTTACATACTGATTAAAATTGTTGTGAAATGTTCCCGAAAACACACGGGAAATCGCATATTTACTTACGCACAGATCCTGTGCCATCTTATCCAACGTTATATTTTCCCTGAAATGTCCGGAAATATATGCTACTGTCTGATAGATCAGATCATCACTTCCAACCTTGGATTTTTCATCCAGATCCAAAAGCGGTACACATCTTGCAAGCACGATCTGTAAATACGCTTGCAGAATCGTGAACTCCCATTCCTGCGTCAACATCATGCGGTACAGCGCATGAATAACCTCTTCTCCCAGTTCGCTCCTTTTGATCACTGGCATGACAGGTGCATATTTCTGTAACTCTTCACCGAAGGATCCGATACTTCCTGCCGCTATATTTACAAGATAAATTTTATGTGCATCTGCGCCAAATACCTGATAATGGTGGATGATATCCGGAAATATAATTCCCATGTCTCCTGTTTCCAGATGATAAAGCTCCTGTCCGACACCCAGCTCCAGCGTTCCTTCCGTCACATAAACAAGCTCCAGCGTATTGTGAAGATGCGGCGCAACGTGACGTGCCCTCTTCTGCACTGCCTGGATATTCTGTTTTGTATTTTTATATTGTAAATGCATAATCTTTTGTCCGCCTCTTTTATTTTCTGCTTTGCTTTACTCTGTATCCAAGATTATCACTTTGATATTTGAAATGCAATATTTGTCTACTTTTTTGTCCGATTTGGCAAGCATTATCTGTATTTTCATCTTATAATGACCATGTAATCAAGAGAAAGGAGTGAATCGATATGATGAAAAGAATTAAAAATTACTTGCACGAGGTTATGGATTTCTATGGTGCTAATTATTTATATCTCGCAGCAATGTACCGTCACTAAAAAAGGACCTGCGGACTACATGGTCCTTTTTTCATGCTTATTTTTATACTTACTTTCAGCTTATAATCTTAAGCCTTTTATTCTCTGCGGCTCGTCCTCGTGATTGCATGAGGTGTGCTGTACCAGACTTTCTTATATTTTTTAGTATTCTTTTTTAAAATCGCCTTCATCAGCTGACAAATATGTCCAACCTGGTCTTCCATCTTGTTGTCAACCGTACCGTAGATCTCTCCTGTCATGATCTTCCGATTCATTTCCGGGCTATTGTTAATTCCAAGGATTACCGGCATCTGCAAATGATGTTTTTTATAATAATCGTAGACGCCCAGTGCCATATCATCATTGTTGCATATAACAGCTTCCGCGTTGTTAATTATTTCTTTATCCAGTTTTGCAAATTTTGTTGTCGCCAGTTCTCTCTTCCAGTCCGCTGACAGATTTGCTCTCTGATTCATAGGCATATCTTCGCTCGACTCAAGAAATCCATTTGTCCGGCGAATGGCATCAAAATGTGTTTCCTCTCCTTCTACAAGCACATAGTCCAATTTCCCGTTTTTGTTCCGGTCAATCTTTCCTTTCTGTTCCTCCCAGATTTTCTTTAACATTTCTCCCTGCATGGCTCCGGCTGCTTTTGCATCTGTTCCTACATACCAGACTTTTTTTACAATTTTCAGATCCTTGTCATCTGCTTCACGGTTAAATAATATGACCGGAATGTCTGCATCTTCCGCATCATTGATCATGCTTGCCGCAGAAGAGGGCTCTACCAGATTGACAAGAATTACATCATACTTCTGTGCATACATGCGCTGTAGCTGCTTTTCCTGCTTCCGGCTGCTTCCTTTTGCGTCGTAAATCTCGTAGGAAACTTTCTTTCCTTCTATTTTCATCTGTTCCATCTTATCCTGCAGATCCTTTATATAACTCTCCATAAAAGTATCATCCAGATCATACGCTGCAATTCCTACATGCACGTACCGGTCTTCCTTTTGCGGCATTTTCCATAGGATAGTAAGAATGACCAGGAACATGAAAAGTCCCACTAGTATCAGATTGTATTTATCCATTTTTGATTTCATTTTTGCTCCTTATCCGGCAAATAATGCATCATATTTACCGCTTTCCATCGTCTCTCTGTCAAGCTTTATCGGCTTCAGAGTGATCGTTTTCATCTTCATGCTTTCGTATCCGAGTTTATATGTATTTTCCAGCAGGATCTCCTTTTTCTTCCCGTTTTTTACCTGCTCCAGAACCGATGTCTTTACCGGAAGCCGGTACGCTTTTTCCTTACTCTCTGCAAAGGAAGCGTAATACTTAAATTCTTTTTGCATTCTATCTGTCACAGCAAGAACATCCTTATAAACATAGCCATCTGCTTGTTTCTCCAGATAGTTTTCCGGATAGACAAGCACGACGCCTTTTGAATTATTTTTCTTTTCTTCTTTTATCAGCTTTTTCAGTTCTTCTGCTGACATCTGTTCTTTGTACCAGACATCTAATTTCACCTGATGATCGTATGCATAATCGCGGATTCCGTCCTGTAATGCCGACAGATCTTCCGGTTCATTTTTCGGAAGAACAACTGTCATTCTGCTTCTTTTTTCTATTTTGCTGTGCTTCGTCATAAGTCCGGTTGATACCAGTGCGATCAGCAGAAGCAGCAGGATCAGAACTGCATGTTTTTTTCTACTCTGTCTCATCCGTTTCCTCCATCTTCGGAATTGTAATTGTCGCAGTTGTTCCTTCGTCCAGCTCACTCGTGATCGTGATTCCATATTCCTCACCATAGATCAGCTGGATCCGCTCATTTACATTCCGCACACCGATTCCGGATCCACGCTTGCTGGATACCACTTTATTGTGCATAATATACTCTATTTTTTCCTGCGTCATTCCAAGACCATTGTCTGCTACATCTATTCCTATATTTCCGTCCTTGTCATAAATGTGGATCTCAATCTCGCCGTCCTCATACATGCCTTCCATTCCGTGATAGATTGCATTTTCCAGAAGCGGCTGTATCGATAACTTCGGACAAAGGTATTTCAATAACGCCGGATCTGCCTCTACTTTAAATTCAAATTTATCCTTGAAGCGGATATTCTGGATTGCGAGATAGCTGGTCGCATGCTCCAATTCCTTTTCCAGAGGGATCATATCTTTTCCCTGGCTTAAGGAAGTCCGGAAAAATTTTGCAAGCAATGAAACCATCTCGCCGGCACCTTCATATTCTTCACTGCGAATCATCCAGATGATCGAATCTAATGTATTATATAAGAAATGCGGGTTGATCTGGGACTGCAGAAGCTTCTTCTCCATCTTCTGCTTCTCTCTTTCATTCTCACGGATTTCTTCCATCTGCTTCTGTAATTTATCTGCCATAATATTGAAATGTGCACTTAAATTTTTCAGCTCACCGATTCCTTCTTCTTCTGCTTTTACTTCATAATTTCCTTTTCCAAATTCCTGCATTGTCCGAAGCAGACGATAAACCGGATTCGTAAAACTGCGAAAAAGCAGAATATCAAGGAAGATCAGAATCACACCAACGAGCAAAAGTGTAAACCATGCCACGGAATAGAGATTCCGGTTTTCCAGATCCAGACTGGACATGGAACTTACAAGCACAACATTCCAGCCGGTATAACCGATCTGCTGCCGCATGAGCATCCATCTTTCTCCGTCTGCCCTGTATATTTTGTAATTTTTACTCGCAAGTGCTACCTTTATCGTCTTCTCCTTATAAAGGCCGGAAACAATCTGTTTTTCAAATGGGTGATATAATAATTGGTTATCTGCATCTAAAAGATAACAATATGCGGACTTCTGATTTTTATAATGCTGCAAAACAGAATCCATCGAATCCGTATAATAATCCAGCAGAAGAACTCCTGATTTCATACTTCCATGATCGATATATTCTACATAGCGGCTGATTTCGTAAATATAGCAGGACTCTCCATTCAGCAGTAATTTCTTCTGTCCATAATTTATCGTCTCTATGTTTTCTTTCGCCTGACGGAACCATGTCATTTCGCGAATCTCTTCTTTCTGCATATTTTCCAGATTCTCAGAATGCCATAAATCTCTGCCGTTCGCATCATACAATGCTGCCGCATAAATCGTGTCTGTTTCCCGATTGATACGCTGCTGCATTTCTTCACTGAACAATCTGCCACTCACATCATATTCCTTGATTTCCTGATAATATATAGAATTTGTCAGATCATTCATGTTGTCAATTTCTTTTTCCAGGCTCTGTGCCAGTGCATTTTTTTGTTTTCCTGTTTTCTCAATCGCATCTTTCTGAAAATATGTAGAAAAATAATAGGAAAATAACAGCATGCAACTAATAATACAAACTACAATAGATGCCGACATCACAACCGGAAATACAACACGAATACTTATTTTTTTATTTTTCATGTTCTGCTCCTTCCAGTTTCCTGTACTTCGCCGGTGACATACCGCAGTTTTTCTTAAATACATAGCTGAAATAATTCGGCTCCGGATAACCTACCATTGCACCGATCGCATGGCTCTTATAATCCGTCTGCAAAAGCAGTTTCTTCGCTTCCTCCATTCTGCGGCTGATCAAATAATTCAAAAATGTGCCTCCCGTCTCCTGCTTGAATATTTTTGAAAAATAGGATGTGCTGACATGCAGTTCGCCGCATACGGATTCTACGCTGAGATCCGGATCCTGGAAATTCTCTTCTACAATCTTTCTCCGCCAGAATCACATTATTATCTATCTGCTTTTTCTGGATCAGCGAACGGATGAGCTGACAGTAATTCATCAGCCAGTGATCCAGTTCTTCTCCTGTACTTAAGGAAAGGATCTTCACTGCCATCTTCTTGGAACCGGCAAATTCTGTATCGGATGTGATCTGATATTTCTTATAAAATCTTGCAAATGAAAAGGATATCTCCAGAATGACAATCTGATATTCATTCAGGTTATAATGTCCCTTATGCAGCCATGCAAGTAATTCTTCCACCTGATTTTTCAGTTCTTCTTCCGAACAGTGTGTAATGCTTTTTCCAATCATTTCTACCTGTGTGTTCCAGTCATCTTCCACTTCCTGAAGAGGCATAATATCATTGTAATAAGTATAACTTTCTTCCGGAAGGACGAGGTTATAATCCAGCACCTCCACCGCCTGTTCGTATAACACCGGCATATCTTTCAAGCGTTCTGCATTTCCACTGATCCCACAGGAAATCCTGCTGCCAAAAATACGCTCGATCAGCACAGCCGTCTCACCGATCGTCCGGGTGATTTTCCCGATGTCGTGTTTTTTATTACTGCCAAGGATAAATATTTCTTTATCACTCATACCAAATTCATACACATTTGCAATCTTTTCCAGCGCTTCCTTTAACGTCTCTTTGATCGACAGTTCGCTTAAGATATCCTTTTCCTCGCCTTTTTGCACTTTGACTGCTACTACTGAATAAACAAAATCCGAAAAATCAAGCTTTAAACTTTTGATCTGTTGTTCCCGCTCTTCTACATCCATTGGCTCGGTAACAAGACGGGTGAAAAACTGCTGCCTTAAAAGTGGGAGACTCTCTGCATAGGCATGTTCCAGCCGGGCGCGGTTTATTTTCTCATCGTATTCCCTGTCCAGTTCTTCATGCATATCTGTCAGAAGCTTTCGCATCTCATCATAGTTGATCGGCTTCATAATATATTCCGACACGCCATAGCTAATTGCAAGGCGGGCATATTCAAAATCATCCCATCCGGAAAATAGAATGATCTTCGTATTCATGTAATTTTCATGTATATTTTTCGCCAGTTCCAGACCATCCATAAATGGCATCTTGATATCGCTGATCACCAGATCCGGATGATATTCTTCCATGAGTTCCAGCGCTTCTTTTCCGTTCTGTGCCGTTCCCGCAACTGAAAATCCAAGTCCCTCCCAGTCAATACCTCGTTCCATTCCATGAAGGATCTGCTGTTCATCGTCTGCTAAAATAATTTGAAATGTCCTCATTGTCACACTCCTCATATTCATCTTATATAATCAATGGCTTTTCCCCATATTATAACACAAGACAAGCCGATTTTATCCTTCTAAAATCGACTTGTCTTATTTCATTACTATAATTATTTTATCTATTCTTCAACCGCAGAACCATTGATCTTTGCTACGACTTTTTTCATAAATTCATCACTTAATTTGTATTTGCTCTTAAATACAACATACGCAAGAATAACTCCAATAGTCGGTACAACACACATTAAAATACGGATGGAATTCTGTGTTGCAAATGACTGAACAGCATTCGGAACATATCCTGTAAGTTCCAGAACAAATCCAATTGCCAGTGATGTAAATGCAGCCGTCAGCTTAACGATCAATGTCTGCAGAGAGAATACAACTCCTTCATTTCTGTTTCCGAGCACATACTCGCCATAATCTACGACGTCAGCAAGGAATACAGTTGCACATCCAAGTTCCAGACCGGTTCCTGTCTTAACAATTACACCTGCAATTGCAGTCAGTGGAATATTTGTCGGGCATACAAAGCCAACAACTAACAGAAGAATTAATCCAATCGGCGGAAGTACACATGCCATTAAGAATGCTTTCTTTCTGGATAAAATTTTTGTAACTTTCGGGAAGATCAGAAGACCTACTACCTCGGCAACAGATGCACTGATCATAAATGCAGATAACATTCCTGCATCGTTACATACATAACTGAAATAGTATGTTGCAACTCCCATGATAGCCTGAATTGCTACGTTATATAAGAGGATCAGGAGAACTGCCCATCTTAACTGGTCGTTTTTCTTAATGACTGTGAAAATATCTTTGAATTTCATCTTATCTTTCTTATCGACATCATGCTGGATCTTTGGAAGATTCAGTACACATACTGCCATTGTAAAGATAAATGTTGCTGCAATGATTAATGCAAATCTGTGGTATCCTGTGTAATCTCCACCAAGGCCTTTGATGATCTGTACACCAAATCCTGCGATGATCAGTGACTGACCGATACTTGCGAAAATACGTGGTAATACGGATACTTTCTCACGTTCCTGCGGATCAGAAGTCAGGTTCGGAATAACTGACCAGTATGGAATATCCATGATCGTATAAGTCATTCCCCACAGAACGTAAATAACGGATGCGAATACGCAAAGGCTTACACCTGATAAATGGAAGTCTGTAAATACGATTACAAATACGAATGCATTGATCAGAGTTCCGATTACAAGCCACGGTACGAATTTACCGAAACGGCTTCTTGTGTTATCAACGATCATTCCCATGAATAAATCGTTAAACGCATCCCAGATCTTTGCTACAAAAAACATAGTTCCGATGAACGCCGGTGCTACTTTAATAATATCTGTAAAATAGATCATGGAAAATGTTGCGATCATTCCATAAATCAAATCCTTACCCAATGCCCCAAACGCAAAGGAGTATTTTACTCTTCCAGGAATCTTACCCTGGTAAACTACGCTACTTTTACTGTTGTTGTTCTCCATTCCCTTTATCTCCTTCTTGTGCTTTTCTTTACATGCACTTATCTTTAATGTGACTAAAGTTTAACATTCGAAAGAAAATATGAACATTTGATATTCTACTCAAAAAATATGAATTTCTATTTTTCCTCGTTCTTGCCACATGAAAACCGGTGTGCTACAATGCCTTCAAGCGAAGCTGGGAAAACGGTCTGTTTTCCGCAAACTTATTCTTATATTCTTAAGCAATAAAATCACCCCAAACAAGTACATTGATAAGTATTTTTACATACATGAGAGTTTTTCCCAGGATTGCAAAATCCACTCTTTCTTCGCACATTCGATTGTATATGTCAGCTCTTTCTTGCAGCCGGTTTCTCTGCGCCTTTTTTCTTCCTGCATAAATATCTCCTGAATTTTCTCCCACTTCAGATTACCGTCTCCAAGTGCAAGATGCGCATCTCTATCACCATGATTATCATGTACATGAATGTGCGTAAGATAAGGATTTAATCCCTGCGCCCATTCTTCTACCGGCTGGGCTGAATAGCAGTTAGCATGTCCGATATCCAGACACAAGCCAAAATTATCTGCCTCTACCTGATCTGCAACCGCTTTTAACGGCTCCCATTTTGGATCTAATACATTTTCCAATGCAACTTCTATGTCTGAACGTCCTTCCAGAAACTGGTTCATAAATTCTGCAACACGCTCTGCCCATCCTTCCAGAAAATAAACCTGTGGATAATAACAACTATGATATATGATCTTTTCTACGCCCAGTTCTCTTGCTGCTTCATAGGACTGATCGAAGCGAAGTCTTGTCACCTGACGAATCTGGCTGTCATACGCCGCCGGATTCAGATCCAGAAACGGACCATGCAGCGTAAGATGTGCGACTCCCATTACGTGAAGCCTCTCTTTATATTTCGGTAAATGTTCTTCCCAGTGATCCAGAACATCTGCAATGGAAAAATCGATACTCTCCACACCCATTCCTGTCTGTTCTATTATTTCTTGCATCTCATTATCTGCAATCAGGTGACTTGTGTATATCATAGTTAATCCTTTCTTCTGTTATAATTTTTTGAAAAGTCCCGGCTATTATGATCCTGGCTGATTATTTCGCAGTGTTATTTTACTCTCACAGTTTTCACTTCACTCCATCTGGAATGATATTTTTTCCCTTTGACTGTTTTATAAGTACAGGTTTTCACATAATATTTTCTGCCTTTTTTTAATCCGGTAATTTTCTTTTTTGTTGTCTTATTACTCGGTATCGCCAGTTTCTTCTTCGTGCCTTTTGCGAAATTCTTATTTGTGCTATATGCAATCTCATACCCTGTTGTCTGTATACTTTGTTTCTGCACTTTCACTGTAAATGCTTTCTTTCCGGCAGATATTTTCACAATCTTTGTACCTTGCGGCTTAATGATAAAGGACAGTTTCTTCGTGAATCTGTACTTATAACATCCATTCACTTTTACCGTATAAGTACCAACATACTGTCTTCCTGCAGAATATTTTAATTTATAGTCACTGTTTTTCTCAAGCACTTTTCTCTTTCTGTCCTTTACGATAACTTCCGGTGTAATCTTTTTACCGGTATACACATAATTTTTCTTTTGTAAATATATGGATTTTATAAACGGAATTTTCTGATCTCCTGCACTGTCTACGTAATCTCCACAACCACTGCAATAAATTTCATAATTACATTTTCCATCCTTTTTCAGTGTAGCCATTACAATATCATCCGCAACATAAACTCTTCCCATATACATATGATCGCAAATGACATCCTGTATTACGTCCGGATCAAAAGCTTCTTCATCCACACAGCTTATCGTAGAAGACATGATGGTTACAAAATCCAGTTTCGGGCAGTTTTTAAATGCATATTTTTCAATTATTCTTACAGATGATGGAATCCATACCCGACTTAAATTTGGCAAATTTTCAAAAGCTCTTGCTCCAATCTTTGTTATATTATCCTTTCCTTTCACTGATTTGATTTCCACTTTCTCAATCTGATCCGCAATTCCATTCCACGGTCTGTCTTCCGGATTTTTATAATCTGGAATCTCTCCTTTCCCGGAAATCACAAGCGCAGTCTCCACCTGTTCCTTTTCATCGACTACATCCTTTTGTTCTTCCAAATACCATTTTAATGTTCCAACTTCTCCACTTATTTTGTCTGATGCATATGCAACCATCCCCAATTTTCCTGACATGAATATCAATACAAGGAACAATGTTGCAGAAAGTATAACTGTAGTTACATGTTGTTTCCAATGTTTCTTTTTCATACGCGTCTCCTTTCTGTTGATTGCTTCTACTCCCCTGGTACATTATCTACAATAAGTATAAAAGATATCTCTCATTCATACAACTATCCGAAGGTCATAAAAACCTCCAGATTAACGTCTTTTCTTCTGTCAATCTGAAGGTTTTCATGAAATCATACTATGTTTTATTCTATTTTACTTTCACAGTTTTTACTTTGCTCCATCCAGAGTAATATTTCTTACCTTTGCATAGCTTAATGTGTAATCTTCATTTTTGAAAAGATCATTACCATTTATACAAGCATTAGGTATGCAGCGGATGGAATTTTTTTATATAACTTAACGCGATCACAAAAATTTGATAATATTCTTCCTGTTCATTTATTAACGATTGTGCTACAATCTTTGTTTGGAAGGTATTTCTATATAAGAAAAATGAAGGAGGTTTTTATTATGACAATACCAGAAAGAATCTCCGCTCTTCGTAAATTAATGGAAGAACGTGGTTACGACGTTTACATGATTCCAACCGATGATTTTCACCAGAGCGAATATGTGGGCGATCATTTTAAAGTAAGGGAATACATGACAGGTTTCACTGGCTCTGCCGGAACTGCCATTTTCACAAAAGACCAGGCTGGTCTGTGGACTGACGGAAGATATTTCCTGCAGGCTGAGCAGCAGTTAAACGGCACAGGTGTGAAGCTTTATAAAATGGGCGAGCCTGGTGTACCGACAGAAGAAGAATTTATCGCTTCGGTACTTCCGGAGAATGGAACACTTGGCTTCGATGGACGTGTTATCGCTATCGAAGAAGGTACTGCACTAGAAGCAGCCGTTGCAGCTAAAAATGGTAAGATCAACTATTCTGAAGATCTGGTAGATAAGGTGTGGACAGACCGTCCGGCACTTTCTGAAAAACCGGCATTTGCTCTTGGCGAAGAATACACCGGTGAGAGCACAGAAAGCAAACTTGCTCGTGTTCGCAAGGCTATGAAAAAAGCCGGCGCTAATGTGCATATCATCGCAGCTCTTGACGATGTATGCTGGATCACAAACCTGCGTGGAGATGACGTAGATTTCTTCCCGCTGCTTCTTTCTTATGCCATTGTAACAATGGATGAGATGAAGCTTTATATTGACGAGCGCAAGCTGAATGATGATATGAAAGCGGCTCTTGCAAAGAATAACATTACACTGCATCCGTATAATGCAATTTATGAGGATATCAAGAACTTAAGCGCTGATTCTACTGTTCTTGTTGATCCAAACAGATTAAACTATGCATTGTTCAACAACATTCCGGACGGAGCAAAAGTTGTACAGCAGGTAAATCCGACAATTGCTATGAAAGCAAAGAAAAATGATGTCGAGATCAAAAATATCATTAATGCACATAAAAAAGATGCCGTAGCCATGACGAAGTTTATGTACTGGCTGAAAACTAACATTGGCAAGATTGAAATCACAGAGTTAAGCGCTGCTGCCAAACTGGAAACTTTCCGTAAAGAGCAGGAAGGTTATCTGTGGCAGAGTTTTGAGCCGATCTGCGCATCCGGCGAACATGGTGCGATCGTGCATTATGAGCCGACTCCGGAAACAGATATCCCGCTTACTGAGAACGGATTATTCCTGACAGATACAGGTGGCGGATACTTAGAAGGATCTACAGATATCAGCCGTACTTTCGCATTTGGTAAACTGACACAACGTATGAAAGAAGATTTTACAACTGTTCTGCAGTGTAACTTCAATCTGGCACATGCCGTATTCCTGGAAGGAACAACCGGTTACAATCTGGATGTTCTGGCAAGAATGCCTGCTTGGAGACGTGGTATCAACTTCAACCACGGAACCGGACATGATGTCGGATACCTAATGAACATCCACGAAGCATCCTGCGGATTCCGCTGTGCAATCCGTGAAAAAGAACATGCACCTCTGATGGCAGGTCTTGTAATCACAGACGAACCAGGTATTTACATTGAAGGAAGCCACGGTGTCCGTACTGAAAATGAACTGCTTGTAAGAGAAGGCGAGAAGAACGAATATGGTCAATTCTTATATTTTGAACCAATCACTTACGTTCCAATCGATCTGGATGCCATCATCCCTGAAATGCTGACAGATCAGGAAAGAGAACAGCTCAATGACTACCATAAGAAAGTTTATGAGATTGTTGCTCCGCACCTGAACAACGATGAGCGTGAATGGCTGAAAGAGTATACAAGAGCCATCTAATGTAATGAGACCTTGAGTCACTATGACTTAATCTAACTACTAATAGCAACACGCATAAATGCTGTCTCTAATGATATATTCCCAGTTTTCTGAATATATCATAACGAGACAGCATTTTTTATGATAATGCTCTAAGCAGGAAGTTATCCACCAATTGTCTACTTGACGGGGCGCACACCATTCCTCCGCGATGTCTCTTTTTCTATATTTTCATATTAAAGGGTCGGTTTGTCTAACTTTATGCTGTTGCAGGAAGTATACGGGACAAGAAATTCTGTGTTCTTCTCTCTCTCGGTGCCGTAAAGATTGCATCCGGCTGTCCTTCTTCTACAATATATCCATCTGCCATAAAAATAACCCGGTCCGCAACGTCTCTTGCAAATCCCATTTCATGTGTAACAACAAGCATTGTCATTCCTTCTTTTGCTAATGATTTCATTACTTCCAGAACATCTCCAACCAATTCTGGATCCAATGCCGACGTTGGTTCATCAAACAATAATGCTTTTGGTTCCATTGCAAGTGCTCTTGCAATCGCTACACGCTGCTGCTGCCCACCGGAAAGTGTGTCAGGATAAACATCCGCTTTATCCTTTAATCCTACTTTATCCAACAACTCCAGTGCTTTCTCATGTGCTTCTTTTTTATTCATATGCTTAGTCAAAACCGGAGCAAGCATTACATTTTCCACAACCGTCTTCAATGGAAACAGATTAAATTTCTGAAAAACCATTCCGACTTCTTCGCGGAATTTACGAATATCACATTTTTTATCCAGTAAATTTTTCCCATTATATTCTACTATTCCGCCTGTTGGTTCCTCCAGTTGATTGATGCAGCGTAGAAATGTACTTTTTCCAGAACCGGATGGTCCAATAATACATACCACTTCTCCGGTATCAATATCTAGACTAATGTCCTTCAGGACTTTAAGCTCTCCAAATTTTTTTGATAAATGTTCAATCTTAAGCATACAAATCACCTCAAATTCCTTTCAATCTGCTTCTGTGCCAATATCAATATTGATAAAATTACCAGGTAAAAAACTGCAAGCGCAGTGTATGTAGGTATCGCTTTAAAACTAAGCGCTGCATAGGCCTGTGCCTGATGTGTGATCTCATTTACAGCAATTACTGAAAGAAGTGCCGTATCTTTTACGGAAATAATAAACTGATTAAATAATGCCGGAAGTGCTATCTTAAATGCCGGTGGAATCACAAGATGCATCATTGTCTGTGTTTTTGATAATCCAAGTGATACACCCGCTTCTTTCTGTCCTGCATCAATCCCCTGCAATGCGCCTTTTACTATTTCTGATATAAATGCGCCGGAATTTAATGCAATAACTCCGATTCCAACAGTTGTACTTCCAATCTCCACCCCCATTAATTTGGGAATTACAAAATATCCATAAAGGGCCTGTACCATCAGTGGTGTTGCCCGGATAATCCAGATGTAAACACCTGCAATCATTTTTCCAATCTTACTCTCTGACTGAAGAAGATATCCACACAGGCTTCCGATCAAGAAGCCTATGCCAATGCCAACAACAGCAATCAATAAAGTTAATTTTAATCCTGCAAGCATCATTGGGAGTAAAATTTTTAAGAAACTCATACTCATATCTCTATCACCTTATCTGCAAATTTTGTATTATTGGCATTATTCACACCATTTTTTATATAACTCATCTGTTGTTCCATTATCCATCAATAATTTCACTGCTGCGTTGATTTCATCATAATATTTACATTCTTTGGATACTGCAACACAATATGGTGCCTGGCCCTGGTTAAATTCATCTCCGACTACTTCGAGCTTTGTTCCTTTTGTTGTCTTACAATAGAAATTTGCACCAGGTGCGTCCTGAATAACGGCATCTACTTTGCCCTGTTCCAATGATTCATATGCAGTTGTAATCGTATCATGAACTTCTAGTTTTGCATCCGGCAGATTTTTTGCTGCATATGTATGTGATGCAGTTCCTTTTTCAACTGCCACTGTTTTTCCTTTCAGATCATCTACACTTTTAATTCCTTTACTTGTCTCTTTATTGATCATAACCGCCTGACCAGATTCACAATAAACATCTGTAAAATTCATAACTTCTTTTCTCTCATCCGTTGCACAAAGTGCTGCAGCTCCCATATCCAGTTTACTTTCTGAAAGCGATGTAGTTAATGCGGAATAGTCCATTGCCTGGACACCACCGTCAATTTTAAATCCTAACAGATCCTGAAGATCATCGATTAGATCAATATCATAACCAATTAATGTCTTTCCATCTTTATCATAATATGAAAATGGTGCAAACAATCCAGAAGTTCCAACTTTTAATGCCACATCTTTCATACTGTCTTTTAAATCAGCTTCCGTTGACAGATCCTTTTTACTTTCTGTTGAAGATTTTTCTTCACTGTCTTTACTGCCGCATCCTACTACAAGAGCCGCTGTCATTGCCACACACATTACAATTGCTAATATTCTTTTTTTCATAATTCTTGTCCTCCTAGTCTCCTGAATCTTCTTTTTGCTACTTCTTTATCGAAAATGTAAGGGCGCATTACAAATTTTTGTAATGCGCCCTTACATTTTCGGTGACAAACTTTCTTACCTACCCGGGATATGGCAAGAACAATGTAATATACAAAAGAGACGTCATACTATGTATGACGTCTCTGTCTGCCCTGTTCTTTTGAACTTGTCATCATTATATAAACAATGATTATTATCTGTCAATTTCACTATTGCACAAAGTTTTCTCTCAATTGAAGTTTCTTTTGTTTGTTTTAATGGTTTTTTCTTCATTTTTATAAATACACTACTAACAGTTATTATCTTCATGCTCCCATTTAAACCTAATCCCTTTTCGGATACTGCGATAAGCTATGGTAATTAAAATGAGACAGAGAACTGTGGTCAAAGCTCTCTGCCTCTTTATAAGATGATACAATTATTAGTGAATTGTCTTTGCTATAAAATATATTTCCTGTAGCGATTATTTGATCTCGTCTGTCTCGATGACGAATTTTACTGCTCCATCCATAGATTTGTCTCTTCCGCTGTATGTCTTGTAAGCACACTTGTCAGAAGTCAGTGCATCGAAACGATCCAGAACATCACCGAGTTCATCCTCGAATGTGCTCTTTAACTTGCCTGTTCCTTCTTCCTGGAATTTATCTGCTCCGTTTGCAAGCTCCTCTGCTCCTGAGCTTAACTTATCAACTCCTGAGCGAAGCTCATCGCTGTTAGAAGAAAGCTTTGCAGATCCTTCGCTTAACTGTGAGCCAAGTGTATTAAGACCGTTTGCGAGCTTGTTTGTTCCACTCTGCAGTGTACTTACTCCGGCTACGAGTGTCGGGCTATTTTTCTTTAATTTCAATGCACCGCCTGTGAGGGCATCATTATAAGAACTGAGCTGTGAAAATCCTTTGTTCAAAGCAGCAATTCCCTGCTGTGCTGTTGGGAACTGCGCAGACGTCTTGCTGTCTAATTCAGAGATTCCTGCTGCCAGAGTATCAATTCCGGCATCCAGTCCCTGCATACCTGCATTTAATGCATCAATCTTTGTTGTAAGGTCTTTCACATCATCCTGTGGAAGCGCATCTTTACCAGCTGAAATCTTGTTCAGTTTTCCCTGCATCTCCGGAAGCTGTGTCTGAAGTGCCGTAGCTGTTTTTTCGAATGTTGTACCCTGTTTCTGAATATCAGCTGCAATCTTCTGAATGTTTGTCGGATCAACTGTCGGCATTGTAATATTTACTTTATCCTGTTTCTTTAATGCATCGATATCTTTTGTTGCGTCTTTCGCATCTTTTAATGCATCGATGGACTCATTCAGCTCTTTCTTCTCTGCGGCTGTTGCATTTTCTTTCTGTTTCTCTAATGCTGCAACAGAGCTGTCGATCTGCTTCTTGCTCTTCTCGGAAGCTGTCTGTGCTTTATCTACCGCATCATTGTAATCTGTAATGGATTTATTTAATTCTGTAACTTTTGCTTCGCAGGCTTTCTGTAAATTACCAAGCTGCGTATTGATTGTACCTAATTCTTTCTGTAAGCTTTCAAGATCTGTACCAATCTGCTGTACCGGTGCAGCAATTCCTGTATCCATTGCTGTCTGCAGGCTTTCTGTCTCTGCGATCATCTCCTTACCGGTTTTTACCATTCCGTCAACCTGACCAAGTAATGCCTGTACTTCTGCACTGCCAAGAGCTTTCTTTAACTGCGCTGTTCCGGCTGCAAGCTGTGCGGAAGCAACCGTTAAGTCTTCTTTTGCCTCTCCCTTACCGTCTGTAGAAGCTTTCATTTTGTCGATCGCTCCCTGAATCTTTGTAAGGCCATCGCTCAATGTTGTAAGTTGTTTTGCTCCTTTGGCAAGCTTCTTCTCGCCACCTACATAAGATGTAACTCCATTTGCAAGAGTTGTTGTTCCTTTCGCGTAGTCATTGACACCTTTTACAACTTTGTTGACACCATTTACATACTCTGTAACACTGCCGCTTAATTCTCCGTCTTTGCTTAAATATTTCTGGATTGCATCATTTAACGTATCTGCACCTTCTGTGTAGCTGTCCACTCCGTCTGCAAGTGTCTTTGTTCCATCGGAAAGTGTGTTCGACCCGCTTACGAGCTCCAGTGCTGCATCATCGAGCTCGTCGAGTGCATTCTGAAGGGAATCCATATCTGCAATGTTATCAAGATCTAAGTCCTTTGTAAGGTCGCTCAAGCCTACTGTAAATGTAGAAGACATCTCGAAATCGGTTACGTCTGCTTCCACTTCCAGGCTTTCCGGGATTGTAAGATCATCTGCATCCTTGATATCATCCAGGTTCAGGCTTTCTTTTAATCCCGGCATACCAAATCCAACAACAATACTTCTGTTTCCATCAGAAATAACTTTTCCGTTATCGATCGTAACATTTGTGAAGTTGTCATTTGGAAGAATCATACCCGTCATCATTACGAAAGCTGTATACATGTTTTCTATCTTGCCATTTACTTCCACATTCTTCTTGGATTTATTTTCATAGTTTACTTTAATTTTCAGATGTCCGCTTTTACCTTTCAACTTGTTCGGCTGAATCTCTTTGCCATCCAGGTAATAAGTAAGTTTTACGGATACCGGAAGTTCTTTGTCGGTTGTTCCCTGATAATAAATGTCTTTTCCGTCTGTATTCCATGTAATTTTGTCACCGTCTGCTGTATATTTCTCATCACCTTTGACATTCTTAATGTCATTCAGTGTACTCTTGTCTGTAAGTTTTCCGGAAACATCACCGGAATTTTTCAGCCAGTTGGATACAGTAATTTCATCTGTATTACCGGCTGCATCTGCATTTACATACACAGTTTCTTCTTTATATAATTTGTCATCGTTATCTTTTTTATCAGAGCTTGCAGCATATACCGGCATCGCACCTACCATAACCGACATTCCTACAGCAAGAGAAGTTGTGAGTCCACGTTTGATCAATTTACTATTTCTATTCATGCTTCTTACTTCCTTTCTACCTTACTTCGCCTCTGCGGCATACACATCATTTCCTACCATTTTTTTATCATCAAGGAAACCAATGGATGTCTTGCAGATTACTTTGTCAAAAATCATAAACATTGCCGGCAGTACAAAAAGTACGACTACCATACTGATGATAGCGCCTCGCGCTAACAGTGTACAGATAGATCCGATCATCTCAACCTTTGAGTAACATGCAACACCAAATGTTGCTGCGAAGAAACTCAGTCCACTACTGATGATAGATTCCATACTTGTCTTGTGCGCAATACTGATTGCTTCCATCTTCTGCTTGCCGTGCTGTCGTTCACGCTGATAACGGGTTGTCATCAGGATCGCGTAATCAACGGTTGCTCCTAACTGGATCGCTCCGATAACGATGCTGGCAACGAACGGAAGGCTGATTCCCTGATAATACGGAATCGCCATATTTACCATAATTGCAAATTCAATAACAGATACCAGGATGATCGGCAACGAAATGGATTTGAAAATCACCATAATAATGATGAAAATGGCTGCAATGGAAATTGCATTTACTCTTACAAGGTCTGTATCTGTAACATCCTGTAAGTCTTTCATCAGCGGTGCTTCGCCGATCACCATTCCTGATTTATCATATTTCTTAACGATCTTATCAACCTTTTTGATCTGTGCATTTACCTGATCGGTTGCTGATTCATATTCAGAACCTACGAATGCAAGTTCGTAATTATCACTCTTAAGCATCTTCTTAATGTCCTTCGGAATCATAGAATCCGGAACGCTTGGTCCGATCAAGGAGTTCATGTTGATTGTCCATTTAACCCCCTCGACCTTATCGATCTCATCAAACATCTTCTGCTTATCCAGTAAATCCATGTTCTTATCCATCATGACGATATGCATGTTGCTCATATTAAAGTCTTTCTTAAGCTCTGCATTCGCTACGTTACTGTCCAATGTAGACGGCAATGAATCAGCAATGTTGTAATAAATCTTTGTATGATTGTTACCATAAATAGCCGGAAGCAATAATACAAGGAAGATTACAATCCATGCTTTGTAATGTTTGGTAATAAATGCGGATGGCTTATCCATATGCGCCAGTAGCAGCTTGTGCTGTGTCTTATCGATCGCCTTATCAAAGAACAATACGAGTGACGGAAGCACAGTTACACAACAGATAACTCCGATCACAACACCCTTTGCCATAACGATTCCAAGGTCACGTCCAAGTGCAAATGTCATAACACAAAGTGCAACAAATCCGGCTACGGTTGTAACAGAACTTCCCGCTACAGACTTGAATGTGTTGGAAATGGCATGCCCCATGGCACGTTCTTTCTCACCAGGGAACCTCTTCTTATTTTCTTCGTAACTGTTCAGCAGGAAGATAGAATAGTCCATCGTAACTCCAAGTTGCAGTACCGCTGTCAATGCCTGCGTAATATAGGAAGTTTCTCCGAGGATAATATTGCTTCCCAGATTATACAAAATCGCAAGTCCGATACTGAACAAGAATAAAACAGGAACGACAAAAGATCCACATGTCAGCTCCAGAACAATCAGACTCAGAACTGCTGCAATGACCACATATACTGGCAGTTCCTGCATTGCTATGTTCTTAATATCTGTAACAATTCCTGTCATACCGCTGATGAAGCACTGCTTATTCGCCACATGACGAAGCTGTGTCAATGCATCCATCGCATCATCTGAGGATGTTGTATTATCGAATAATACTAACATCATTGTTGCATCGCCTTTGAAAAATGACTCTCTTAAATCCTTCGGGATCATCTCTACCGGAAGGCTAATATCTGCAACATCATCATACCATAACACGTCCTTTACGTGTTTGACCTTACTGAATTTTTCTTTCATTTGCTGGACGTCTTTCAATTCCATGTCCTTCACAACTACCATGGAGAACGCTCCCATGCCATATTCATCTACGAGAATATCCTGGCCTTTTACCGTCTCCAGATGTTCCGGAAGATAACTCAGCAGATCATAATTAACTCTCGTCTTCACTACTCCGATTGCTGACGGGATTGTCAGCAACAATGCGAGAATCAGCACAATTACTCGGTGCTTTGCAATCCACTTTCCTACCTTAACCATTGTCGTATCATCTCCTTAATACTCTTCATAAATCTCTTTCGTAGTATAGTATACACTAAAATGACTTTTAGTCAATCTTTTTTGTGAAAAAAATGAAAAAAAGTCATTTTTATTGACAAGCAAGTAAAAATAACCTACCATATAAATGTAAAACTTACGTAAAAGGACAAACAGTTCCTATTAATATATGTAATTAAGATAAGAAGGAATGATTATGGGAAAAGTAGACGATAATAAAAAACAAAAAAAACATACTCTGTTGCGGGCGGCTTTTCAGTCATTTACAGAAAAAGGATTTTCCAAGACAACTGTCGCTGACATCGTAGATCGCGCCGGGCTTGCCAAAGGTACTTTTTATCTGTACTTCAAAGACAAGTTTGACCTGCGCGATAAACTGATCGCATACAAAGCTACGCAGCTTTTCAACGATGCGCACTTAGAGTTGGATAAAGCAAATGTGCCAACATTTGAAGACGAAGTATTATTTATGACCGATTACATTATAGGAAGATTTATGACCGATGAACCGTTGATCCAGTTCGTTGCGAAGAATCTATCCTGGGGAATTTTCCAGGCAGAAGTATCGAACGGTGCCAGCGTACTGCCACAGGCATTTTTTGACCATTACTTAGAATCACTGGAACGTTATCATGTCAACTGTACGTCACCAAGCCTTATGCTCTATACGATCATCGAGCTGATCGGCTCCACAAGTTACAGCTGCATCTTAAAACATACACCGGTATCGATGGAAGAATATATGCCATATCTTCACGAGACATTAAAGAAGATCATCGAAGTATTTACTGTAAAAGAAGATGCCGAATAACACACCAAATGTAAAAATCGCTTAGGCCTTTTTTCTCAGGCCTAAGCGATTTTTCTTTGGCAACTTCTTTGTAAGTGCCGAAGTTGGCCAGTGATATGTCTGCTGGTTTGGCACAACTGTTGTCTTCCCGGGTGGGTGTGCATCCATCCTAAGATTGCTTCCGCAATCCTGTCTCTGACTATCTCAACTTATCTTCGAAGATTTCTACGATCGTCTTCTCTGTCGCTACCATTCCCGGCGATGCAATAAGTCCCATGTTGCGCATCGTCTCTTCCGGTGTCGTCCCGTTGATACCATGAGCCTTGTCGATATGAACGCCTTCAAGTGCAAATTCTACTGATCGAAATGCTGTGTCACAGGCAGCCACACCTTTCATCGTACAGCCCTGGTTTCCGCCATCGCAGATCATGCCGGTAATGGAAGATGCCATATTGTTGAGGGTATATTCCAGCTCCTTTAATCTGCCACCCTTCATGTAGCAGACTCCACAAGCCATACCAGATCCTGCCGCGATCGCGCATCCGCAAAATGCAGACAATCTTCCGGAGTACTCTTTAATATAAGTGCAGACAAGATAGCTCAACATTGTCGCACGATACAAAGTTTCTTCACTCAAGTGGTTAATCTTGTACACACCATAGAGTGGCATTGTAGCGATAATTCCATGTGCGCCGGAACCGGTAATACTCATTGCCGGTTTGTCGAGTCCGATCACGCGTGCCTCGATGGCTGCATTGCAAAGAAGAGACGCTGTATTCTTCTCATCATCAGAAATCTCTTTGCCACCGTTCATTGCAAGAAGTGTTCTTGCAAATGTCGTGCGTGGATTTTCAAGTCCTTCGTGGAATAATTCCAGGTTTACTTTGTAAGCTTCTTTTACAAATTCAATCTCTTCCACCGGCACCGTTTCTACATATTCTAAGATTTCCTTCAATGTATAGCCGTGAATAGAATGTACCGCTTCCTTTGCGTCCGCCTCTGTCGTATCTGCGGCATGCTCTGCCTCACTCTCCGCCAGCACCTCACCATTTACTTCAATCTTCGTAATATTCGTGTGAGAATCACGGATCGTAACTATTGCCTTATCGCTTTCCGTCTCCACTGTTGCCTGGATAAAGATACGACTTGTAATACCACTTAACTCCACGGTGATCTTACCTTCGTCAATGAGCTTTTGTGCGGTAACATTGTCTTCTGGTTTTACATCCGCCAGCGATTCCAATCCTTTTTCTGCATTTCCAGCCACATAGCCGAGTGCTGCAGCAAACACATTGCCTACTTCATTGGAATTCGGAATTCCACACGTAAATGCATTCTTATACATTCCACTGTTCATTGCAACATTTACATGTTTTAATTCTCCTTTTGTGTAGGAACGTGCCTTCGCTACACTGAATGCAAGCGCTCCCGGCTCCGTCACACCAAGTGCCGGAAGCATGTCCGCTTTGATTAATTTTGTCAGTTCATTCATTTTAAAATTTACCCCCTTTGCATTTGAAAACTGCTCTCTTATTTATTCGGATTCTTTTTTGCTTCGATATACTCTCCATTTCTTCCTTCGAATGCTCTTCCCTTTCCGGTAATGCAGCTTACAAGCATCACTGCCCAGATTGCCCAGCTGTAAAACGTCGTAGCAATCATGTCTCCTGCGCCAAGCTTCGGAAGAAATGCATATGCATCTGTCTGCGAAGAGATTCCACCAAGCAAAAGTAATACACATCCGCCGAATGGAAGGAAAAATGGAAATGAGCAAATGGTTGTCGCAAGTATATTTGCTCTTCTATATGGATGAATGTCATTTTTCTTACCGATCGCATTGATAAATGGAGCTACACATATATTTGCAATTGTGTTGATTGCAGCAATTAGAATACCAAACACGGTAGAAAGGCAGAACATCGAAATTTCCGCGCCTCTTTCTGTTTTGATGACCGAATTGTTCAGCCAATCTACAACTGCCTCCATGCATCCGGATGCAATAAGCAGCTCTCCCATAGATACAACGATCATTAACAGGATTGATACATTAAACATACCTGATACTCCACTTGTGATCGTTCCACTGATTGCGCCGTCTTTGATGCAGATCAGATCGCTCGGTTTGAAAAGCTTTGCGCCCAATCCGATCACAATCGCCAGAATGCTTCCTGTTCCAAGACTGGCAAAGATATTTACTCCTTTTACAGCCAGAATAATAACTACCAATGTAGGTATCAAAAGTAACAATCCTTGTGGCATCTGATACTGCTTCAACAGATTTTCCGCTTCTGTCGGATCCAGTGTATTTCCAGAACCACCAAATACAAAAAACAATACTGCCGCAATGATCGCAGCGATAAAAACATATTTATATCTGCATTTTACGGTGCCACCGATGCTTGCCGCTCCATTTGTATATTTATACTCCTGAGAGGTTGCTGCAATGATTGTTGTATCCGATACCGGTGCGAAGTTGTCACCAAATGCTGCTCCCGATAAGATTGCACCTGCCAGAACCGCCGGGTTGCATCCTAATAAAATACCTGCCGGATATAAAATAAAGCACATCGTTGAAATTGTTCCAAATCCAGATCCTGTTGCCACTGCAAACAATGCCGAGAAAACAAATGCGCATACTGTAAATACGGCTCCAGACACTCCAAGTTTTACAGAAACCCATACAAGTCCTTCTACAATATGTCCACTTTTCAATATAGCTCCATACATTCCCACAACTAACCATAACATCACTGCAGTCATCGCTACTTTCGAACCAAGTCCTTTTAATATAACATCCCAATAACGATCCAGATCTTTGCTGAAAAGCATTCCGATCAAAAGTGCGATCACACCTGCTGCAACCATGGCATTAATATCCTGAAAATTTGCGAAAGATAATCCTATCGTAATAATAATAAATATTGCAAATGGAACCAACGCCATTGCACGTCCCCCACGGAACGTTAATCTTCTTTCTCCCATTTTGCTGTCCTCCTTATATTTTATGTACAGCTATATCAGCTGTTAGAAAACATACTACTCCACTAGGTTTATCCTGTCTAATACACAAAATTGATAAACTGTAAAAGGTATTTTCTATATAAGAAGGTCCGCTCGTTCAGATTTTATATATTGAACCACCTCTTAATCGCTTTATGTTCTCCTATCACTAAAATTGTCGCATCCTGCTTCAAAAGCGTATCTGCGGAAATGGCGATGTTCACCCCGCCTTTATCTTTCACTGCAATGATATTGATATTATATTTTCTTCGGACATCCAGCTCTCCGATTGTCTTTCCAAGCCACTCCTCCGGCACTTCCGCCTCGAAAATTGCATGGGATGCGTCAATTTCCATATAATCCAAAATGTGGTCTGCCGTGTACCGGATAGATGCCCACTTGGCTACCTGGCGTTCCGGGTATACGACCTGATCTGCTCCGTTTCTTAAGAGAAATTTCTTCTGAATATCTCGTTCTGCCCGGGAGATAACAATCTTTGCTCCAAGCTCTTTTAATAGAGAAGTCGTCTCCAATGAATTTTCAAAATTTGCCGAAATTGTTACAAAACAAATATCAAAATTTCCAATCCCAAGTGATTTTAAGAAGTCTGCATTTGTACTGTCTCCAATCTGCGCATTCGTAACATATGGCAGAATTTCATTTACTCTGTCTTCATCATCATCAACTGCCATAACCTCATGGCCAAGCTCATTTAACTCTACGGCGAGATGTCTGCCAAATCTTCCAAGTCCAATAAGTAAAATATTTTTCATGTCTATTTCCTCCAAACTATCCAACTGTAATCTGTTCTACCGGGAACTTTGCTGTACTCTTATTTCTGGATGAAAATACAGCATAGATCAATGTAAGTCCTCCGACTCTTCCAAGATACATTAACACGATAAGGATCAACTGGGACGCCATATGAAGGTGTGGCGTGATTCCAAGTGTAAGTCCCACTGTTCCAACCGCCGAAGCCGTCTCATAAAGGCATTCCGCCAATGGCAGGCCTTCATACATGCTGATCGCGATTCCGCCGCCAAAGAAAAGCATCACATACAGCATCAAAAGTGTAGCTGCATCGCGTATTACATGATTATCAATTCGCCTGTGAAATGCACTTACCGTATCTTTACTTCGAAATGTTGCAAATGCATTTAAGAGCAGCACTGCAATTGTCGTTGTCTTCATACCTCCGGCTGTAGAACTCGGCGATCCACCGATCAGCATAAGAATGATAATAAGTGTCTGTGCCGGTTCCGCCATCTTTCCGATATCTACGGTGTTAAACCCGGCAGTTCTCGGTGTCACCGCCTGGAAAAACGATGCAAGCAGCCGTTCCTCCATTGCAAGATTTTTAAAATTCCAAAAGAAAAAGAAAAGGCTCGGCAATAAAATAAGCACTGCCGTCGTCACGAGAACGATCTTGCTTTGCAGTCGATAGCGCCGGAAATGATATGTGTTCGTGCACACATCTTCCCATGTAAGAAAACCAATGCCGCCAATAATGATAAGCAGCATAATCACTACATTTACAAGAGCATTTCCCGCATACTGCAGGAGGGACGGAAACGTATTTTTCGTCGTTCCGAGAATGTCAAATCCCGCATTGCAAAATGCAGAAATAGAATGAAAGATTGACATCCAGATTCCCTTCACGCCAAAATCTTTTCCGAAAACCGGCAGCAGTAATACCGCTCCGATAAGCTCTACCAGAAATGTTCCTTTTAATATAAACTTCGTCAGTCGGACAATTCCTCCGATCCTTGGCGCTGCAATGGCATCCTGCATTGTCGTACGCTGCATAAGAGAAATCTTTTTCCCGGACAACAATGTGACCGAAACCGTAACTGTCACCACGCCAAGCCCACCGATCTGGATCAGTATTAAAACAACAAGCTGTCCAAAGAAAGACCAGTAGCTCCCCGTGTCCAGCACTGCCAGCCCAGTCACGCACACCGCCGAAGTAGAAGTAAATAAAGCCTTGTGAAATGGCGTAAATACTCCCTCCACCGAGGAGATTGGCAACGTCAGCAAAAACGCGCCAAATAAGATAACTGCGGCAAAACCCATCGTGATCAATTGAAACGGTGTAAAATGTCTTCCTATGTTTTTCATCATGTCAAATCCCTAATTTCTTCTATTAATGAGTCAAACAATATCTACGTATAGCTGTAGTATAATACTACACCTGTTTGAAATCAAGATAGCAAAAAAACTGCCACTTTGCGATTGAACCATCGTAAAAGCGACAGCTTTTCAATTTTTCCTATTATCTAGAATAACAACTGAAGTCCCATTGCGATCATCCACATGTAAGCACATGTCTTTGGGATCATCA
>OLPD01000155.1_pt1 | contig 64467 bp, 56 predicted proteins | sample 1672111 | NCBI WGS metagenome assembly OLPD01 (sample SAMEA3136646, study PRJEB25190) | human gut metagenome
TCTGCCATTTCGTTTCTCCTCTATTGCCAGGCTTACTATTTATTGTTACCAGTGAACAGTAACTATTTATTTACAACTGCGATCTTAAGTCCTGTCATTGCCAGGTTTGTCTGAAGAGCTTCGTTGATCTGCTCTAACGGGAACTTATCTGTGATCAGTTCAGACATCGGGAGACCGATTGCATTTGCTCTCTTAAGGAAATCAAAGGTTGTTACATAATCTCTCAGAGTGTATACCCATGAGCCAACCAGGTTGATTTCTTTGGAACAGAGGTCAAAATGCGGATTAATTGTAGCATCTCCACCATTAATGAAGAAGCCAAGTTCACAAAGGCCGCCGCCATTGCGGATAAATTTATAAATGTTTGCATGAGCTTTCGGATTTCCTGTACACTGGAATGCGAAATCTGCAAGATGTCCGCCCTGAGCTTCTTTTACAGCTTCTGTCAGTGCTTCGATTCCCTTGAAGTTCATGAAATTAACACTTGTGTCTGCGCCCATTCTCTTGGCAAATTCAAGACGTTTCTCATTTCCGTCTACTGCACAGATATGTTCAATACCCATAGTGCGAAGTACTGCAATACAGATCAGTCCGATTGGTCCACAACCCTGAACAACTACTCTGCTGTTGAAACGAAGGATTCCTGTTGTTTTTGCTCTCTCTACTGCATGTACAAGTACTGCGCATGGCTCAATGAGAATTCGGGAATCCAAATCCAGGTCACTTACATTGAAGAATGTAGTTCCAAAGTTTCCGCCTCTTAAGAAGATGTAATCAGAGAACCATCCGTTGAGATGTACATCATCGTCAGGAAGAAGTCCGTATACATCAGCTCCGCCTACGTTCTGTTTGTTGAGGTCGTACATTGTGATCTCCGGGTCATCCTTGAAGATCATACATGTAACAACTTTGTCTCCAACATTCAGAGCCTTTCCAGCGCTGTCAACTTTAACGTTTTTACCCATCTTAACGATCTCACCTGTTCCCTCGTGTCCGAGTACTACAGGGATAAGGCTGAATGGGTCTCTCTTGAATTCGTGAGCGTCTGTTCCACAAACACCACATCCTTCAACTTTAACAAGAATATCTCCGTCACCAACTTCCGGCATCGGATACTCTTTGATTTCAAAATGCTCAAGTGCTGTAAGCATAGCTACATGAGCTGTCTTTGGAATTTCATTTCCTGCTGCTTTCTGTGCCGGAGCTGCTTCTGGAACTTTCTTTTCCAGCATGCTCTCAAGTACCTGTTTTACAACAGCTTCTACATTAGCAGAATTCATTTCCATTGTCTATACCTCCGTTATCTTATACATAAGCTGTCTGTCATTACGCAACGTCTTCTCTTTGTGAAGCTGCTTGCGCTTGTAAGTCCTTCACCAGTTCTGCTGGCAATTGTAAATGTACAGAAGCCTTCGCCTCCGAATCCAAGTGCCGCATAGGATGGTCCGTTCTTAACAAGAATTGCTGTGTCAATTGCTTTTGCATATTTTGTAATACGATCTACATTCTTGGAGTGAATGTGAGCGGAATGTCTGTTGCCATGCTCAAGCCATACAGCCTGCTCTACAGCATCGTCGAAATCTTTCGCTCTTACTACACCAAGAATTGGCATCATAAGCTCTGTTGCGATCAGTGGGTGTTCCTTTGGTCCTTCAAATGTAATACATCTGATATTGTCCGGAACTGTAACTCCGATCATTCCAAGCAGTGTCTTTGCATCACGTCCAACACATTTTCTGTTCAGCTTTCCGCCTGCAAGAACTACATTTGTCAGTGCATCCTGCTCTTCCTTGGAAGCCAGGTAGCATCCCTGCTCATTTACCATGTAGTGCATCAGTTCATCAACGATAGAATCAACTGCAACAATCTCTTTTTCTGCGATACACGGAAGGTTGTTATCAAATGTACATCCGTTTACAATGTCCTCAGCTGCCTTACGGATATCTGCTGTCTCATCAACGAGTGCCGGTGGGTTACCTGCTCCAGCTCCGATTCCTCTTCTTCCTGAAGAAAGAACTGCTGTAACAACTCCCGGACCTCCTGTTGCAGCGATCAGCTGAATTGCAGGATGTTTCATCATGATGTTACTTGTCTCAAGTGTCGGATGCTCTACTGTACAAGCAATGTTGTCCGGTCCACCAACCTCAACAGATGCTTCGTTCAGAAGATTAACTGCGTAGATTGATGTTTTGATTGCTGCCGGATGTGGGTTAAATACTACTGTATTTCCACCTGCGAACATTCCGATTGTGTTACAGAGAACTGTCTCACTTGGGTTTGTACAAGGTGTGATCGCTCCGATTACTCCGAACGGTCCCATCTCGATCAATGTAAGACCTCTGTCTCCTGACCATGCCTGTGTAGTGATATCCTCTGTTCCCGGAGTCTTCTCAGCTACAAGCTGGTGTTTTAAAATTTTATGTCCGACATTTCCCATGCCAGTCTCCTGAACTCCCATGCGGGCCAGGATTTCTGCATTCTCCTTGATCTTTTTACGGATGTTGGAGATAACTTTCTCTCTGTGATCCAGTGACATCTTAGCCACGATCTTCTGGGACGCTTTCGCTGCCTCAATGGCCTCGTTCATGTCCTTGAATACACCGCGGTCTCCCTGTACATCAGAAGCGATCTGCATCTTTGCAAGAACGTCCTGTACGATGTCCTGAACCATCTGTTCATTTATAGACACTCTAATACCTCCTTGAAGACTTGTTTTCCGTAAGCTGCGATTGCTGTGTCCTGCTCAGCAGTTCCACCGCTGACTCCGAGTGCACCGACGATCTTGCCATCAGCTTCGAGTACCTCTCCACCCCCGAAGATCACGATCTTACCGTCATTCGTAAACTGAATTCCGTATAACGGCTGTCCCGGCTGACTCAACTGACTTAACTCTGCTGTGGACATCTTAAGGCTCGCGGAAGTATATGTCTTGTTCAATGCAATGTCAAAGCTTGCTATGTAGGCGTCATCCATACACTGGACGGCTACAGGTCTGCCTGCCTTGTCGGAAACTGCTACAACCGCATTCACGCCCACACGTGCCGCTTCTGCCTTAACTTTTTCAATCAAGGCATTGGCAAGCTTCAATGTCATCTGATGCTTTTTGCATTTACAGACATGTTTGTGTGTATGTTGTGGAGCTGCTTCCTTCATCTGATCCAGCACAGCCTGAACTGCACTGGTAATTTCCTGCTCATTCATAGCATTGCTCCTTTACTAATCTGTCAGATTACATTCCCAGCTGTTCCATAACTTTCTTTGTGATAGAAGCTACAAGATCAGCATCTGTTCCTTCTGGAGCTGCTGCTGAAGATCCGCCACAGTTTCCACCGCATGAATGGCAGCTTGGCTTACCAGCTTTAGCGTTCGGGCAAAGGTTTGCCGGGTGTTTTCCTGGAAGTCCCATCTGTCTTCTCAGTTCGTACAGTCTCTGAACCTGCTCATCGTTCAGTTCCTGAGGTCCGCCAACCTGCATGGACTGCCATAACAGACGTGCGTAGAACTCAAGAGACTCCATCTTGTGGTATGCGCTCAGAAGGCTGTCTGAGTAAGCAAGTGCTCCGTGGTTCTCAAGAAGAACTGCATCAAAGTGCTGAAGGTATGGCTCGATAGCGTCCGGAATCTCCATTGTAGAAGGTGTACCGTATTTAGCGATCGGAACACATCCAAGAGCGATAACTGCTTCTGGCATGATTGGCTGTGTAAGCGGAATACCAGCGATAGCGAATGTTGTAGCGTACAGTGGATGAGCATGTACTACAGACTGAACGTCTGGTCTCTCTCTGTACACACGCATGTGCATCTTAATTTCTGAAGATGGTCTGAATCCTTTATTTGCCTGAAGAACATTACCATTCTCATCTACTTTACAGATGTACTCTGGCGTCATGAATCCTTTGCTGACACCTGTTGGTGTACACAGGAACTCATGGTCGTTCAGTTTTACAGAAAAGTTTCCGTCATTAGCTGCAACCATTCCACGGTTGTAAACTCTTCTTCCGATTTCACACATTTCTTTTTTGATTTCGTATTCGTTTTGCATTTTTTCTCCTCCTTGGAATCGTGTCAAAACTTTTGTTTTGTGTTGTTTCTTAACTTATTTTACCACACAATCCCACATTAGTCAATTTGAACAGCCGTTGTTTTTGTTGTTTCTTGTGATTATTTTCACTATTTTCTCTGTTTTCGACTTCGTGTAGATTATCTGATTGTGTTTTTTATTTTTAACCACCGATCCGGCACTCTACACCGGAAACTTCTTCTGCTACTTTCAGAAGTCGTTCCATCTTTTCATTTGTCGGTGGTTTTACATCCCCCATCAGGTATGGACGATTTAATCCGTCATATTTGTCCTGTCCCAGTCTGTGGTAAGGAAGAAGATGCATTCTTCTCACATTGCCAAGCTTACGGACATATGCGGCAATATCACGAATCTCCAGCTCTGTATCATTGAATCCTGGAATAACTGGAACACGGATACTCAACTCTGTCATATGAGAATCTGCAATCTTCTTTGCGTTCTCTAACATCAGTTCATTCGAGCGTCCTGTAAATTCTTTATGTTTCTCCGGATTCATATGTTTGATATCCAGCAGATACTGGTCTAAATATGGAAGAATCTCTTCGATTGTACTGTATGGTGCGCATCCCATACTTTCCATCGCAGTTGTGATTCCTGACTCTTTCGCTGCTCGCAGAAGGTCTCTCGCGAACTTCGGCTGGCAAAGGCTTTCGCCTCCGGAAAGTGTAAGTCCGCCTCCGGTTCTTCTATAATAAGTACGATCTTTTTCTACCGTCTTCATTACTTCTGCAACCGTAGTGTCCTCACCGATCACTTTCGGTTCTCCCTGTACCATCATTGTCTCGATCTCGTAGTGCTGTGATTCCGGATTACAGCACCAGCGGCATCTGAGCACACAGCCCTTTAGGAACACAATGGTTCGAATTCCATTCCCATCATGGATGGAATACCGCTGGATATCGAAGATTCTTCCTTTGGTCTTCAGATATTCTTCCATGCTGTCTCCTTCTTATTCTTAAAATCCCTGCTCCGTTCTGCGGATGATATCATCCTGCAGTGACTTGGACAATGTCGTAAACAGTGCGCTGTATCCAGCTACACGTACAACCAGATGTTTGTACTGCTCCGGATGCTTCTGTGCATCCAGAAGTGTCTCACGGCTGACAACGTTAAACTGCATGTGGCTTCCCTTCTGATCGAAGTATGACTGGATCAGTCCTACAAACTTCTCAAGTCCTTCTCTTCCACTCAGTGCTGACGGATGGAACTTCTGATTGAACAGTGTTCCGTTTGAAGCAATATAGTGGTCTAATCTGGAAACGGAGTTTGCAGCTGCTGTCGGTCCGCTTACATCCTTACCTGCTGATGGAGATACTCCATCGGCTACAGGCATGTGTGCCAGACGTCCATCCGGTGTAGCTCCTGTCTGTCCGCCAAGCGGTACATTTGCTGATACCGGATACAATCCTGCCTGGAACATACCTCCACGCGGGTTTTTATATTTCTCCAGTGGTTTTGTATAAGTATAGGCAACATCTCTTGCAAATGCGTCAACTTCCGGAATATCATTTCCGAACTTCGGCACTGCATCGATCAGCTTGAGGATTCTCTCGCCGTTTGCCTTCACCTGTTCTGATTCTGTTGCTGCAACAACAGTTTTCAGGATTGCTGCAACTTCTTTCTCACCTACCGGCTGTCCGGCAGATTTCATTGCAGAAGCAACCTCTGATACCATCTCTGCAACATCCTCGTTGCTCAGGCCCTTTCCATAGTTTGTGCTAAGAGCCATCTTCAGATCATGCATCGTGATCTTATTCTCGTCATAAACGAGTTTCTTTACTGCGTAAAGTGCATCTGCCATATTGGCAACACCGAATCCCTGCGGACCTGTAAAGTTATATACAGCGCCTCCCTGTTCCAGTGTTTTTCCTCTCTTGATACAGTCATCAACCATACATGCAAGAAACGGCAACGGTGCTCTCTCCGCATGTGCCATATCAATGGCATTGTCAGCATTAACAAGCAGTGCGATCGCGTAATCCATCTGTGCTTTATAAGCATCATAGAATTCATCAAATGTCTTCATATCCTCAACATTACCTGTCTTTGGACCAATCTGTACACCCTTGTCCACACCATTTGAAAATACCAGTTCCAGCGGACGACACATATTGAAGAATGCTGCATCATGCCATCCATTTGTCTTACCAGCCTTCTGTGGTTCTACACATCCGATGATGTTGTAGTCTCTCGCATCCTGTAAAGTCAGTCCACGGCTCTCAAGTGACGGGATAATAACCTCATCATTATAATAAGCCGGGAGTCCGATTCCTGTTCTTGTAAGTTCTGCTGCATAAATCAAGAATTCATGTGGTGATCCATTCCAAACTCTTACTGAAAGAGAAGGCATTGGAAGGAATACATGCATAGATGATGTAATACACATAAATGAAAGATCATTCGTAACATCTATACCATCTTCATTCTGTCCTCCTGCAATCAGGTTCTGGAACAGACTGTAACCTGCGAATCCTTCTGCTGAAGCCGCATCACGACACTTGTTCAGGTCATTTAATTTAACCCAGATACAATCCAGCAGTTCCTGTGCAAACTCTCTTGTGATCTTGCCGCTGTCGAGATCCTTCTTATAATAAGGATACATATACTGATCAAATCTTCCAGGGGATATTGAATGTCCACTGGACTCAATCTGTAACAGCTGCTGTACAAACCAGAAGGACTGACATGCTTCATAGAATCCTGTCGCACCCTTCTCCGGTACATTCGCACAATTCTGTGCAATGATAAGAAGTTCTTTCTTTCTTACCGGATCAGAACATTTCTCCGCCATCTCAAGTGCAAGCTTTGCATAACGACGGGCATATGTAATTGCAGCATCACAGCTGATCATCACTGCCTCAAGGAAACGTGATTTTGTCTGGTAGTTACCATCACTAACCTTCATAGAAGCAAGCTCATCTTCTGCTTTCTTGCGGATTCCGGAAAATCCGATCTCGAGAACTTCACCGTACTTAACTGTCACATGTCCTACACCATTGTAAAAATAGTTTCCAGGTGTAAAGATATTGTGTTCAATGTCAAGTAATGTCTCCGGCTCCATATATGCTGTAGCCAGGTCACTTGTTGTACGGCCCTTCCAGTAAGCATTCGCCTCTTTCAGTTCCTTCTTCGTCTGCTCAGAGATGTAGAACGGGTCAGCACTTCTTGTTTCAACTGTATCAAACTCTGCCTCCAACCACTCGTAAGAGAACTCCGGAAATGTCTGGCATCCTCTTGGGGCAAGTGTGCTGCTTCCAACAACAAGTTCCAGGTCACGGATTGTGATCGGAATATTCTCCAAAATATGCTGGAACGCTTTTGCTCTACGGATGATCATTGGTTCATTCTCAGTCTGTTTGTACGACTCCGTAATCAGTACTGCTCTCGCCGACTCAATCTCAGGCATCTTCGCATACAGGTTTTCTACCAGTTTTGGAATTCTGTCCGACTTCGGGATGGGAGTACTGTCATAAGTATAAAGTCCCATTTTGTTCTTAAACTCCTTTCTTCCAATATTAACATTTATTATACTTTATTTATCCCTTAAAGTCAATCAAAACACAATACATCCCACATTATATTTCTCTAAAGTTACAACAAATCCCAACATGGTTTGTGTTGTGTTTTATTTGTTTTTTCTCTGTATTTTACCTCGAATTAATTGACATTTTACTCAAAATACCGCATAATTAGGGTATATATGCGACATGACACGTTAATCGACACTGTGTCTCTCGCGCGAACGATTAGAAAGAAGGGTTGGATTATATGGCTTCTTATGAATTTGATATCCACACACATTCCATCGCCAGCGGGCACGGAACCTGTGCAACCATGACTGATATGGCAAAAGCTGCCAATGCAGCCGGGCTTAAGATGCTTGGAATTTCCGATCATGGTCCGAAAACGCTTGGTGGCGGACGCATTTCTTATTTCCGCAGCCTTGCATTTGCACAACCAAAGCGTCTCGGTGTTAGAATGCTTTACGGTGCAGAGGTAAATATTCTGGATCAAGAAGGAAAACTGGATCTTGATGATGAGATTTTAGAGTCTCTGGATTATGTTATAGCAAGTATGCATCGTCCAATTTTCAAATCCGGAACAGCAGATGAGAACACCCGTGCTTATATCAAGACTATGGAGAATCCTAATGTTAATATCATCGGTCATTGCGATGACGAAAAATTCCCGGTAGATTATTTTGCGCTTTTCCGTGCTGCAATGGAGAACCATGTTCTGCTTGAGATCAATAACAGTTCTTTAAGTCCAGATGGATATCGTGGGGATACGACCTATGCTGATCTCTTAATATTGAATCTGTCCAAGCACTTTAATTATCCGGTTCTGTTCTCCAGTGACAGCCACGGCACAGAACATGTTGGAGATTTCCAGTATGCCGAAGCTTTGGCTCGAAAAGCTGACATTCCGGAGGATCTTATCCTGAATTACTCTGTGCGTAAATTCATGGGATTTTTAGGCGAGAGATAATACTATAATATAGAAGGAATACTTACAATGGGAAAATGTCTTTTCTTTGATGCAGATGGAACAATTTTAGATATTGTAAAAGGAACACCAGAAGATACAAAACTTGCACTTCAACAGTTGAGAAAAAACGGACATAAGACTTTCATCTGTACCGGTCGTTCAAACGCTTTTGTTCCTGAATATCTTATGAAGGAGATTGGATTTGACGGACTTATCGCTAATCTTGGAGCATATATCGAATATAATGGAACGCGGGTGTTTGAGCGTGAGATGCCAACCGACCTGGCATGGAATACCGTAGAGATCATTAAGGCAAACGGTTTTATCCCTGTACTGGAAGGCAATGATTATATGTACTATAATCTGGATGAATATACAAGTGATATAGACTGGTTTGCTGATCTGATCACTCAGGAACTCGGTGACAAACTGCTTCCTATTCGTGGAAATGAACATAATCTTCACTTTAACAAAATAAGTGCCAAGCGCACACCCGGATGTAACCCAGAGAAATTATGCCAGGAATTATCCCTATGGTATGATTATATTATTCACAGTGGATCTTTTGTTGGAAGAACGATTGAATTTGTCATGAAAGGCTGTTCCAAAGGACTTGCGATCAGTGTTATGAGTAATGTACTTGGATACGAAAAGAGGGATGTTATTGCTTTCGGCGATAGCAATAATGACTTGCCAATGTTCCAAGCTGCCGGATTTAAGGTTGCTATGGGAAATGGGTCTAAAGACTTGAAATCACAGGCTGATTATGTGACCGGCGCCTTGGAAGACGGCGGAATCCGCCAGGCGCTGGAATATCTGAATTTGATTTGATTACATATTAAAAGATTGAAATTCTCTTACTGTTTCTTTCAATCTTTTAATTTATTGTTGCGCATTATGCAACTAATAGTTTTTCTTTCTTGATTATTCCATACTCCTTTGCTACGTTTATAATGTAAGGCAGATCGTTCAATATTATGCTTTAAGCAAGGAGGCTCAATAACATGAAAGTATTATTAGTAAATGGATCCCCACATAAAAATGGCTGTACACACCGTGCTTTACAAGAAATTCAGATGCAATTAAAAAAAGAAGCAATTGATTCTGAAATTTTTTGGATTGGAAGCACTGTCCAAGGATGTATCGGATGCTGTCAATGTCAAGAAAGCGGAACCTGTGTATTTGATGATATTTTAAAGATATTTTTAGAAAAAGCAAAGGATACTGATGGATTCGTATTTGGATCCGCTGTTTATTATGGATCTTCCACTGGTTCTCTTTCTTCTTTTATGGATCGTCTTTTCTTCAGTGGAAGTTCTTATCTTGAAAACAAACCAGCTGCCGCAGTTGTTTCCTGTCGCAGAGGAGGTGCTTCTGAAGCCTTCTCCCAGATGAACATGTATTTTGCAATGTGTAATATGCCAATTGTTCCATCTCAATATTGGAATCAGGTTCACGGCTTGAAACCAACAGACATAGAAAAAGATCTCGAAGGACTTCAAACCATGCGCACACTTGCTCTTAACATGAGTTGGCTTTTAAAATGTATTGAAGCTGGAAAATCCAACGGCATTCCACTTCCTCAACGTGAGGAACCCATTGCAACAAATTTCATCAGATAACTTCCTTTTTACCATTCTGATATTTTCATCTTTCAGGATGGTATTATTTCTATAAATTCAAAAGTCCGTCTATGAACATTGATAATTAATACATAGACGGACTTTTTATACATCAAATTATGCTTCGCATTTTGTAAAGTACATAGAGATTCCCTGTCCTCCACCAATACACATGCTAATCATTGCATCTTTTTTATCTGTTCTCATTAACTCATACATTACTTTTACAGTAAGCATTGCGCCTGTTGCTCCGATTGGATGTCCGATGGAGATTCCGCCACCATAAATATTAACCTTTTCAGGATCAAGTCCAAGATCACGGCTCACCGCATACGCCTGACTCGCAAATGCTTCATTGATTTCAAACATATCAATGGATTTAAGATCTAATCCAAGTTTATCAGCAAGTTTCTCGCTGGAGATTTTCGGTGAATATCCCATTAGTTCCGCATCAAATCCGGCAATTGCATATCCTTCTATCTTTACTTTTGGTGTCACCCCAAGTTCTTCTGCTTTTTCTTTAGACATTACAACAACTGCTGCAGCGCCATCATTTAAGCTGGAAGAATTTGCCGCTGTTACTGTACCTCCTTTTACAAAACATGGACGAAGTTTTGCAAGTTTTTCCATACTCTGTCCTTCTCTTGGTCCCTCATCTGTATCAAAAATCGTTACATTTCCCTTACGATCTTTCAATTCTACCGGAAGAATCTCATCTTTGAACTTGCCTTCTTTAATTGCTTTGCATGCTCTCTGATGACTACGTACTGCGAACGCATCCTGCTCTTCTCTTGTTACATGATATTTTTTTGCTACATTTTCTGCCGTCACACCATTATGATTTCCATCCAACGGCCATGTAAGAATGTCAATAACTCCATCCTCAAATACTTTGTGACCCATTCTTGCTCCCCATCGTGCATCGTTTACATAATACGGAAGTCTTGAAATATTCTCTGTACCACCAGCAACAACAACGTCCGCCTGTCCTGTCTGAATCTCCATCACAGCTTCTGCAATGGACTGAAGCCCTGAGCCACACTGACGGTTTACAGAATAAGCGGTTGTTTCTTTCGGCATTCCAGCCTTTAAGCTTACTGCTCTTGCAATAAATCCATTTTCTGCAACTTCTCCAACTTGTCCAATTACAACCTCATCAACATCTGATGGCTGGATTCCCGCCCTTTTAACTGCTTCTTTTACCACCATTGCTCCCATGTCTATTGCTGTGATATCTTTCAAACTTCCACCATAACTTCCAACTGGAAGTCTCACGCCGCTTACAATTACTACATCTTTCATGAATTTTCTCCTTCTTCTATTTTCACAATCTTATAAGTCTTTTATTTTTCTTTCAATTTAAGTCCAAAAGGTCCATCCTGAACAAATAATCTTTCGTCCATTACGCGCAGATTCTTACTTATAATTGGCTTAAAATCCATTTTATCAAGTATCTGTGTCTGTAGATCGATTCCCGGGGCAATCTCTATCAACTCAACACCATCTTTTACCAATTGAAATACTGCACGTTCTGTTACAACCATGACTTCCTGTCCTTTTTTTCTCGCCATTGGTCCATTAAAAGATAATTGTGCAACCTGCCGCACCATTTTTCGTATTTTTCCTTCTTGAAGAATTTCAAGTTTTCTATTTTCAAACTTGTATTTTGCTCCACCAGCTGTAAATGTTCCAAGGAAAACTACTTTCTTAGCATTTTGTGTAATGTCAATAAATCCACCGGCACCTGTACATCGAACTCCCATTTTTGTTGAATTGACACTTCCGTCCTCTCCTAGTTCACCAATTCCCATATATGTAATATCCACACCAGCCCCATTGTAATAATCCATCTGCTCATGATGTCCAATCATCGCATAAAGATTCTGACCAATTCCAAAATCAATGCCTCCTGCCTGAACACCTCCATAGATTCCTGATTCTACAGTAATCATAATGTCATCTGATATGCCTTCCTCATTGCAGACTCTTCCTACCATATCATTTGGAATTCCTGTTCCAAGATTAACAACTGCTCCATGATACAATTCCATTGCACCTCTACGCGCAATAAATTTTCTTTCATTAAAAGACGCTGCTGGAATATTTTCTTGTGGTACTCTTGCCTGCCCACAATAAGATGGATCAAAATACCAAGATGATGTCTGACGATGTTCCTCCAAAGGATTTTCGCAGACCACAATATCATCAATAAAAACTCCTGGAACCGTTACTTCTTTTGGGTTTAAGCTTCCTGTCTGAACCACACGTTTTACCTGTGCAATTACTCTTCCCCCGTATCGCTTAGCAGCCATAACAGCCGGAAGTACTTCTAGCTTCATTGCTTCTTCTGTTGTTGTCAGATTTCCCATCTCATCGCACTCCGTACCTCGTATAATGCATACATCAATCGGAATCTGATTATAAAACATATACTCTTCATCTTTGTATTTAATAATATCAACAATATCTGGAAGCCTTTTGGTTCGCTCATTCATCTTTCCACCTTCAATACGTGGATCAATAAATGTGCCCAGTCCCACTTTTGCCATTTTTCCCGGAAGACCACATGCCATACTATGATATAATTGTGCAATTTGTCCCTGCGGCAGACAATATGCATCTACCTGATTTTTTGCTATCATATCCATCCAACGTGGTTGTAATCCCCAATGAGATCCTATAATTCTCGTCACCATGCCTTCATGTGCAAAGTGCTGGATTCCATCTTTTCTATCACTCTGTCCGCAAGAATGAAGCAAGGTAAGATTAGAGGGATGTCCGCTTTCCAAAAAACGTTTTTCCAACGCTTTCAAAATAGATTCACTAACACTTACAAGTGTCATCGCAATACTACATACAGTATCTCCGTCTTTCACTTTTCGTGCAGCTTCATCTGCTGTAATAAAATTTGCTTTCAGCATGTTCCTCTCTGCTCCTTTACTTTTTATTCTGGAAAAAACAGTGCTCTGATTGCTCTTTTATCAGTTTTTAATCCTGGGGTTTTTGGAATTTTCTCTAAAAACAGTATCTTTTCTGGGATCATGTATTTTGCAATTCTGTCATGTAATTTTTGTTTGATATCTTCTTCTGTTAACTTGCTTTCTTTTTCCAACACAACAACAGCAGCTGCTACTTCCCCATATTTTTCACTTGGAATTCCTACCAGTGCAGATTCTTTTACCCCTTTTAATGATGTAATTTCATTTTCAACATCATTGCACCATATTTTTTCACCACCACGATTAATCATATCTTTCTTTCTGTCAACAATATACAGATAAGAGTCTTCATTCAGATATCCCATATCCCCTGTATCAAGCCATCCTTCTTTATCGATAGGTGATTTTTCTATATGATAATAAGACTCGCATATGTTAGTACCCTTTAACTGTACATTTCCAATTTCTTTACATGGCACTTCTTTTCCAGAATCATCAACAATCTTGAGTTCCATACCTGGTATTGGTTTTCCCTGTGCTTTTGCATAAATACTTGTAGCTGCATCAGATGGAAAAATTGTTGCCGGAGATGATGTTTCTGTCATTCCATATATTCGATGAAACGTCATCTGTGGCATCCATTGATGTAATTTCATCATCGTCTCTACCGGCATATAACTGCTACCACAAGCCAACACACGAATACTTTCATTCTTAGAAAATTTATTTTTCAGTTCTAAAAGAAGTCCAAATACAGTCGGTGAACCATGCAAAAATGTTATCTCATGTTCTTGTATAGCACTTAAAATCCTATAAGCATCATACCTTTTATGCAGATAAACCGTTCCACCAATATATACAAATAAGCCTAGAAGTGCAACTAAACCAGTAATATGATAAATTGGAACTGGAATGATTGTCCGATCATCTTCTCCGAGTTCAAGGATTCGCTGATATATCATAACTGCATGATTTATGTTATAATTTTTCAAAATGACTCCCTTACTAGTTGACGTAGTTCCTGACGTAAACATCAGAATCACTTCATCCTCCAGCTCTCCTTCTCCAGATTCCTCTTTTTCTTTCTGCATTGCCAGATACGTAAATCCATATTCTGTTTTCTCATTTTCGGTCAGGATAACTTTTATCCCACATTCTGTATAGAATGATGTCCATACCTTATAATCTTCACTAACGAATATAAATTTTAAATCTGCTTTTTTCACAAGAGACTGTATCTCTGGTTCACGATATTTCGTAGGAAGCGGAACTGCCACTGCACCAAGCTTGCACACTGCATAAATTGCAGTGGCAAACTCAATTCCATTATTTAAAAGAAGTCCAATATGATTTCCTTTTTCCACCTTCAGTATATGTTTCATATAAGCTGCCAGTTGGTTAACCATTTCCAAGAACTTCTGATATGTATACTCACGATTCCAGTTGTCTACAATTCCTATCTTATCCGGATATTTTGTTGCTGTATCACACAACATTTCGTAAAAACTGTTCTTCATTTTTGAGAAGGTATAAACAGTACGATTCCCGATTTGTCGTTCTTCCATGTCTCTCTGAAGCCACGTTCCCCACACATCTTTTCCTTTTACCATAACTGTATATCACCTCATTCTTACCTCTTTACACAATCATACCTCCACCTACATTGATCACTTCAGATGTAATGTAAGAAGCTTCATCAGATGCAAGAAATGCAACCATATTGCCAACATCTGCTGCTTTTCCTGCATAGCCCATCGGGATTCTCTGCATCATACTTTCCCAGGCTGCTCCGTCATTTACTTCTTTCAATTTCAAGGTCATATCTGTCTCAATAAATCCCGGACAAATTGCATTACAGGTGATTCCTTTTCTTGCATTTTCTCTTGCTGCAGTCTTTGTAAGTCCTACAACACCAGCTTTTGCTGCTGCATAGTTTGCCTGTCCTATATTTCCCAACCAGCTACCAGAAGAGATGTTGATTACACGCCCGTATCCTTTTTGTCTCATGTACTTGATCGCTTCCTGCGTTCCAAAGAACGCACCTGTCAAATCTACATCAATTACAAGCTGCCAGTTTTCTACTGGCATCTTGTGAAGCATTCCGTCCCGGTTAATTCCGGCATTATTAACCATAATGTCCAATGTTCCATATGTATCAATCGCATACTTGACCATCGCTTGTACTTCTTCCTGTCTAGAAACATTTACAGTAAATGCACTTGCTATTCCACCAGATTTTTCAATCAGTGCCACAGTCTCATCTGCCGGTGCCATGTCTGCTACAACCACCTTTGCTCCTTCTGTTGCAAGCTTCAATGCGATTCCACGACCAAGTCCTCTTCCTGCTCCTGTAACAATTGCTACTTTATTTTCCAGTCTCATGTTCATATCCTCTCTTCCGATTTATCTATTAATCTCTTTCTTCATATTCTTGTTGAAAAGTCTTCTTTTCGTTTTCCTGTTTCTGCAAATTCTCTGCTATTTACCCATAAATCCGCCATCTACTGGGATTACAGCACCTGAGATATACGCTGATGCATCAGATGCCAGAAATACAACAAGTCCCTGGAGATCTTCTGGATTTCCCCAACGCCCCATAGGAATTCTTCCTGTAATCTCCTCATACTGCTTCGGATTCACCTCTTTCATATTAGCTGTAAGCTCTGTTGCCATATATCCAGGCGCAATAGCATTTACATTCACGCCATGACTGGACCATTCGTTGGACAATGCTTTGGTAATCTGTGCAACGCCACCCTTACTTGCACTATATGCCGGAATAAGGACACTTGCAAAAAACGCTGTCATCGAAGCTATATTGATAATTTTTCCATATTTCTGTTCAATCATGGTTTTGCCTGCAAGTTGTGATAAGTAGAATACTGCATTCATATTAATTGCTACTATTTTTTCCCAGCGGTCATGTGGAAAGTCAACAGCAGGCGCACGATACTGAATTCCGGCTCCATTCAGAAGAATATCTACACGTCCTCCAAGTTTTTCTAAACACTGATTATAAACAGATTCCAACGATTCCGTGTCTGACAAATCTCCTTTTACTGCATGAACCATTGCTCCTTCCTTTGCCATTTCCTTCGCAGAATCCTCCACAATATCCAGAATATCCAAAAGAACCACCTCTGCTCCCGCATCATGCAACGCTTGTGCCATTCCATTGCATAGACCTTTTGCTCCTCCTGTTACAATTGCTTTTTTTCCTTCCAGACTGAATTTTTCTATAAATTTATCCATACTGATTCTTTCCTCCATTTCTACTCAAAGCTCAAAGCAACACAGCAAAATATTATCTAAACTGTTTTAAGTACTCTAATACATCTTTCGCACCATCTCCGCCATGTTCCAAAACTTCCATAAAACTGTCTGTTCCGGCAATTGCTTTCAAGATCTCTGAATCTGTATCTAACAGAATTTGTGTCAGGTCCTTGTGTGTCATCTTAGAGATCTCTGCCAGCTTTTTACGGCTCTGCCCCTGACTCTCAGCTCTCTCTCTCGGATATCCTGCCCCAGCCGGATCTTTGAAAAGCTTCTCAAATGTATACTCCAGATTCACATTCGCTGCCCAGCCATATCCCTTGTTCAGCGGAAGTGATACACAGTTTCCTCCATTGATCTGGGAAAACAGCCATCCATCAAGCGGTTCCACGATCAGTCCACACACAATCCCCGGAAACTGTAACACACCATTTAAGAAGCCCTGACCAGTTCCACATCCACCAACAACAAAATCACAACTTCCTGTATTCAGAAGAATTGCTGCCATATAACTGGTATGGATGTAAGTAAGAGAAGGCATCTGCTCCGGAGTCTTCATTCCTACATTCAGAATCTCTGCGTCTGTTGTCTTATGCAATGCTTTCATAATATCCTCATTTCTAAGCGAAGCACTTACTTCATTGATCACTGCAATTTTCATGTTAATTCCTCCTTTGATCGTGAATTGATTCTGATTGGATTCCAATCCTTTTTCTACTAATTTAAATTATATATTTAATCCCTCTACCTGCAATGATTTCCCCCTCCCTGATTGCGCATTGTGCAACACCAGTCGAATTAGCTTTTTTCGCTTGAACTAACTGATGCCTACTCGCTGTTATACTTAATTCTCTCACCTAATGCTCGATGATCTTACTGCACTTACACCTAGCAAATTGCATCTCGTGCAAGCACGGATGCAGTTTGCCAGGTTTATGCAACCAAAAAAAAGAACCATACCATACGATATGATTCCTTTTCCTTTCTTTCCTCCTAATACAATCCTGTCATCAAACCAACGCCGTACATTACGACTGCTACAACGATACAGGAAAACACAGTCATAATAACTCCGACTTTAGCAAAATCCTTGATTGAAAAGTATCCCGCTGAATAGGCAATAACATTTGTTGGCGTTGATGTAATCAAAATGAACGCCAGTGAAGATGCCAATGCTGCTGGAAATGCAAGTGCCATCGTATGCACACCAATGTTCATTGCTAGTCCGATAATAATTGGTATAACAATACTTGCTGATACCGTTGCGCTTGAAAGAGTAATATTCATAATAGATACACTAAGCACAACAACAAATACCATAAGAATCGGACTTAAATTTTCGATACGTCCTAACAATCCTAATGCAATCCAGTTTGCAACGCCCGAATCATACAGAACCATTCCAAGTGATACACCTGAAAGAACAAGAATGATACTGCTCCATGACATAGATTTTTCAATCTCTTTGTACTTAATCGTACTAACTCCCGGGAAGAAGAACAGCATAGAAGTAAATGCAATCGGTAATGCGATTGGAAGATCAATTCCAAGCAGTTTCTTTAACTGTGCCGAGAAGATCCATGTCAGCACTGTTACAATAAAGATAATCAATGTTACAATTTCATCTCTGCTGAGTTTCGGCTGATTTTTAAATTCTTTTCTGATTTCTTCATTTGATTTTTTCAAATGGGTCATTTCTGGCTTGAACACCAACATTAAAAGTCCCCATGCTACTGGGATCAGGATAATAGAGATTGGAACACCATATTTCATCCAGTCAAGGAAAGACACGTCAACGCCTGCCATATCTTTCATAAATCCAATAGCCAGTGGGTTTGGTCCGTTTCCTGCCGGAGTCCCAAATCCACCGATCAGACTTCCCCATGCTACAGACATCATAAGCGCTTTACCAAAATTGCTTTTCAGTGGTTCTACGCCTTCTTCATCCAGAAGTGATTTCGCCAGTGGCATTAACATTGCCGCAACCGCCATATTGGAAATCCACATGGAAAGAATAACTCCTGTAACAATAAAACCAAGTAAAATAAACTTCGTGCTGTTACCGGTAATTGAAAGACAGATATTAACCAGTCGCTTTCCTAGTCCCGATTTATTAATAAATGCACTTAAAATAAATACACCAATAAAGAAGATAACGTTAATATTTCCAAATCCTACCTTTACAATATTAGCAAATGAATTTACTCCAAATACTGACAGAAGTGCCATTGCAAGGATTCCTGTAAAGTGGAATGGAATTGCCTCCGTGATCCATAACAGCAATGCCAGAACCAGAACGGATAATGCTTCCTGTCCTGTCGCTGTAAGTTCTGCTCCATTGATTGTTGTAATCGATGATGGGAATGTCACATTCTTAATAATCATCATTACCGCAAAACTGATCGCTATATAGATCCATTTCTTTTGATTTACTGATAAACCAACTGTATTTCTCGTACTACTCATAATTCTCTTCTCCTTTTCTTGGAAGATACATTATGATATAACATGTATCTGACGTTTTTTAATTTTTCATTTTCGATATCTCATTTAATATTTTCTCCGGTATCGCCGGAAGTGAAGTAATCCGGACACCAACTGCGTCATAAATTGCATTCACAATTGCGGGTGCTGTCGGCAACGGAGCAGGTTCCCCGATTCCTTTTGCGCCCACTGGACTGAATGGGTCTCTTTCTTCTACCAGGTAAGAATGAGTCTCCGGAACATCTACACTGGTCGGCAGAATGTACTTGGCAAAATTCTTATTTGTCGGGACTCCCTCTGACAACACATAGTTCTCCATAATTGTCTGTCCCATACTCTGTACAGCTCCTCCTTCGATCTGACCTTCAACCCCTCGCGGATTAATTACTCTTCCCACATCATGCGCTGCCCAAATTCCAAGAACATGGACTTCCCCGGTAAAAGTATCAACTGCAACCTCTGCAATCTGCGTTCCGAACACATAAGCCTGCCATGGATTTCCTCTTCCATCAACCGGATCCAGTCCTTCATGGTGTGCGGTATATGTTCCAGAGCCCAACGGAACAATACCTCTTATTTTCTTACATATATCGACTGCTTCTTTCAGTGACAAATTATATTGTGCATTTCCTTCCACATAGATTCTTCTGTTCTTCATACATATTGAAGAGCTATCTATATTCCAATAAGCAGCCATTTCACGAATAAATTTTTTCTTTACGTCTCTGCATGCATTGCATACTGCATTTCCAATCATATAAGTCTGCCGGCTTGCACCGACATGTGCCGCTTCTGGAACTCGTGCCGTATCATTATCTCCAATCGTAATATCCTCCGGATACATTCCCAATTCGTCTGCGGCGATCTGTGTCAGGACTGTCAGAATTCCTTCTCCTATTTCACTTACTCCGGTCAGGATCATCGCTGTACCTCCGTCATCAATCTCGACAAATGCACCTGCTTTATCTATTGTTGCACATCTTCCAATCCCATACCAACCTGTTCCAACACCACGTCCGTATTTAAACCTATCTCTACAAAGTTTCATTGCCTCTTCTGACTTAAATTCCTTTCCAGGAATATAAGGTTCTGCAATCTGACTTCCCTTTATATCTTTTCTTACCGCCCCCCTTACTCTTGATGATCCAACTTCCCATCCAGCAATCTCAGAACACTTTTTCAGTGTCTCTGTATAAGCTACTTTACCAAGTACCTGCCGTGTATGTGTTACCGCGCCGTCTTTCATTCCGTTAATCATGCGAAGTTCTATAGGATCAATCCCAAGTTTCTCTGAACAGATGTCCATCAACGATTCAATTGCAAAAGTTGGTTGAAGCACTCCAAAGGTACGCATTGCACCTGATGGAGTATTGTTCGTATAATAGCCCGTCGCCGTTACTTTGACATTCTCAATCTGATATGGTCCTGCTCCGCAAATTGCAGATTTCGCAACGGTTCCTTTGGTTGAGAAGCAGTATGCCCCTCCGTCAGACCTGATTTCTGCCTTAACCGCCTGAATCTTTCCATCGGACTTCAGACCAATTTTATAATGCATTGTAACCGGATGTCTCTTACAGCTTCCTATCATGGAATCCTCTCTTGAGAAAACAAGTTTTACCGGCTGATTTGTCTTCAGTGTTGCAATTGCAAGAATCGCCTGATAGATCATATCCTCTTTTCCACCAAATCCTCCTCCTACCGGAGACATAATCACCCTTACTTTATTAATCGGCATTCCAAGGATCTTTGCAAGCAGTACTCGATGATGGGTAATATCCTGATCACATGATTTAACAACTATCGTGCCATCAGGATCACAGTATGAAATTCCCGCTTCTGTCTCAAGATATGCGTGGTCAACTGCCTGAGTAGAAAAATCTTTTTCTATAATAATTTCACTGCTTTTAAATCCTTCTTCCACATTGCCTTTTTGTACACAAGTTGTAGATACAATATTATCCGGATGATCCTCATGTAAAACAGCTTTACACTCGATTGCTTCCTGTATATTGGATACAACCGGCAGCTTCTTATATGTAATCTCTACACCCTTTTCTGCTTCTTCTGCATCTTCAAGTGTCTCTGCCACAATTGCCACAACTGGTTCGCCATAAAAACGGATTTTTCCTTTCGCCAATACTGGCTGGTCATGATAATATACGCCGAATCTATCTTCTCCCGGCACATCTTCACTAGTAATTACTGTTTCAACACCTGGCATTTCCAATGCTTTTTCATAATCAATTTTCAAAATTTCGGCGTGAACTTCCTTACTTCTGACAAGATGAATATGAAGCATTCTTGGCATTTCCATATCAGCTGCGTACTCTAATGCCCCTGTCATTTTGCCTCTTGCATCCACCCTTTCTACACAGGATCCTATTGTTTTCCCTGTAGATGGGGGAATTACTTCCAAGCACTCTTCACTAATTTCATGATTGAGAATATCCCTGGCAAGCTCGATTGCTTCAATAATCTTCGCATATCCAGTGCACCGGCAGATATTTCCACCGAGTCTTCTTCTGATCTCCACTTTGTCCGGATGTCTGTTTTCTTTCAATATTGTCGTAGCTGCCATAATCATTCCCGGTGTGCAATATCCACATTGGACAGCCCCCACCTTCAGAAAGCATCTCTGGATAATACTAAGACCAGCCTTCCCAATTCCTTCAATCGTCACGATTTCTCTGTGATTTGCTTTCATGACCGGTATCAGACAGCTTTTCTTAAGTACACCGTCGATCAATACAGAACAGGTACCACATTCTCCGGCATTACATCCTTTTTTGGTTCCTATTAAATGGAGTTCCTCTCTTAGAAAATCGGCCAGTCTCATCGCCGGAGCAACATACTTACATACCTTTCTTCCATTTACTGTCAATTCAATTTTTACTCGTTCCATCTCCATAATCCACTCTTTTAAAACCTCTTAAGATTTGTGCCTTTGTTACTATTGTGGGATAATCCCAATCTCTGCCAATGCTTCATATATTCCTGCCAGCGTAAAATTCTTAACTACATTTCTTCTGTATTCTTTCCTGCTTCGAGACCGTACCACATCTTCCGGAATATATTCTTCCATCTTCTGGATCAGTCCTTTTGAAATAACTTCACCTTTCAGTCTGTCTTCAATCTCCATCATTCTTCTTGGCACCGGCCCGATTGCACCGAAAGCAATTCTCACATCTTCAAAATGTGTCTTCGATGCATCTGCTTTAACAAGGAATGCAGAACTGGCTGTTGAAATACACAGGGAACGTCTCAGTCCAACTTTCTTGAATGCACATCCATATTCTTTTAAAACCGGACAAGTGATTGAAGAGATCACTTCTCCCTTTTCAAGTAAATTCTTTCCCACACCGGTAATAAATTCCGTAATTGGTGTCTCTTTTTCACATATTTTATTATCTTTTGAAGTAATCGTATGAATCACCGCCTCCAACGCTGTCAGCGGAGCAATCGTATCTCCGGAAGGCGAGGAATTTGCCACATTACCTCCGACAGTTGCCATCTCTCTGATCTGCTGATCCGCGAAATAAATCGCTGCATGTCGCAGAATCGGTACATTCTCCATCAGCACCTTCTCTTCCAGGAACTGCTGAATACAAATATTGGACCCAAAGGTTATCAATCCCTCTTCTTTTTTCAATTTAATGACAGAAAACTCTTTTATTCCGCTGATATCTATCGCTGCATCCGCTCCATTGAAAGGAGTTTTTTCTTTTGCATAAAGGTCCGTTCCCCCAGCGAGAATATCATAAGTACAATCTATCGTATCGATTGTTTTCAAAAGCTCTTCTTTTGTACCGGGCATGTAATATTTTTTGTACTGAATCATACGATTACTCTCCTGCTTTTTTAACCTGGAATCTTAACTACAACTTTAATTGCATCGTCAATTCTCTCTCTTGAATATTTCAATGCTGTAAGTAGCTCATCAAATTTGAATGTATGTGTATGGATCAGTGATGCATCAAATCTCTTCTCACTGATCAGTGACGCTGCTCTGTGTACTGCGCTTCTTCCTTCTCCTCTGATTCCAAACAGAGAAATGTTGTTTCTTACAAGTGCTGCAACATCAACTTCTACTGGTTTGGACGGAAACGCTGCCAAACACACTTTACCGCCACGTTTTACCATTGCTGCCGCCTCATTTACTGCATTTGGTGCTCCTGAACATTCCATTACATAATGTACGCCTTCGCCATTGGTTAGTTCTTTTACCTTCTCAACAACATTTTCATTTCTTACATTAATCGTGTAATCTGCGCCCAATTTCTTACCAAGTTCCAGACGATTGTCTCTTGTTCCTGTAAGGATTACAGGATTAGCTCCAAGTGTTTTGGCAACTGCTACTGCCATAAGTCCGATCGGTCCAGGTCCTGTCACAACCAGTGACTGTCCCGCAAACAATCCGCCGAGCGTATCCAGACCATACATTGCTGTCCCTGCTGTTACGATCAATGTTGCCTCTTCATCTGTAACATTGTCTCCTACATGGCATAATGTTTTTACGCTATTGATTACATATTCTGCAAATCCACCGTCTGTTGTGAATCCATTTGCTCTGTGCCCCTTATCATGCCCTTCATAGTTCTGTCCATAATTCAGACAAGAAGTATACATTCCTTCGCGACATCTTTCACAACGGTCGCATCCGGCATGAATCTCAACCGCAACACGATCACCAACTTTATACTCATCAACTCCAGGTCCAAGCTTCACAATAGTTCCCATATATTCATGTCCCGGAGTAAATCCCTTATTAAATGGAAGTCCTCCCTGGATCAGTGCTGGTGGACCGTTCTTAATAATCTCCAAATCTGTTGCACAGATTGCAACAGCATCCACATGGATCAAAACCTCTGCTCTCTTCGGTTCCGGAACTGGTTTTTCCTCAAGTGTCAGTTCTCCTGGATTTCCCAGTACCCACGCCTTCATCTTCTCAGGAATCTCGTAATTCATATGTTATCCTCCTTTATCTTTCAGGCCTTCCGCCTGTACATTCTTAATTAAAAACCAATCTCATGCTTCATTTTCTGCACACGTTCACACCAGTTTCCGACATTCCAGTCTCCAAATGTTCCGAGACCGGATAATTCATCATCTCCATAATGTACTGGAATATGAATTAGTGACAGACCGTCATACTTATATGCTTTCGCTAACGCTTCTTTCATTTCCTCCGGTGTTTCTCCGCTGTAGAATCCTTTTACTCCCTGTACTGCTTCAGCCATCTGCACATAATCAACTACAACCTGATCGTCCGTTTTATATTCTATACTATATTGTGCGTTTTGTAGACTAGTAATTGCTCCCATTCTCCGGTTATCGAACAAGAGGATCATTCCCTTTAATCCATGCTGCACTGCATCAATTAGAATCTGTGGATTCATCATAAAGCTTCCATCTCCTGTGAACGCCATCGGATAATCCTTATTGCCTGCTATCGCAAAGGCAAGTGTAGAAGAAACTGCAAATCCCATATAGGAAGATCCGCTATCCGAAATGGTATACCCTGGTTTTTCATCTGTCACAATCTGGAAACCGTTCGCCTGTACATCACCTGCATCAAAGATCTTAATACACTCGTGTTCTGCTGCGAAATCACATGCAATTTTGATTGCTGCCGGTTCTGTAAGAATCTTCTTCTTTCGTTTTGGATCTTCAAGGACCGGCTGATCATATCTAAGCTTTTTGTAAGCTTCCCACTCTTCTTTCTTCTGAACACACCCTTTAATCCACTCTGGATCGGAATTCAGGTTTCTTCCTCTTAGTAACTCGTTAAGTTTTATCAGAACTTCCTGCGCATCACCCTGGATTCTCACCGAATTATTATATTGACCAAGATCATCATAATCGCAGTTGATATTGATCATTTTCTTTGCTTTTCGAAAAGCCGTTCCTGAACAATCCCACTGGCATACCCCTCTTGCTCCCAATGCAATGATAAGATCACATTCATTCATCGCATAATTTCCACAAATTGATCCCTTAGAACCTCCCACACTCATATTCCGTTCTTTAGAATATGGATAAATTCCTGGGACTTGTGGTCCATGCACATAAGCTGCATCAGTCAGTTCAAGGAATTCTTCTAATACTTTTCCATCAATATTGGCAGCGCCGCCTCCTGTTTTTACTGTAATTCTTGAAGCAGAACAAATTGCATTCACCGCTTCGTTGTAGGTTTCCTGATCAATACTGATCACCTTTGATTCCGGTGATTTTTCTGGGAATTCCAAAAGGTTACACCCTATCATAACCTTCGGTTGGATATTCATTGGAAGAAGCATATAGAATGGGGATCTTTTTTCTTTTCCATTCACTGTTGCATCTCCGCGCTTCAAAGCTGTAAATATTGCTTCTGGAGTATGAAGTGAATATGCCGGTCCCAGTGTAGACAATACTTTCAAGAATAATTCCTGTTCTCTTCTTGGAATCTGCTGCATATTCGGGCCTTCGCTCTGACTTGTCTCATCCCCCATCAGATAATAGATACCTAGTCCATTTGCCAGTGGAACAAGTGATCCTGCGGTCGCCTGCATTCCTCCTGGTCCAATCGATGTAAATACTGCTGACACCTGATTGTATTTCCAACGGAGCATGGAAGCAATATGAGATGCTTCTACCTCGTTTCGGACATTATATGTTTTTATAACGTCTTCCTCTTCATAAATACGAAGCGCTTCACCTACATCTGTCATTCCATGTCCAAAGATTCCAACAAAAGTCCGAACCTCTTGATTCACCAGACCTAAAACCACTGCTTCGCTAAGACTGACATCCTGAAACTGCTCAAGTGCTCCTGCTTCAACTGCTTTTCTAAGCGTTCCATATTCCTTTATCGCTTTCGCTCTTTTTCTTCTTTGTTCAATCATTTCCTTCATAGCTATTCCTCAATACTTTTTCTGACTTTATGTTATCAGGACCTAAACATTTTGTACTCTTTTTCTTCCCTCCTTCTATTTTCCTGCCAGGCATTTACTCTTTTTCTTTACTTGATGTCATTCTAGCATAGGAAAAATAGATTGGGAAATAAAACCTAATTCCTGGTTGCGCATTATACAACCATGTGCATTTTATATATATTTCCCATGTTTTTTCCTTGTTTTTAGTGTTTTTGCATAATTTCAAGGTATAAATAGGAAAATTCTTTCCTAATATATAAAAAGTCTCGAACCAACACTATTTATTGATCCAAGACTTGTATTCTCATACCTTATGATATAATCCATAACCTAACTCATTACTGATCTGACGAGCATATTTTTTCATACAGGAAATATATTGTTTCTTCGTTTTTTCTGTAATCTGTTCCTTTGGTGCTGAAATTCCAATACAGTAACTCACATTTCCTCCATAATTAAAGATTGGAACTGCCATACACCTTACTCCCAATGTCCGTTCTTCATCATCAATTGCATATCCCTGTTCTTTAATCTTTTTTAATTCCATTTCCAACTCCTGGAAATTATCAATTGTATGTGTCGTATATTTTTCAAAATCATAATCAGAAAACAAATTCTCAATGAAAGACTGTGGCTTATATGCCAAAACACATTTTCCTACAGAACTACAGTGCCATGCTTCAATCATCCCAATTTGTGCTGACAGATTATATTCCCTCTGGCTTCTCACTTGATCTGCAATATACATTTTTTTATTTCCCATTACTGCAAGATGTACACTTTCTTTCGTCTCATCACAGATTTTATACAGATACGGCCGGGCGATCATCGCAATATTAAAATTCCGTTTTACACCTTCACTAAGATATAACAGGCGAAATCCAAGTCTGTACTTCTTGCTAATAGGATCTATGCTAATCATATCGTACTGCATCAATGTTGAAATCAATCTCGAAACCGTACTCTTATCAACATCAAGTTCTGTCGCAATCTCTACCGCTGTTGTACTTCCCTTTTCCTGAATGATCGACAAAATTTCTATTCCTCTCGCTAATGACTGTACCATATTACATTGCCCCTTTCTTTTATACAGAAAATCCTCTATCATAACTATTTCTGTATATTTCGATATAAAACACCACATTTTTAATATATCTTCTGAGTATATTTTAATCTTGTCAAAAAGCATTGTCTATCTTCTTCAGCATACTTTTTCATCGCATGTTGCGTATTGTGCAACGCCCATAATAAAACACTTTTCTCTATTATTCTATATACAAAAAATTCCCGGAATTGATTTTCCACCAATTCCGGGAGTCTCTTTCTCACATAAACTATATCCTTTTTAGCAGTTCAACACTCTGCATCAGGTACGATATTGCAATTTTTTATGCTCTCTTAGACAGCACTTCATCCTCATATTTTTGAATCTCGTCAAACCATCCTTCAGCTTCTACACCACACTGACGGCAGTACTCTTCCCATACATCACCGATTGGAAGTGTCTTGCACTGTTCCATAACAACCATCTTCTTGCTCATCTGGTTTGTATCCTGAAGTTCTTTCAGCATCTCGCTTGGCTGACAAAGTGCATCAAGCAGTGCTTTCTGGAAGCTGCGGAATCCTGTTACCCATGCGGAAATACGGTTGATGGAAGCATCAAAGTAATCCAGTGCAATGTATGTACGGTCAATTCCGTTCTCGCAGCGAACAATCTCTTTTGCGATCTCTTTTGTCTCATCATCGAAGAGAACTACATGGTCCGAGTCCCAACGGATCGGACGTGTAACATGCAGAGCAATCTCCGGGAAGAATGTAAGCAGTGCCGGAATCTTATCGGATACTACTTCTGTCGGGTGATAATGTCCGTTGTCCATCAGTGGCAGACATTTGTCTTTGTTCATTGCAGCATAACTCAGTGAGAATTCAGCTGATCCTACTGTATAAGCCTCAACACCGATACCGAATACTTTAGACTCTACACAAGGTTTTACAAGATTTGTGTCAAATGGCTCGGAAAGGATTGCATCGATAGACTCTTTGTAACGCACACGTGGTCCCATACGGTCAGCCGGAATATCTTTGAATCCGTCACCTGTCCAGATATTCATCACACAAGGAACTCCTGTCTGCTCCGCAAAATACTGTGAAATGCGGATGCAGGCTTTTCCATGCTCGATCCAGAAGTTTCTTACTTCCTCATCCGGGCTTGAAAGTGTAAGTCCGTCTTTTACCATTGGATGTGAGAAGAATGTTGGATTAAAATCAAGTCCCATCCCTCTTTCTTTTGCAAAATCAACCCATTTCTGGAAATGTTTTGGCTCTAATTTATCACGATCTACGAATTCACCATCTTCAAAGATTGCGTAGCATGCATGAACATTGATTTTCTTTTTACCCGGCATCAGGCTCATCGCCTTATCCATATCAGCTAACAGTTCTTCCGGAGTTCTTGCTTTTCCCGGATAGTTTCCTGTTGTCTGGATTCCTCCTGTCAGAGGGCCGTCGTGGTCAAATCCTGTTACATCATCTCCCTGCCAGCAGTGAAGAGAAACCGGAATTTCTTTACATTTCGCGATTGCTGCGTCTGTGTCCACTCCTAATTTTGCATAGATTTCTTTTGCGGATTCATATCTTGTCATCTTTTCTTCCTCCATTTTTTGATCATTTTTATTATGTCGGTAATCATTTCTAATCTCTATTTATTTTCATATATTTTCACATCAAAAGATTTTCCAACACATGTTCTTGCTTCCGGCAGGTCTTTAAACACTCCATCATGTAGCATCTGGACAACAATATTTCCGATTGCTGTAGCTTCAGAAGGCCCTGCGGAAACTTTTTTTCCTGTATATTTTGCTGTCAGTTCGTTAAGATATCCTGCATTGGCACCGCCACCGACAACATAGATTGTAGTGTATTTTTTTCCTGTTAATGCTTCAATCTCTTCGATCGTATCGCCATAACATTTTGCAAGACTGTTGTAGATAACTGCTGCAATCTCGCCCACTGTTTCAGGCACCTGCTGCTTGGAATCACGGCAGAACTTCTTCACAGCTTCAATCATGCTCTTCGGAGCAAGGAAGCAGTCATCATTACAGTCTACTAAAGATGTGATCGTCTCTTTGGAAGCTCTCTCACAAATCTCTGCAAAAGAAAGATCCTCTGTGAATTCTTTCTTTACAGACTGGATCATCCAGAGTCCCATGATATTTTTCAGGTAACGGAAACGGTGATCGTATCCACCTTCGTTTGTGAAGTTTGCCTGCATACTTCTCAGTGAGCAGTCTGCTTCTTTTCTCTCAATTCCCATCAAAGACCATGTGCCGGAGCTGATATAAATGGCATTGTCATCGTTGGTTGGTACCGCAAGTACCGCTGAGCCTGTATCATGAGTGGCTGGAAGAACAACCTTGCAGTTGAATCCAACCTCGTTCTGAATGTCCTGTGTAAATTCGCCTACTACTGTTCCCGGCATAGATACCGGCTGGAACATCTCTTTGTTGTATCCGAGCATATCGATCAGTTCATAATCCCAGTCATTTGTCGTCGGATTCACAAGCTGTCCTGTTGTCGCATTTGTATATTCATTTTTCTTCACACCTGTCAGCAGGGAATGGAAGTAATCCGGAATCATCAGGATTGCTTTTGCCTGTTCAAGGTACTCCGGATGAGTCTCTTTTACAGCCATCAGCTGATAGATTGTATTGAATATCTGCTTCTGGATACCTGTTCTCTCATACAATTCGGAAAGGGAAATCTTTTCATACACTTTCTCATCCATTCCATTCGTACGACTGTCACGATAACCTACTGTATCTCCGAGGATCTGATTCTTCTCATCAAGAAGCACATAGTCAACTCCCCAAGTATCAATTCCCATTGTTGCCGGAATCTTACCAAGTTCTTTACATTTCTTCAATCCGTTCTTGATTTCTGTAAAAAGACGATCTACATCCCAGCATAAAGTACCGTTTTTGTTATCCATTCCATTTGGAAAACGGTAAACTTCTTCCAGTTTCATCTTTCCATCTTCCATAGATGCCAGCATATGACGTCCACTGGATGCTCCGATATCAACTGCCAGATAATAATTGCCCATTGTTTGGTGCCTCCTTGTTATTTTTCTATTACTGTTCATTTCTTATGACTTTATTATACCCACGCTTTTTATGTAAAAAAAGGACGCTATTTACGAAAAACAGCGTCCTTATTTGCATTATATTTTGTTTTTAGGGTTCTCTTTTGCACCTTGTACAATTTTCAATTACTATTTTTGTTGAAAATGTATATCTTCATTTCAAATGTAATTCTCCACAACCAGATACTTTATTTACCGGAGAAATTTCTATGAAGAAGCTCATGCTCTTTTCCCTTCAACAAAGTATCGTACAAGGAAAGAATCATTGGGTTCTCATTTGATTTCTTGATCTGAGTGTTTACATCTGTATCATATAATCCCTTCATTCTTGCTTTTCTGGTTCTCGGTCCTGCATTCACAGGCTGACCTCCACCCATGATACATCCTCTGCGGCAAGCCATCACTTCCACAAAATCATATTCTGCTTCGTGATTTTTAATCTGCTGCAATACTTTATCTGCATTTGCAAGGCCATTTACAACTGCTGCCTTAATCTCTCTTCCATTATAATTATAAGTCAGCACTTTAATACCGTCGTCCCCACGCACACCACTCTTTTTAATAGACTCCATGTCTACTCTGTTGTGTCCCTGCTGCAGCCTACGGAGCACTGCCTCTGTAACACCACCAGTAACGCCGAAGATCACGCCACTTCCTGAGCCGATACCAAACGGTACATCAGCCGCTTCAATCTCAACCTTGTCGAATACAATTCCTGATTTACGAATCATTCTTACGATTTCTGTTGTTGTCAGCACGTAATCAACATCCTGCTTGCCATTTGTATAAGATTCCGGACGTAAGATTTCTTCCTTCTTCGCCGTACAAGGCATAATTGATACAGATACGATCTTCTTTCCTTCATTTTTCTCAGGATCTTTATAATACTCTCTTACAACAGCTCCAAACATCTGCTGCGGTGATCTGCATGTTGAAAGATTTGGCACGAATTCCGGATATTTATTCTCACAATATTTTACCCATGCCGGACAGCACGATGTAAAGAGTGGCATCTTCTCGCCGGAAGTAAATCTCTCAATAAACTCTTTGGATTCCTCCACAACTGTCAGGTCTGCGCCATAGGATGTGTCATATACTTCATCAAATCCCAGACGATGCAGTACTCCAACGAGTTTGCCCATCACATTTTCACCTTTGGCATAACCAAAATTATCACCGATTGCAACACGTACAGCCGGAGCGATCTGAGCGATCACCTTTGTATTCTTGTCTGCCAAAGCTTCCCACACTTCATCAATATTGGTATGAATACTGATTGCACCGGTCGGACAGACAACACGACACTGTCCACAACCTACGCAGTCTGTTTCTGCAATCTTCTTATTAAATGCCGGTATTACCTGTGCATCAGTTCCACGATACGCGAAGTCGATTGCATTGATATTCTGTACATTATCACACATTCTGACACAGTCACCACACAGGATACATTTATTCGGATCTCTGATAATTGCGTGTGAACTTGTATCAATTGGCTGTATCTCTCTTACATTTTCAAAGCGGATCTCATGAACTCCCATACGGTGAGCCAGTTCCTGAAGATGACACTCACCACTCTTGATACACGTTGTACAATCTCTACAGTGAGCAGCCAGAAGCAGTTCCAGTATCAGTTTCCGGTAGCGCATCAGCCTTGGTGTATTTGTATAAATAATCATTCCGTCTCTCGGCTTTTCTGAACATGAGGCAAACGTTTTCCCTCTGTCATCTTCTACCGTGCATAATCGGCAGGCACCATAGATAGATAATTCCGAATGATAACACAAGGTAGGGATATCAATCCCGGCTTTTCTTATTACAGACAATACATTAGGTTCATCCGTGAACTCAATGGCCTGTCCGTCAATTGTCATAATTCCCATAAATCTCTATCCTCCCTACTCTGTATAAACAGCTCCAAATGGGCAGTTATCGATACAACTTCCACACTTGATGCACTTTGAATGATCAATTGTAAATGGTGATTTTATTTTTCCTGTGATCGCATTTACCGGACAGTTCTTCGCACATTTTGAACATCCTTTACATTTCTCCGGATCAATTTTAAACACACGAAGATTAGAACAGACTCCCGCACGACATTTCTTATCTACTATGTGCTCTTCATATTCTTTTCGGAATGCATGGATCGTACTTACAACCGGCTTTGGTGCACTCTTTCCAAGACCACATAGGGCAGTATTTTCGATCATGTCTGCCAGTTCTTCCAGTTCATCGAGGTCGCTCATTTCTCCGTTTCCGACAACTATGCGTTCCAGGATCTCCAGCATACGCTTAGTTCCTTCTCTGCACGGAACGCATTTTCCACAGCTTTCTCTCTGTGTGAAGTTCATAAAGAATCTTGCAACCTCTACCATACAGGTGTCTTCATCCATAACAACAAGTCCACCGGAACCAATCATAGCACCGATCTTTGACAGTGAGTCAAAATCCATCTTACTGTCAAGCTGGGATTCTACCAGACATCCACCGGATGGACCACCGATCTGAACTGCCTTGAACCCTTTATCGTCCTTGATGCCGCCTCCGATATCAAAAATGATTTCACGTAAACTTATTCCCATAGGCACTTCGATCAATCCGGTATTTTTTACATTTCCGGTAAGGGCAAATGCTTTCGTTCCTGGGCTTTGCGGTGTACCGATACGGCTGTACCAGTCTGCTCCGTTTTTAATGATCATCGGGATATTTGCATAAGTCTCTACGTTATTTAATACTGTTGGTTTCTCCCATAATCCCTGCTCTACTGTTCTCGGAGGTTTTACTCTTGGCATGCCACGCTTGCCTTCAATTGAAGCTGTAAGCGCGGAACCTTCCCCGCATACAAAAGCACCTGCTCCGCGATTGATATGTAATTTGAAGCTGAATCCTGTTCCAAGGATATTATCTCCCAAAAGTCCTTTCTCTTCCGCCTGAGCGATAGCAATCTGCAGTCTTCGTACTGCCAGCGGATACTCTGCACGAACGTAAATATATCCTTCCTGAGCCTGTACTGCATAAGCTGCCAGCATCATACCTTCGATCATTCGGTGCGGATCACCTTCCATGACACTTCGATCCATAAATGCACCCGGATCTCCTTCATCACCATTGCAGACTACATAACGGATCTTTTCCGGCTGACTTGCTACCTGTGACCATTTTCTTCCCGCCGGAAATCCTGCTCCGCCTCTTCCACGAAGGCCTGCATCTGTAACCGTCTTAATCACTGCTTCCGGAGTCATTTCAAACACAGCTTTTTCGAAAGACTCATATGCTCCTACCGCCATTGCATCTTCAATATGCTCTGCATCAATATGACCGCAGTTTCTCAACACCAGACGGGTCTGCTTGGCATAGAATGGAATTTCTTCCTGTGTCTGATATACATGACCATTATCTTCATACATCAGTCTTGTAACCGGTTCTCCATGAAGAATCGTCTTTTCAAAAATTTCTTCGCAGTCTTCCAGTTTTACTTTCAGATACAAATAGTTATAAGGTTCAATACGAACTAGCGGACCCATCTCACAGAATCCATGGCATCCGCTCATCTTAAGTCCCACATGAGCAATCTCTTCACCAATTTTAACTGTAACATGATCCATATTGGAAGTCAGCTCTTTCAAACGGGCATAGATTTTATCCGAACCACCTGCCAGACATCCTGTTCCTCCACAGACCAGAATACAACAGTTTTCTTTCTGCCGCTTTTGCTTACACTCTTCTCTCCATAACTGGAGCTGCATTCTGTTTTCTATCCTCATTCCTCTTCCTCCCGCAGCTTCTTGATCAGCTCGCTCATTTTCTCAGGTGTCATTTTCGGATGTACTTCATCATTGACCATCACGGCCGGTGCCAGTCCGCATGCGCCCAAGCATGAAACCGTCTCTACTGTAAACAACTGGTCATCTGTTGTGTGTTTCTTTTTCCCAAGCCCCAGTTCCTTGTAAAGTCCTTCCAGAATCGGAATGGATTTACGCACATGACAGGCTGTTCCATCACATACTTTTATCACATATTTTCCTTTTGCCTCAAAAGAAAAATTTTCATAAAAACTTGCCACACTGTAAGCTTTCGCCTCGGAGATTCCCAGTTTCTCCGCAACATAAGTTAAAAGCTCCGGTGGAAGATAGCGATATTCTTCCTGAATCCCCTGTATAATCGGGATCAAAGACTTTTCGTCACATGTATACTGTGCAATAATCTCATCTGTTTTTTCATAATAGGATATATCTAACATTGCGTTCCTCCTTTTTGTATTTTTCACATATAATTCATTATACATCCTATCCTCTTTTATGCATAGTGCTATTTGATATTGTTTTCACAATTTTTATTTCGTCGTTTTTTTATTTTTATCCGTTTTATCGCGTTTCTATTAATGCAAATTGCCAATTCTTATATCAGTATAGTCATTGGTTTACTATTCGCGCAAAAAAGAAGATGCCATCTGTGAAAAATAGCATCCTCTCTATACTTTATTCTTATTTCATGTTTTCAATCCGGTATCCTTTCGGACTGATTCCGTAGCGTTCTTTAAATTTTCTATAAAAATAGCTTGTATTGTCGTATCCAACTGCTTCTATAATATCCGACACCGCAATCCTGCTGTTTATCAGAAGATACACTGCCTGCTGCATCCTCTTTTCCTGAAGAAGTTCTTTATATGTCTTCCCTGATTTCTTCTTGATCTCACGACTCAGCCAATAGACATCCACTTTCATCTCTACCGCCAGTTCTGACAGCGTGCCTTCTTTAAAATGATCCTCAATATAGCGATACACATTCGCCATAATCTCTGTGTCAAATTTGCGTCCGCCGGCTTCCATCTTATCCATATAATTCAACAACTGAAGAAACAAAAGTCCCATCGTAATCTGATTACTGCTTCGCTTATTGGAAATGTCATAGAAGATCGTCCATACCATATTCTCGATCAGATTCTGCACCGGGAGAATATCAGCCACATGGAAATACAGATAAGACGTCTCTTCATCTCTTCCGCACAACGCCCCGACAAGGAAATCTTTCAGCTGATTTTCTTCTGCGCCGATCATAGAGAATGCTGTGTTAAAAAACTCCGGCAGGACAATAAAGTTCACTGCAATATCATACTCTCCGGCCGGAAGGATCTCCTGCACTGCATTCTGATTCAGAAACAGAAGGTCACCCTGTTCGAGCACAACCTGATTGCCGTTCACGATATGTGTCGTTGTTCCCTGGCACATATAAATTACTTCTATATAATTGTGTGTATGCGCCGGGAAATGTACAAAGCGAGTATGCGGTCTGACCTGGATCAACTTCCCCTTCTTCAGAAGTTTCGCACTATCCACAACCATTTCCTTCTTTTCTGTATAAAGCTGTGGATCGATCTCCTGTTTTCCTTCAAGGATCCGGCGTTCCTCATCTGTGATCATCGCCAGTTCCCGGATCAGTTCCTGATGCATCTATTGCCTGCCTTTCTGGTTTATCCTTTTAATGTAGCTGCAATCTCTCTCGTTAATTCCATGTACTCTTTCGCACTTCTACTGCTCTTCTTATATGCGATCACCGGTGCATTATTATCCTGCGACCACTCAATTCCACTGTCCACGCGGATGTAAGTATCAAATACTTTCACATCATCTAACTCTTGCAGAGTCTCTAATGTCTGTTTGAAATAATTCTTTCTTGTATCAACCTTTGTGATCACAATTCCACCAAGCTTGAGATCCGGTGCAATTTCTTCTACACTGTCCAGGAATTCGAACATATTTCCAAGACCAAACAGTCCCCATGGAGATGCCTCTACCGGAAGGATCACATAATCGGACGCACACAGGATATTCATCACCCATCCACCAAGTGTCGGCGGTGCATCGATCAGAATATAATCATAAACCTCTGACTCGCGGATCTTCTTCAATCCTTTTTTCAAAATATACTCTCTCTGCCATTTTGTAAAAAGTTCATATTCAATCGAACTCATCAATGTAGAAGACGGAATCAGATCAAGTCCTTCGTATTTTGTATTCACGATATAATCTGTCAGATCATCCTGTCGCTTAATTGCTTCATACAAATTTTTGTCACTCTGTGCATATGCAAGCACTGTATCTTCGTCAAACAAAGAAAGGGAGAGATTCAGCTGCATATCTCCGTCGATCATCAGAACCTTTTTTCCAAGCTCTCTCAAGCCAAATCCAACATTTGAACAAGTTGTGGTCTTTCCGCTTCCTCCCTTATTATTCGTAAAACAGATTACCTTTGTCTTTGCCATTGTGTTCTCTCCTTCTTCCGAAATCATCAAATCTATCCTAATTACTGTATCCAGTAACGCCTTTTCTAAAATTTTAGCATATCCATTTACGAAAGACAATGAAATCCAATCCATTTTATGTTATAGTTAATGTATCTGAGTAATCGTTAGAATTTTATCATGATCACTCTCCAAATCAGCCGCTTATTTAAGGGCTCAGAAAGACTGAGGTTTTCTTTTATGAATAAAAAATCCATACTGATCACCGGTTCTTCCCGCGGCATCGGACGTGCCTGTGCGAAAGCATACGCCAAGGCCGGTTATCACGTATTTCTCAACTGTGTCCACCAGGTGGAACGCTTAGAAGAACTCGTACATGAGATTCTCTCAGACGGGGGATCCTGTACAACAGTTCCCGGAGATGTCAGTAACCCCGACGAAGTCCGGAAAATTTTTCAGGTTATTGAAAAAGAGTGTGGTGGCGTTGATATTCTGATCAACAATGCCGGCATCGCGTGGTTCGGGCTTCTGACCGACATGACTGACAATGAATGGGATAAGATTCTTGCTACGAATCTTTCTTCGGTCTTCTACTGCAGCCGTGCCGCAATTCCATACATGGTGTCTAAGAAATGTGGAAAGATACTCAATATTTCTTCTATGTGGGGAACGATCGGCGCTTCCTGTGAAGTTGCTTATTCCGCAACCAAATCAGGAATACATGGCCTGACACGAGCACTTGCCAAGGAACTTGCACCGAGTAATATTCAGGTGAATGCGATTGCCTGCGGTGTGATCGATACAGAAATGAATGGTCGTTTAAATGAAGAGGAACGCCAAGACCTTATGGATGAGATTCCTTCCGGACGTTTTGCCGATCCGGAGGAAGTTGCCGAGCTTGCATTAAAGCTCACAGATACACCGGCTTATATGACCGGACAGATTATTGGAATAGATGGAGGATTCATATGATAGACGTACATCACATTGAACAGATTTCACAGGATTGTTCCCTTACAGAATTTGTCGGAACAACTGTTTTGGATACAATCGGACTTGTCATCCCGGGAATTGACCCTTCGCTTCTCGAGAAGATGAATCTAAAAAAGCCATATAAAAGTCTTGGTCTGATCAGTTCAAGAACAGGTGCAGCCGGACAGATCAATGCAGCTGACGAGGCTGTCAAGTCCACGAACACGGAGATTGTTTCCATCGAACTTCCTCGTGATACAAAAGGCTGGGGCGGACACGGTTGTTTTATCGTGATCGGCGGAGACAACGTCTCTGATGTGCGCCGTGCTGTTGATATTACACTTGAATATATCGGCAAATATGCCGGTGAGCTCTACATCAGCCAGGCCGGACATTTGGAATTCACTTTCTCTGCCTGTGCAGACAAAGCACTTCATATGGCATTCAACGCTCCGATTGGAAAACCATTTGGATTCTTCTGCGGATCCCCTGCTGCCATTGGACTAGTCATGGCTGACCTCGCTGTGAAATCTTCCCCGGTTGAAGTCATCAAGTACATGACTCCTGACCAGGGAACAAGCCATTCGAACGAAGTGATCGTCGCGGTAACCGGTGATGCGGATGCTGTTAAGAATGCAGTCCTCACTGCAAGAGATGTAGGGCTTCAGCTGCTTGTCTCTATGGGAAGTTACCCTGAGAGCCCGGCAACACCGTATCTGCAGTAGGATATAACTTTACAGAAACACCATATAATATTACACACACTTCCAAGAACAGTTTTTCCACTGTTCTTATAAGAAAAAGCCGTAAGATGAAGCTCATTTCCTGCTTCCTCTTACGGTTTTGTTATCTATCTATTTTTCTTATTCTATAACATTAGAATTCCAGACACATTTATAATCTCCCATAAATATCCTGCGGCACATATGCCTTAACCTCAATTCCTTCCGGTACATATTCTTCAGATAACAGCTGTCCCTTACTGCGGATCAGCTGAATCTTGCCCGCTTCACTGAAATCATATAAGCGTTCAATATAAATCTGCTCTTTACGGATAATCTCCAACAATGCGTGTTTGAACTCTTCCAGCCCCTGCCCGGTCTTCGCAGATGTCGCAATGGAATAATCTGCCTGAAGATCTTTGTGATTAACCGGATTCTCAACCTTATCCTGCTTGTTAAACAGTGTAATGACCGGTTTTCCTTCGGCTCCAAGCTGTCTGAGTGTCTCATAAACTACATGCATCTGTGCATCCATCTGTGGATTCGAAGCATCAACTACATGAACAATAATATCTGCATACTTCGCCTCTTCCAGTGTACTTTTAAACGCTTCTACCAAATGATGCGGCAGTTTATTGATAAATCCAACCGTATCTGTCAAAAGAATCTCCTGTGTGTTATCCAGTGTCAAAGCTCTCGTTGTTGTATCCAATGTTGAGAAAAGCATCGCATCCTCCAATACTCCTGCCTGTGTCAGTGCATTCTCAATACTGCTCTTCCCTGCTGAAGTATAACCTACTAACGCTGCTACTTTCAATCCTGACTGCTTTCTCTGTCCACGAATCAATTCTCTGTGGCGCTCTACATCTTTCAATTCTTTTTTCAGTCTGCTGATACGTTCTCTGATCAGACGGCGATCCATCTCCAGTTTTTTCTCTCCCGGTCCTCTTGTTCCGATTCCTCCTCCAAGTCTGGAAAGTGATTTCCCAAGTCCGGCCAGTCTTGAAGCACGGTACTTTAACTGTGCTAATTCTACCTGAATCTTACCTTCTCCTGACACTGCTCTGGCTGCAAATATATCAAGAATCAGAAGTGTTCTGTCCATGATTTTACAATCCAGTTCTGCTTCCAGATTCCCCATCTGCACACTTGTCAACTCGTCATCACAGATAATTCCTGTTCCGTGCGTCTCCCACAATAATTCCTTTAATTCCAGAATCTTTCCTTTTCCTATATAAGTTCCCGGATGGATACTTTCTCTTGGCTGGATCATACGGCCGACAACTTCTGCACCTGCCGTCTTCGCAAGCTCTCCAAGCTCGTCCAGGGATCGTTCTGCCTGATCAGATCCATCCGTATCTACCGCAACGAGAATTACCCTCTCTTTTATTTCATCCATTGATATCATATTTTCTTTTCCTTATCTACTTATCATGATCTGCTAATATGCAACCTGCCCTGCTACTGACCGCAGTAACCTTTTATCTTGTCTGAAGGAACTCTGCTTCCTTACTCACAGAATCATCTTCCGGGAAATCTGCCTGATACTGTTTCATCGCACTCTTTGCATTTTCCCAGTCTGCCTGTTGTTCGTAGCAGACAATCACATTATATTTCATTTCTTGAAGAAGTGCTGTATCTGCTTTCGTTTTGTCATCTCCTGTCTTGCTTTCTGCAAGTGCGATTCCAGCCTGGAAACATTCGAGTGCCTTCGCATAATCTTCCGTCTTCATTGCGCAAACTGCGGTCAGATTATAAAGTTCCTGCGTCTGCTCTGCTCCCTGATCCAATGCGGTCTGAAATGCTTCCAATGCCTTATCATATTCTTCCTGTTCATAATATGTCATTCCAAGTCCCTGATATCCATCTGCCGCAACTTCTTTATTCCCATTCTTAGTTGCCTCTTCAAATGCCGTCTCTGCCGCATCATATCTGCCCTCACCAAGCGCCTCTGTTCCGTCCTTGACTACATTTCCACAGCCGGATGCTAAACAAGTCACACCAGTCAACATCAAGACTGCCAGTTTTTTTCTTATCATCATCTATTTTCCTCATCTTTCTATGTGAAACATCTTTCATATTTTCCATTCTTCTATTGCTATAGTATACCGAACCTACAGAAAATCATCAAGTCCCATCGCCAAAGCGATTTAAAATAACGAGATGCGTTGCTGGTCGCACATCTTGTGAACAGCAATACAATCACTTTTAACAACAAAAGCTGTGAAAATATGAATCTCTCATTTCCCACAGCTCACTTCGTTTATTACAGTTTTATATTTTCTACAGATTACTGTCTTATGTTACAATCTCTGTCACTTTTTCCTGTACTTTCGAATCTTTATATTCTTTGTTATTTCCAAGAACATCTCTGCACACATCATTCATCAGTTCTTCGTTCATCTGAATCTGATCCTTATCCTGTTGGGCAATGCATTCCCGAATTGCCTCATTCAATGAAAGCATCTTATCATCCAGCTCTGATACCATCTTCGCGCATTCCTGCAGATCCTTGCTGATATACTCCGGTGCATTCCCTTCAAATTTGTAGTAGATCTTATGTTCAAGGCTTGCCCAGAAATCCATTGCAATGGTTCGGATCTGAATTTCTACCTTCGTGTCTACTACACTATCCGAAAGAAATATCGGCACAGAAACTAACATATGATAACTTTTATATCCACTTTCTTTGGGATTCTTAATATAATCCTTAATTGAAAGAACTTTCAAATCACTTTGATTCCCTATCATCTCTGCCAAACGATATATGTCTGATGTAAATGAACAGATCAATCTTACTCCTGCAATATCATTCACATAGCGAACCATGTTCTCTATAGACGTCTCATGTCCATACCTCTTCAACTTTTTCACAATACTATCCGGTGTCTTGATTCTTGTCTTAATATGTTCAATCGGATTATACTGATGTACATGCTGAAATTCATCATTAAGAATCTCCAGCTTTGTACCAACTTCTTTCAACGCTGCATTATACAGGAAAATGATTGTCTTCCAGCTGTCAACATCTTCATAACTCTTTAGCGCAGCTTCTACCTGTTGTTCACTTCTCATAGCAGTCATCCCCCGGTCTGTTTATATATCTTAAGTATAACATACTCCCCTTTTTCTGTCACAGAATTCACTGCTTTTTTAGAGATATTTTAGTGTTACCGTAATAGTATCTTTCCAACCTCTGTAATCCATTTTCTGTCTACAGCTCCAATTTCATATCTCCCTGGCGAATCCAGCCCTTCTTTCTCATAAATTCTGAAATTCCAAGTGTGATCACTGCCGGAAGTACAAACTGGATTACAATGATCTTCACCAGAACAATCATCGGATCTTCTGTCTGGATCATCACCTGCCATGTCATCAACGGACCAACCAGCCCGGCTGTTCCCATTCCGGATCCGGTTGCATTATTCGTCATATGGAGTAACATTGTACTTACAGGTCCTAAAATTGCGCTCGACAAAACGGATGGAATCCAGATCAATGGATGCCTCATAATATTCGGTACCTGAAGCATAGAAGTACCAATTCCCTGTGCCAGAAATCCACCAATCTTATTCTCTCTGTAGCTTGCAACTGCGAATCCAATCATATTGCAGCAACATCCAACCGTAGCTGCTCCAGCCGCAAGACCTGACAGATTCAGAATCACCCCCAAAGCCGCGGAACTGATCGGCAATGTCAGGATCATTCCCATCAAGACCGAAACTACAATTCCCATAAGGAACGGCTGCTGTTCTGTTCCCCAGTTAATCAAGGAACCCAGCCAGTTCATAAAGGAAGAAATCGGTGGTCCGACAAACAAACCAACAACAGCACCAACACCAATGCAGATCAATGGTGTCAGGATAATATCGAGTTTCGTTCTTCCTGTAACTAAAATTCCAATCTCAATTGCCACATAAGCTGCCACGAAAGCTCCCAGTGGTTCACCCGGTCCGACTAATACAATATTCCCATCTACAAGCACCTGACCTGCCAGAATCTTCCCCGCGAATGCTCCGATCATACCAACAACAGCTGCACAAACTGTAACAAGCTGCTGAGCCTCCAGCTTCCTTGCTACTCCGACACCAATACCTGCTCCTGTAAGTGCTGCTGCAACTTTCCCGATCAGATAAATTAAATCCCCATAATTTCCTCCAACAAACATTCCGATCTGCTGAATGATTGTTCCTATGATCAATGTTGCAAACAAGCCCTGCGCCATTCCGCTGAGTCCGTCAATAAATATTCTCTTCATCGCTCTTCTAGTCCTCCTTATACAGGACGCCCCATTCCTGTCCTTCCTTCTTCCGGGTATCCCTCTTCAACGCATTGCCTTCCTCATCACAAAGCTCCGGAATCTGATCTACGGTATCCATCCGGTAGTCTGTCAGAAGCCAGCTTACAATATTCACATTATCCTTTCGTCCAATCACCATCTCCGGCACAAGCACAGAGAGCATCTGCTCCAGGAAATCAATTTCCACCTGGTTCTCTTTCGAATAAAGCAGTACATTTTTGTAAATCATAAGATAAACACCTTTGCACTGTTCTTCTTCAATATCCATATAAACGGACTGGAATTTCTGTTCAAATCCGAATTCATCAATCAGATGAAAGATTGCCTGTCCATAACTGTCTTCTTCCAGATAACCTCCCAGTATTTCTCTGTCTGTCTCTGTACATTCTCTAATCATAACTGCTCTCCAATCATTCTATCAATTACTATATTGCTGTTACCATTACCGTGTTACTGTCACACGATGTACAAACAGTAACATTACCGTTCCACTATACCAAAAAGTCTCTAAAAAAGAAATGACTTTTTGTTTTTCTTATGTTAGGATACAAGAGACAGGTATTTTCAGAAGATCAGATGGTTTCTTCTGCTGCCGGAAAGGAGTCTCTTATGTTTCGTTTATGGGGAAAAGAATTTAAAGACAACCGCATGCTTTGCGATACTGTTATCTGCGATGAGACAGACGACACACGTACACACAAGATTTTTCATGCACTTGATGAGATTTGTTATGAATTTGATCTAAGTAAGCCACTCTGGCTCGACTCAACAATTGCTGAATTCAAACGACATGCTAAAGCAAGATTTTATCAAGACAACTTTGTCGATGAGATTGATTTTGATTATCTTGAAATACAGATTATAGAAGAATAGTCGTAGATATCTTTGATTGTTTTTTGCATTTTATTTTTGTATTATTAAATGCTGTAAAATTTTTTAAAAAATTTTAAAAATAGTGTTGACATTTTACGAACATCGTTATATAATCTTTTATGTTGTGAGCGACACAGCAGAACAACAAAATAAGATGTGCGATTAGCTCAGCTGGATAGAGCGTCTGACTACGGATCAGAAGGCCGGGAGTTCGAATCTTCTATCGCACGCTATAAAGACTGTAAGGAAATTTCCTTACAGTCTTTTTGTATCTTTGGAAAATCTAACTTCAAAAGATTCTCTCCGCACACACGCCCAACAATTTGCCCAAAATCAAGCAAAGGCGGTGCCGGATTCAAGTTCACATATAAGCAAACTCAAATTTGCACCGCCTGACCTGATTCAAAACTACATTATAACTATTCCAACAACACTCTATTTTGAAAATCTCTCTGCCTGCGCCTCAATCAGTGCCTTGTCATCAAAATAATTGATCTTCATAGCATCTTTTACTTCTTTCAATGTCTGTGCTGCAACAGCCTCTGCCTTCTCGCTTCCCTTTTTAAGAATCTCGTAGATTGCAGGAATGTCTTTCTGAAGTTCTTTTCTTCTGTTGCGGATTGGCTCCAGTTCTGCCTGAAGAACATTGTTCAGGAATCTCTTCACTTTCATATCTCCAAGTCCGCCTCTCTGATAATGTGCTTTCAGCTCATCCAGATTCTGATATTCCGGCAGGAATTCCGCAAAATACTCTGGTTTACAGAATGCATCCAGATATGTGAATACAGTATTTCCTTCCAGACTTCCCGGATCTTCCACACGGATATGATTCGGATCAGTAAACATGCTGAATACTTTCTTCTTAATATCTTCAGATTCCTCTGACAGATAAATACAGTTACCCAGAGACTTACTCATCTTCGCCTTACCGTCAATTCCCGGGAGACGAAGGCATGCTTCATTCTCCGGAAGAAGAATCTTCGGATCGATCAGTGTATCTCCATAAACGGAATTAAATTTATGTACAATCTCCTTTGTCTGCTCAAGCATCGGGAGCTGATCTTCTCCTACCGGTACAACAGTAGCCTTGAATGCTGTAATATCTGCTGCCTGGCTGATCGGATATGTGAAGAATCCAACCGGGATACTTGCCTCAAAGTTTCTCATCTTGATCTCATTCTTTACAGTAGGATTTCTCTGCAGTCTTGAGACTGTCACAAGATTCATGTAATAGAATGATAACTCTGTCAGTTCTGGTACCTGTGACTGGATAAACAGAGTAGACTTCTCCGGATCCAATCCACAAGCCATGTAGTCTAATGCTACTTCGATAATATTCTGACGTACCTTTTCCGGGTTATCAGCATTATCCGTCAATGCCTGTGCATCTGCGATCATAATAAAAATGTCATCAAAATCTCCTGTATTCTGTAATTCAACACGGCGACGCAGGGAACCCACATAATGTCCTACGTGTAATCTTCCTGTTGGTCTGTCACCGGTAAGCATAACCTTCTTCATGCTCTAGTCCTCCTAAATCTCATGTAATACTTTATTCGTAACTGTCAGGCTAATCTTCCCACAGTAATTCACTGGCTTTTATTATAGCATTTCCCCAGATGCTTTTCTATAGAAACTTCTGTATATTCGGAAAGTTAAAAAGTGCCCCTGACCTCATCAGCCAAAAGCACTTCCTATAATTCTTTTTCTAACTCTTACTTATTCTGAAATACCGGACGCTTTGAATATCCCGGAACTTTCTTCGTCTCTTCTGCATATACCCACTGATACAACAGATAAGCCATAATAAATGCTCCTGTCACATCAAGTACGGAATGCTGCTTCAAGAACATGGTCGCCATTATGATCAACGCTCCAAGCACATATGCTCCGATACAAACAGCTTTGTGTTTCTTAAGTGCCTGACTCTTACGGATTGCAATACATGCGCACAGAGTATTAAACACATGAAGACTTGGAAATACATTCGTACACGTATCTGTCCGATACAGCATCCGAACTGCATCTACAAAAATGTTATCCCGTTCAAACACAACCGGTCGCAAATCCTGACCATTCGGAAAGACGGAACAAATAATAAGGAAAATTGTCATTCCTGCAAACGAAATCTTCGCCAGTTTGTAAAATCCCTGTACATCTGTAAAGAAAAAGTATAAAAATGTAGCTGCGATAAATACAAACCATAACATATACGGTACAATAAAATATTCAATAAAAGGAATCTCTTCATCTAATGCTGTCTGCACCACATGATAATTCATCGTCACATGTTTCTCAAGAAATAAAAACCACGGCATATAGATTAACGCATATAAAAACACCCATGCATGCTTATATCTTTTCATTGTCTCTATGAACTTTGTCTTCCATTTCATATCTGACACTCCTCCGCTTTCCATCAAACCGATACAGCACTTGCTACTTCTACGCTATTCTCATTTAACGTTCTTTTTTGATAGGCTCGATTATAGCACTTTTAAAACACAATCTCAACCGACTTCATAAGTTTTTAACATTTCTTTTCTTTTTCTTATGAATTATCAACATCTGCCTCTTCTTTAACTCATCTCAAAAATATACATATCAAAGCTTCTTCTTGCTGCCTTAACATCTTTTTCTCCATGTAGTGTCCATGCCGCTGCCGGAGTTTTAAAGAGAACCCTGTTCAGCCATAATCCCGGATTCTTTCTGTCTGACCACCGGTAAGAAATAAAATCCGGTCTGCACATACAGTTACTCAAAAGATATTTTACACAAAATCTCAAGAGATAATGCGTTGTTCTGTCGTTTTTCGTCAGATTCTCAGATAATTGTCCTCTTGGGATTTCATTCCGATGTTTCTTCATCCAGCGAAGTACCAGGCTGTTAAAGGATTGGATCATGTATTCGCCATGATATTTTCGCAGTTCTTCATCCAATTTTCTGCAAATCTTTGTATCTGTGTTAGGAAGTTTCACCTCGATCAGAAGTGGTACCTTTCCATCTACCAACTGCAGTACTTCTGACAATAGTGGAATCCTCTCTTTTGTCTCCGCAAGTCTGTACTTCTGCATCTCTTCATATGAAGTATCTTCCACTCTGCCCCGTCTTCCACAGATTCTTTCAAATGTATCATCATGAAAAACCACCAACTGTCCATCCTTTGTCAGATGAACATCCAGTTCTATTCCATCTCCGGCTTCGATTGCCGCACGAAATGCCGGAAATGAATTTTCCGGAATCCCACGCTTTTTATCATGAAGTCCTCTATGCGCCCACTTTACGCCAAGAAACGGATGCACTCTTTTTCTGCCCGACAGTCTTGGAGCCAGCAGAAAGATTAAAAAAGCCAGCAGTCCTATTACCATACATAATATAACCACTAAAACAATCCCTACATGCATCCTGTTTCATCTCCTTTCTTCTATTCAACGATCACATTAAGTTTTTCTTTTTCCAGTGAGACTTCTATCTCTTTTGATAAAAAGGAAGGTTCTCCATCTGTATGTAACGGCAGTGCACGATCTGTTACTACTTTTGCACTGCGACATTTCAATGTCGTCACACCTTTAAATCTTGTATGCTTTCCTGAAAAAGCGGTTGGAAGCAAACACAAAATTTTAAACTTTGACAGATTTGCCACAACCATAATATCAAGAAATCCATCACTTCCAGAAGCCTCGGGACAGAATTTGAATCCACCACCCTCGTATGGAAGATTCATAAATGCTGCAAAATAAGTCTTTTCAAACACTTTCGTGCTTCCATCATCCATTGTCAGTTCAAGCTTTACTGGCCGATCCTTTATAATACGATCCATTGCCACAACCGCATAACTCAGCTTTCCAATTTTCAGAAGATTTAACACACGTTTCCATTTCGAAACGCATACTTCATGACAGACAGCAGCATCAAATCCAATCCCTGCACTTACTGCAAATCTTCTTCCTTTCCCTCCCCTTTTTAGCACACCGATATCCATCTTTTCAACCTTTTTGGGTGAAAGAATTGTGTCCAATGCTTCAAAAGGATCTCCCGGAATTCCTGTTCCTCTTGCAAAATCATTACTTGACCCGATCGGAATATATCCCAACGTCACCTTCTCCAATGATTTAATTCCGCTTAATACTTCATTGAGTGTACCGTCGCCTCCAAGAACAACAAACATGTGCTCCTGACCATCTTCCGTAATCTCTGATGCGATCTTTCCTGCATCCTTTTTCTTTGTTGTCAGATGAATCTGATAATCGATTCTTTTTCTGCACAACTCAGGTTCCAGCTGTTTCCACAGCATCTCGCCAAGCCCTGAACGAGCCCGCGGATTCACAATAAAGTGATAAATCATCAACCTTCCTCCAGTGTACTGTCCAGATATCGCCTTAGAGAACGACTCATGTTGCCTTCGAAATCAGCATTTCCCTCTCTCAGACACCATTCAAATACATTTCCGATCACGATCATCCGGATATCTGTTGTAAATTCGTCAATACTTTCTCTAACGTTAATAATCCCATCCTTCGCAGCCTGCTCTACATAAGCCTGTACTGTCACGATCGGATATGGACGTTCTGTTCTTATCGCCGGATTCAATGCCTGATTCTTTGTATCATAATACCCTGCCATAAATTCTACACCAAGCTCACGGCAATAAGCTACATAATTCAAATAAACACGGACAATTCCGTCCTTTACATCTTCCAGACTTTTCGGTGTCTCCAGCAGATCCGGTCCCATCGTAGGCTGATCTTCTATATAATAAGACAGCAAATCATCTTTTGTCTTAAAATGATGATAGAAACTTCCGTTCGACACACCTGCTTCTTCACAGATATTCTTGATCGACAATTTTTCATATCCACTCTTCCGAAGAATCTTCTTCGCTGCCTGAAAGATTTTTTCCTTTGTTTCCTGTGATTTTTTCTGCTGCTTCGATAATTCTGTTTTTGTACTCATTTCTGCTAAAACTCTCCCGTATGCATTTTAAACTATAAGAGATATTATAACATATTTCGCCTTTTTTTTCAACAAAACAGAGTGGGCTCTATTTTTATTTTCAGCTACCACAATATTCTCATCCTCTTCATTTATAAATATGCAGAAAATGCACTCGGAATTGCATAATTTTTCTCCAGGTCCTTCTTTCCTGCAAATATGATCTCAGGATTCTGAAATTCTTTTTCCAACTCATCCACCAAAATCTCATATCCGGTCATATGCCATTCCACATGACTGAAAATGTGCTTCGCCTTTGGCAGCTTCTTCACGCGCACCGGCGTAAGACCTGACTCTTTTGCATATTCTATAACTTCTTTTTGTGTTAAATGTCCCTCTACATTAGGAAATTCATACAATCCTGCAAGGAGTCCTTTTCCCGGCCTTTTGCGAATCGCAATTTCCTCATTATCACAGAATCTTAGAATCGTTCTTTTCTCGATTCTTCGCTCTTTCGCCTTTTTCTTGACAGGATAGTCCATCTGACATTCATCCTGGTATGCAAGACAAAGTCCCCTTATCGGACAGCTCTCACACCTTGGTTCTCCATTTGGCAGACAGACGATTGCCCCAAGTTCGATCAATCCTTGATTAAAATCTCCCGGTGCCTCTGCCGGAATCACCTGTTCAAGCATACGTTCTATCTTTGTCCTTGTACTTGCTTTCATAATGTCATCACTGTCTTCCAGAAGCCTTGTAACCACGCGAAAAACATTTCCATCTACCGCTGGTTTCTGCTGATGATAAACAAAAGAGCTGATCGCACCGGCTGTATAACTGCCAATTCCTTTCAACTTTTTTATCTCTTCAAATGTATCCGGGAATACACCATTATATTCTTCCATTACCTGTTGTGCTGCTGCCTTTAAATTCCTCGCCCTGTTGTAGTAGCCAAGTCCTTCCCACAGCTTAAGCAGTCTGTCTTCCGGCACTTCAGCCAGCGCTTTGATATCCGGCAGTTCTTCCAGGAATCGTGTGTAATAAGATTTAACTGCTTCCACTCTCGTCTGCTGCAGCATAATCTCTGAAATCCAGACCCGATACGCATTCACATGCTTCCGCCATGGAAGATCTCTCTGATTCTCCCGAAACCATTCGACAAGAGGTTCTACCATATCATGTAATCTCTCACATTCCCCAAATTCTACTTTGCAATTTTCCTTTTCATTACATTTCATTCAATACGATTTCCTTATATATAAAAATATCTGTTTAATATTGTAACACAATACCAAACAGATATTCTATAGATAAAATATTTTTCTTTTAAAGAATCTTTGAAAGAAACTCTTGAAGTCTTGGATCTTTCGGATGTTCAAAGAATTCTGCCGGGGCAGCTTCTTCCTTAATCTGACCGTCATCAATGAAAAGAACTCTTGAAGCAACCTCATGGGCGAATCCCATCTCATGAGTGACAACAACCATTGTCATTCCCTCTTTTGCCAGATCTTTCATCAGCTCAAGAACTTCCCCTACCATTTCCGGATCAAGTGCTGAAGTTGGCTCATCAAAAAGAATCACGTCAGGATTCATAGCCATGGAACGGATAATCGCAACACGCTGTTTCTGTCCACCGGAAAGTGTAGACGGATACACATCCGCTTTGTCTTCCAGGCCGATTCTCTTCAAAAGAGCCATTGCCTGCTCTTTTACTTCTTTCTTAATCTGATCCTTTGTCTCAGTGATTGGAATTAACTCTTCCTTCTTGTCACTTCCACGGAACAGATTTTTAAATTTGATCATACGGTTCTTTTTCTTCGCCTTGTCGATGTCCTTACATCTTAAATAAGCAGGTGCCATCATGACATTCTGAAGAACCGTTTTATTATTATAAAGATTAAAATGCTGGAAAACCATTCCCATATGACGGCGGTGTACATTAATATCAACCTTCATATCTGCGATATCAACACCATTGAAAATAATACTTCCGCCTGTCGGGTCTTCCATACAGTTCAGGCATCGCAGAAATGTACTTTTACCGGAGCCGGATGGTCCGAGCACCGCAACGATATCGCCTTTATTGATCGTAACATTGATTCCCTTCAGAATCTCTTTGTCCCCAAAGCTTTTTTGCAGATTAATTACGTCTATCACTCTTCTTCAGGCTCCTTTCTAATAATTTAACAAGTAATGTGATCACAAGCACAAGTGCAATGTAAATCAACGCCATAACAAGATATGGCACCATGAATTCGTAGCTGTTACTTCCGATAAAGTTGAAGGCAACATAAAGATCTGCTGCACCGACAAAACTTACTACTGAAGTTTCCTTAATCAAGGAAATAAACTCATTTCCAAGTGTTGGAAGAATATTCTTAACCGCCTGCGGAATCACAATCTTCATCATACTTGTTCCAAAGCTGAGTCCAACCGCTCTTCCGGCTTCCATCTGTCCCTGGTCAACAGACTGAATTCCACTTCGCATAATTTCAGAAATGTATGCACCACTATTCAAACCAAATACAACCATAGAAACCTGCACTCCGGTAATCTTTACTCCAAAGATCGGAAGGAGTACATAGTAAAAAATAAGGAGCTGAACTACGATAGGAGTTCCTCTGAATAATGCAACGTAAAAGCTGCAAATATGATTCAATACTCTCGGAAGAGTTTTATATTTCGGAATCACACGGACTGTAGCGATCAAAGTACCGATCACAATACCGATGATCAGACCGGTGATTGCGATCAAAAGAGTGTTCTGCAGACCTTGAACTACTTTCACATAGCCATTCTGATTCAGAAATATATCAATAAATTTGTCTACTTTCTGACTAAAATTACCCATTTGTTTCCTTTCCCCAAAAAGAGGAAAATGCATGCATTATCTTCTGCCTGTATTTTCCTCGTAAATAAATTCTGTTATTTTAGCTGCTGTCTACGAAATCTTCGCGAACATTTACTGTACTGCGTTGATTGCTGTTGTGATCGCTGCTGCCGGTGCTGCATCAATGATTACATACTGAATATTTCCGTTGAGCATATCCTGAACTGCAAGAGATCCACTCTTGTATGTTACACATTTTGCAGGAAGTCCCGGGAATCCCCAATCTTCGCTTCCTTCAATGTAGTACTGACCTGTTGTTCCCTGCTGAACACCAATCTGGTCAGATGATTTTGTCTCAGCAAGCTTAGCTGCAACGTCATCTGCTGTCTTGCAGTCGTCGAATGTTGTAACGTTGCTTGGAACGATTAGACGCTGAGATGCTGAGTAGTAAGAATCTGTAAATGTAACATATCCTTCTCTCTCTTCATTAATTGTAAGTCCTGCCATAGCGATATCACATTTCTGCTGACTTACTGACAGACAAACCGCATCGAAATCCATGTTCTGGATTACAAGCTCTTTACCAAGTTCATCCGCAAGAAGCTGTGCGATCTCCATGTCGATTCCGTAATAATCATCACCTTTTGTATACTCGAATGGCTCGAATGCTGCATTTGTAGCTACAACCAACTGATCCTTAGATGTATCAAGTGTTGCTGATTTTACTGCTTCCGGCTCTCCGTCTGAGAAATACTTTTTGCAGATCTCATCAAGTGTTCCATCTGATTTAATCTTTGCAATGAATTCATTTGTCTTCTCAAGAAGCTCCGGCTGATTCTTGTCCACACCAAATGCATATTCTTCATTTGTAAGGTCAATATCAATTACCTTAGCTGTTACTGTCTCTCCTTTACTTCCGCATCCTGCCAGCATGCTGACTGCCAGTGCTGCAGTGAGGAATACTGATAAAAACTTCTTCATATTAAGACCCTCCTGTTTTATCTTGTTTTGCATAAAAATTCATAACATGTTTATAATTATAACATGCTTTTTATAAAATGCAAGAGGTAATTATGCACTATTTCTTGCACAAATACAAAATTTTACTGTTCACAATACACTGTGAACAGTAAAGAAAAGCTATAATATGCATATTATTTGAATAAAGCCTGAATACCAAAGAATAAAAATACAATAATACCAAGTACGATTCTGTAATATCCAAATGCTTTGAAGTCATGGTTCTTGATATATTTCATCAGGAACTTGATCGCTATAACAGATACTGCAAAGGATACGATCATTCCAAGAAGAAGCAGGAATACCTGCATTGGGGTAAATGCCAAACCGAATTTAAACAACTTCAGTGCACTTGCTCCGAACATAACCGGAATTGCCAGGAAGAATGTAAATTCTGCTGCCACACCTCTTGAAACCCCAAGTGCCAGTGCTCCTACGATTGTTGCTCCGGATCTGGATGTCCCAGGGATCATCGCCATCATTTGGAAGACTCCGATCAGAAGAACTGTCTTCACAGAAAGCTGGGAGAGTCTTTTTACTTTCGGTTCTCTTGTCTCATTACGTTTTTCAATTATAATGAATAAAATACCATAAACGATCAGCATCAATGCAACAACATATGCATTACTCAGTTTTGATTCAATCAGGTCGTTCAGCAACACTCCTCCGATCAGTGCCGGAATTGTTCCGATCACTACTTTAATCCATAACTGAATTGTCATCTTCTTTTGTTTCTCCGTCTTCGTCGGTGAAAATGGATTCAGCTTATGGAAATAAATTACTACGACCGCCATAATAGATCCGAACTGGATCACCACATTGAACATGTTCGTAAATGCCTCGCTCTGTTTCAGCTGAATAAGCTGTTCCACCAGAATCAAATGACCTGTGCTACTGATTGGAAGCCACTCTGTGATTCCTTGCACAATTCCTAAAATGATAACCTTTAATACCTCTAACATAATTCCCCTCCTCGTTTCAGAACAAACTTCTCGATAGCCTTTGCGGCTCCCTCATCATTATTGCTCTCTGTAATATAATCAGCTACAGCTTTGACCTTTTCTTCGGCATTCGCCATGGCAACCCCAAATCCAACTTCTTTGAGCATTGCGATATCATTATCGCCATCCCCACACGCCATGATCTCTTCCCGCCTGATTCCAAGCATCTTGCCAAGATTCACAAGTCCGGTTCCTTTATTCACACCAACTGCATTGATTTCTATATTATATTGAAGAGAGCCAACCAGTTCAAAGACGCCTTCTCGCTCCAGCTCTTTCCACGCCTCTTCTCTCTCTTCCATATCTGCAAACAACATCTGTACTTTGTCGAGATCCCCTTCTTTTTCATCCAGCAGATCTTCCAGTCTGTCTACCGCTATTCGTGTTCTCAGAAAATAATCCCACATGTTCGGATTCTTATGATACTTTCTCACTTGCGCGATCTCATCTTTTTGAGCATATCCCTGCCCATCAAAATAAACTTCCAACAGAGTATCATATTTTCTTCCGATTGCAATTGCTTTTTTTGCTGCTTCTTTGGATAACAGATGTTCTTCCAGTACCTTTCCGGTTCTCGTCTCAATAATCCTTGCCCCATTAGCAGTCAGTGCATAATCCATCCCCGGAAGCTCACGTAATTCCTCTGGAACTCCTGTCCATGGTCTTCCGGTTGCAACAAGAACAACTGTACCATTCTTCAGCGCCTCTTTGATCACATTCTTCGTATAAGGAAGAAGTTCTTTCTTATCTGTAAGAAGTGTTCCATCGAGATCTAATCCAACAATCTTAATTTCCTTTTTTTCCATACTTTTTTCCTTATCTTCTGTATTTTCTATCCGTCAATTGTTACAAAAAGCAACATCTTTTTAATCTTTTCGTAAAACAATCATAAAATATTCCGTGCCAATTTGATTAATTCTCTGTTTTATAGTATAATAGGTTTTCGACAACTATGCAATGTCATTTAAAGAAAGGATATTGAGATTATGGCATTTTACAAAAAAAGCAAGTTACATACGGGCACTGCGCTCATTTGTTCCCTTGCAATTGTATTTTCTGCACTTCCAGTCTATGCTACAGACACGATAGACAATCTGCAAAACCAGACCTCTGCCCTTGAGAACGAATTAAAAGGCATCAACCAGGATATCCTCACCTTGAGCGAGAAGATATCTGATACTGAAATGCAGGTTGAGATCCTCAACAGTGATATAGACAAAACACAGGATGATCTTGAGAAAGCGCAGAAAAATGAAGATCAGCAGTATGAAGATATGAAAAGCCGTATCAAATATATGTACGAGCACGGAAGTGCTACAATGCTCGAGATGCTTTTCTCAGCAGAAAATATGTCAGATTTTCTAAACAAAGCTGATTTTATTGAAAATTTAAGTAACTACGACCGCAAAGCGCTGAACAATCTGAAAGATGTTCACCAGCAGATTGCTGATCAGAAAGCAGACCTGGAAGCACAACAGGATTCCATGAAAGATTTACAGAACCAATTGCAGACACAGCAGACACAATTACAGGCAAAAGCTGCTGCAACTTCTACTAATTTGAATGAGGTGAATGCAAAACTACAGAAAGCCAAAGAAGAAGAGGCAGCTCGTCAGGCAGAAGAAGCCAGGAAACAGGCGGAAGCTGCTGCGAAAGCTGAAGCTGCTGCAAAAGCTGAGGCTGCTGCCAGCACGAACAAAACGAATACTTCCAGTTCCTCTGGGAACTCCGGTAATTCAGGTTCCTCATCCTCCGGAAGTTCAAGTTCTTCTGGTGGCTCCAATAGTTCCGGATCTGCCATTGCGTCTGATGACCTTACACTTCTTGCAGCAATTCTGCAATGTGAGGCCCACTATGATTACGATTCTATGCTTGCAGTTGCTACAGTCATTATGAATCGTGTATATAGCAGCCGCTTTCCGAATTCTATTCATGATGTCATCTATGCCAAAGGACAGTTTGCTCCTGTATGGACAGGTTCCTTAGACCGTGTATTAAAGCAAGGTCCACGAAGTCTTTCTATCCAGGTTGCACAGGATGCGATCAACGGAGCTCGTCTTGCCTCTGTAGCCGACTGTTATTACTTCCTGTACGCACCATCGACAACCAGAACCGGTGTTGTAATTGGCGATAACGTTTTCTTTACGAGTTGGTAAATAATAAAAAGACTAAGAAGCACCGGAAGATTTCATTTTGATCTTCCAGTGCTTCTTTTTTTAGAAACAACTCTATTTTCTACTGATAATCAACAACATCAATCCATCTCATCAGGAAATCTTTCTCAAGTTCATTTTCTTTAGACAACTGTGCTGCTGCAACAATCGGAAGCCACTGCTGCACATACTGCATTGCTGTATCGCTCTTCTTGCAGAACAGTTTTAAGTAAAGGTCTGCTACTTTCTGATCCTTCAGTGCAAAGAGAAGATATGTCATTGCTGCATCTGCACTTGCATTTCCCTGTGTTGCATGAGCCCAGTCAACCACTGTCATCTTTCCATTCTTTCCTACGATCACATTACTCGGATTAAAGTCTCCATGGCATACTTTATTATGCTTTGGCATACTCTCAAGTCTTGTCATAAGCTCATAACGTGTAGTCGCATCAAGATCTTTCAATCCATTGATCTGACGAGCTAATTTATCTTTCATTCCTTTCAGAAGCGGTGATTTCTTACTCTGAACCTGTAACTGGAGATCAACAAAGTCTTCCATATATTTTTCCAGATTCTTCCTATCAGATTCCATCATGTCCTCAAGTGTCTTACCTGCTTTGTACTCGATCGCAATTGCCCACTTTCCATCAATCTGAGTTACTTCTTTTACCTTCGGAATGTCCAAACCTGTCTCTTCTACTCTTGCAGTATTCAGAGCCTCATTAAATACATCTGACTTCGGATGTCCTTCATTAAAAACCTTCACAATGTAGTCATCACATTTGTAAACTGATTTGTAAGCACGTTTCACGATGAGATTTTTTTCTTCTAACTTCATAATATAGACCTCCTTATATCTTGAACACACCTGCTTGTCTGCTCTTATTTTATCTCAGCTCTGCGGGGCTGTTCCTCTTGCCTTACGGCTCTTACTTTGTTTTGATGATGTCATTATATCTCACAATTTTTAAAAATAAAACCCCTTCAGCGCAAGTTTGTGCAGTTTTTAACAAGTTTTTTCACCCGCTATATATTGTCTATTTCTTAACAATTACAAACTCTGGCTCGTTGCTCGCGTATACTTGGAAAACTCAAAAACTCTATTTTCCAAGTTATCGCGGCAGTCGCCAAGGTCTTGTGCAAGCACAGACTTTGGCTCGTTGCTCGCGTAAAAAAAGAGATAGAACAATGCTTTTCAACATCATTCTATCTCTCTCGTATATTTTAGATTCTAACGGTCATATGCCTGCTTATGCAATGCAATTTATTTTCCGTAGTAGCATTTCAGGTACAGATCTTTGATCTCCTGGATGAGTGGGTATCTTGGGTTAGCTCCTGTACACTGATCGTTGAATGCCTGCTCTGACATTTCATCAAGTGTATCAAGGAAGTACTTCTCATCGATACCGTAATCTTTGATTGTCTTCTTGATCCCAATCTTCTCTTTGAGTTCTTCAAGCTTAGCAATGAAGTTCTCAAATACTTCTTTATCATCTTTACCTGTGCATCCTGCGAAACGTCCGAGTTCTGCGTATCTTGCAAGTGCATGTGGGTACTGATACTGTGAGAATGTTCCCATCTTTGTCGGAACTTCTGCTGCGTTGTATCTCATAACCTCTGTAAGGATTACTGCGTTAGCAACACCGTGTGGCAGGTGGTGGAAAGCACCAAGCTTATGAGCCATGGAGTGGTTAACACCAAGGAATGCATTTGCGAATGCCATACCAGCCATACAGGAAGCATTTGCCATTTCTTCACGAGCCTTCGGATCGTTTGCTCCGTTCTCATATGCAGATGGAAGGTTCTCGAATACAAGCTTAACAGCCTTCATAGCAAGACCATCTGTGTAATCTGTAGCCATGATAGATACATATGCCTCAATTGCATGTGTCATAACGTCGATACCTGAAGCACTTGTCAGTCCCTTCGGCTGTGTCATCATGTTGTCTACGTCTACGATTGCCATGTTTGGAAGCAGAGCGTAGTCAGCGATTGGCCATTTAACACCTGTGTCAGCGTCTGTGATGATTGCAAATGGTGTTACCTCAGAACCTGTTCCTGAAGATGTTGGGATAGCTACGAAGTAAGCTTTCTCTCCCATCTTAGGGAATGTAAATACTCTCTTACGGATGTCCATGAAGTCCATAGCCATATCTTCGAAGTTTGCTTCCGGATGCTCATACATGATCCACATGATCTTAGCAGCGTCCATTGCAGATCCACCACCAAGAGCAATGATTGTATCTGGCTCGAACTGTCTCATCTGGTCAACACCCTTGCGTGCACACTGAAGTGTCGGGTCTGGTGCTACCTCGAAGAAGCATGTATGCTGGATTCCCATTTCATCTAATTTATCTTCGATTGGTTTTACATATCCGTTCTTGTAAAGGAAAGAGTCAGTTACGATAAATGCTTTCTTCTTGTGCATTACTGTTCCAAGCTCATCCAGTGCAACCGGCATAGAACCTTTCTTGAAGTAAACTTTCTCAGGTGTTCTGAACCACAGCATATTTTCTCTCCTTTCGGCAACAGTCTTAATGTTCAGCAGGTGTTTTGGACCTACGTTCTCTGATACAGAGTTGCCGCCGTAAGAGCCACAGCCCAGTGTCAGTGACGGAGCTAATCCGAAGTTATAAAGGTCACCGATACCACCGTGTGAAGAAGGTGTATTGATCAGAATACGGCAGGTCTTCATGCGTGCTGCATGCTCAGCCATCTTCTCTTTTTCATTAACATTAATGTACAGAGATGATGTATGTCCGTATCCACCGTCAGATACAAGCTGCTCAGCCATCTGAAGTGCAGTTTCAAAGTCTTTTGCTTTGTAGAGAGCGAGTACAGGAGACAGTTTCTCATGTGCAAATGGCTCTGCTACGTCTACAGATGTAACCTCACCAATCAGGATCTTGGTATCTGCAGGTACTTCAAATCCAGCTAATTTAGCGATCTCTGCTGCCGGCTGTCCTACGATCTTAGGATTAACAGATCCAGCAGGAGTCAGGATGATCTCGCGTACCATATCGAGTTCTTTCTTATTAAGAATGTGGCATCCGCGTTTGATAAACTCAGCACGTACTTCGTCATAAATGTCTGCGATTGCTGTTACAGACTGCTCAGAAGCACAGATCATACCATTATCAAATGTCTTAGAATGAATAACTGAGTATACGGATTTCTGAATATCACAGGATGAATCCATGATAACCGGTGTGTTACCAGGTCCTACGCCAAGTGCCGGCTTTCCTGATGAGTAAGCTGCTCTTACCATTCCCGGACCACCTGTTGCAAGGATCTCATCTGCATTTGCCATAATCAGACCAGACATCTCAACTGTTGGCTCTTCCAGACAGTCAATGATACCTTCCGGTGCACCTGCCTTAACAGCTGCTTCTGCTACCAGCATAGCTGCTGCTCTGGTACATTTCTTAGCACGTGGATGTGGACTGATGATGATTGCATTTCTTGTCTTCAGACAGATCAGTGTCTTGAAGATAGCTGTAGATGTCGGGTTCGTTGTAGGAATGATAGCTCCTACCAGACCGACTGGCTCAGCAATCTTCTTAATACCATATGCATGATCCTCTTCCAGAACACCACATGTCTGCAGGTGACGATACTTATTATAAGTATACTCAGCTGCGTAATGGTTCTTGATTACCTTATCTTCTACGATTCCCATTCCTGTCTCTTCGGCTGCCATCTTTGCCAGCGGAATACGTGCCTTATTAGCTGCCATAGCCGCCTCGAAAAAGATCTTATCAACCTGTTCCTGAGTGTATGTTGCGAAGATCTTCTGGGCCTCTTTCATCTTGGCCATCTTCTGCTCCAACCATTCAGGTGTGTTAACTTCTGGTGTGCTAACTTCCGGTGCTTTGATTTCTTCTTTCTTTGCCATAACTTCCTCCTTAATATGTATTTTTTGTTTGGCTCTAATCTCTGACTGTATTGTGCCATATTATTTTATAAATTTCAAGCATTTTTCACTAAATTTACTGACAACTTTGTATCACACAGGTTAATATTTTCACTATTTGTGAAATATTTATCTTCAAATAGTGTTTAGTAGTACTAATTACTACCATTCTTATCTCTCTCCTTATTCTTTTTATGTATTTTGTCAGTTAACTCTAGGTTTTTATTTGTTATTTTGGTCAATTACATGGTTAAGATTCATCCGCTTTTATACATTTTTAACAATTAGAGCGCATTCTGTTTTCATTTTTTATTCAAATTTACCTATAATTCATTTCAAATAGCTATTCAGAAAAAGATGCGTTACAATGGAATTAGTAAAAGTTTTAGGAGGATATATCATGAAAATTGTATTTTTAGAAGCACAGAGTATCGGAGACGACATCGACCTCTCCGCTTTTGATGCTCTTGGAGAAGTCGTTAAATATCCGATTGCAACCGCTGAGCAGACACCAGAACTTATTGCTGATGCAGATGTAGCAGTACTCAGCAAGATACCGGTCAATGAGACAACCATGGGCGCAGCTAAGAACCTGAAGCTGGTCTGCCTGACCGCAACAGGAACTAATAATCTGGACAAGGATTATCTGGATAGCCATGGCATCGCATGGCGTAACGTAGCAGACTACTCTACCGAATCTGTTGCGCAGCATACATTTGCCATGCTCTTCTATCTGTTAGAAAAGCTCCGCTACTATGATGACTATGTTAAAGATGGAACCTATACAAAAGATGCCGTATTCACCCATTTTGATGAACGTTTCGGCGAGATCAAGGGCAAGACCTGGGGAATCATCGGTCTTGGCAACATCGGACGGCGAGTAGCTGCTATCGCATCTGCATTTGGCGCAAATGTTATTTACGCATCTGCATCCGGAAGACCGGCTCAGGATGGCTATCATCAGGTAGATCTGGATACCTTATATGCAGAATCCGATATTATCTCTGTACACGCTCCACTGAATGAATATACAGAGAATCTTATTAACAGGGATGCCCTGAGCAAAATGAAATCAAATTGTATCTTTATCAATGTTGGACGAGGACCGATCGTGGTCGAAGAAGATCTGGCTGACGCACTGGAGAACGGCGAGATCGCCGCTGCCGGACTGGATGTGCTCCGCGTAGAACCAATGCTTGCTGATAATCCGTTGGGACGGATCAAAGACAGCAAAAAACTCCTGATCACTCCACACATTGCCTGGGCAAGTGTAGAAGCGCGTACCAGACTGATGGATATCATTCTGGGACAGATCAAGGAGTTCTTTGATATAAAATAAGCTGCCGCTGATTATTAGTTTTTATTCTGGATAACTTCAGATAATACAGTCATAACCGCACCTGTGAAAATGGCGAAGTCCCCCACATTATACGTAATGCGCGAGAGCTTTTCCCACCGGGTGCGGATTCCTATGTAATCCACTACTTTCCCGCGTTTTACGCGGTCTATAAAGTTGCTAAGTGCACCACCAGTCATACACATCATGCCAAGTTTCAACAGATGTCTGCCCTTCTGATGCAGTAAAATATAATCATATGCCACCACTGCTGCCACCGCAGATGTAGTCAGCGTCCGCATAGTCTTCGGCTGATCCTGCAGCAGATTAAACGCTGCCCCTCGGTTATACACCTTGCGAACATAGAATGGCGTGCCGGAGAGTTTTTTCTCCTCACCTGGTTTTACACATTTCTCTACACGCCTCTTCAGATAGAGATCCATTACACAGATAACAGCTGCAACTGCCGGATATAGTCTGGACTTCATTATTCTTCTGAGGTCTCTTCAAAAACCTCTTCCTCTTCCGTTGCATCCGTTGCAGCGACACCATTGATGCGATCAATCTCTGCCTGAATCCTGGTTACTTCTTCATTTCTCTGATCGATTGCTTCACAAAGAGCTGCCATATCTGCATCAACAACTTCACCACTGTGGTACTTTTCAAATATGATTTTACCGATATCCATGTAATCTCTGTCATTTGCCCGTCCAAGGGAACGAATATCACTCTTTCTCTTCTGTATCTCCAGTGTATCTTCTGCCTTCTTCCCCAGATCGTTCGCCGTCTCTGAAAGTCTCTTTCCTAAATCATCAAAAAATCCTGCCATATCTGTCATCCTTTCTTGTATATATACATTTTATAATTCCCGAATCGTCCGCAGTGTCTCATAGAGATCCAATGCCCCATATCCCCAGGATTTATCTGGATACTCAATATCTGCCCGTTTTCTGGTACCTAATATAAAAAGTCCTTTGAGCTGCAACGTATCATAACCTGCTGGCCGCTTTTCCTGCTCCAGCAACCATTCCAGCAAAAGTGCGCTTGCACCAGATGCAATTGCTGTCCCGATGCTGGAACCGCTTCGCTCTGCGAATCTCCCTCCCGGCAATGCTCCGGTCACATTCACGCCTGGTACTGCAAAATCCGGTTTTACATCATTAAGTCTAGTATATCCTCTGCCCGAGTTAATATCAATACTATTCTCATCTCCATTATAGTAGGCGGCAGTGATCACAGATCCCGTTGTACCAGGACCTGTCAGCGTCGTATCCGGATCGGATTCCAGAAAAATCACCTGCCCGGTCAGAAACTCTTTCATCGGAAGCCACAGATGGAAAACCCCATCCGCCAGTCGCACCGGTTCAGTCACAATCCGCCAGACGCCAGGCACTGGATTCAGAAATCGCATAAAAATCAGCTGTGCACTGTTGAACTTGGATAAGATCTGATTATAAACCTGCACCGTCGTCTGCTCAAACAAAAAACGAAACGAAAACATCCCACTCTGTCTGATAGGAATTCTTGAAAGTACCTCTCCAGAAGGTGAGATTACCAATGCAGCAATCAGATTCGGCAGTTCTGTCCACATTTCCATCGAAAAAGCCTCCACACCTGCTCCCACCTGAATCTCAATCTCTCTTCTATCTGCCGGTTCTTCCATCTTCCCCTGATAATGATGTCTCTGATTCGCCTCATTTCCCGTACCGGTCACAATGATCTGATTGCTGGAATTCGCATAAATCTGCAGCATAAAATCCAATGAATTATTGCCATTGTGTCCGCCAAAACTGGTTCCCACAGCCAGACAGATTACTAAAGGCATCCGATACTTACGTGCCAGATTCCTGAGATAACGGATTCCCAACATGATATCATTTTCCTGATAGCAGACTGCCTCACTTGAGATTCCGTAAAAATCCCTGAGATACTGCTTGGCAGGCTTTAACTTCACCATTGCGATCGTCGATTCCGGCGCAGCACCAAGAAACCGGTTCTCCGCATTTCCACTCCCGCATGCAAGACTCGCCACAAATGTACCATGGGTAATCATATCGACTGATGGCACAATCTCGCCTGGATTCTCACTTTGCAGTGCCAGATTAATCATTTCATCCGTATATTCGCTCCCATAGGCAAATCCATCCGGTACTAAACCATCCTGTATGGTCTGATCCCAGATTCCCACAATACGCGTACTCCCATCCAGCTTACGAAACACCGGGTTCGTATAATCAATCCCTGTATCCACAAAACCGATCATAATCCCCTCACCCGCCACATTCAGCGTGGGGTAATACTGCACCTGGCTGATCCCCGCCTGATTCATGGCATCCATATCCAGAAGCCCGTAACACTGTGGCACCGCATTATACACATACCGATCAAAATCAATGGGTTCTGCAATATTCTTATTCAGATATACGATCTCGTATCCTGCCCCAGCCTCCTGTGAACACACCTCCTCGGGAAGCGCAGGGAGGCTTTTCCTTCCACCATCTGTCGACACAATAAAATCCCTGTAATCATTCGACAATATCTGCATTCTGCACATTTCCAGATCCATAAAAAAACACCTCATATACTTTTTAACTGTTCTGGGCCCCGCCCATACATTCAGTATATGAGGTATGTATCTGAATAATTAGCCTTCCAGCTGTGGAAGTTCCTGACCGCGCAGCATGATCACCGGGCCGCCGGTTCCTTCTATATAAGATCGGGTGATCACTACTTCACCAATGCTGTCATCCTTTGGAATCTCGTACATAATATCCAACATAAATTCCTCGATGATCGCACGAAGTGCACGGGCTCCTGTATTCTTCTTCACCGCTTTCTCTGCGATCGCACGAAGCGCATCGTCCTCGAATTCCAGCTTTACTTCATCCAACGCCAGAAGCTTCTGATACTGCTTCAGGATGGCATTCTTAGGCTCTTTGAGAATCTTAACCAGCAGATCTTCATCCAGTCCCTGGAGCGTAAATATAATCGGCAGACGACCGATAAACTCCGGAATCATACCAAATGCCCGCAGATCTTCAATCGTTACCTTAGACAGGATATTCTTGTCATGGTCATATTTGTCTTTCAGCTCTGCATTAAATCCGATGGTTGCCTGTTTGGTCAGACGCTCTTTGATAATATTGTCCAGATCCGGAAATGCACCGCCACAGATAAATAAGATATTCTTGGTATTCACCGTAGTGAGCGGCACCATAGCATTCTTGCTGTTGGCTCCAACAGGAACTTCTACTTCACTGCCCTCTAATAACTTCAGCATGCCCTGCTGAACGGATTCACCGCTGACATCACGCTGGCTGGTATTCTTTTTCTTGGCAATCTTATCAATCTCATCGATGAAGATAATGCCCTGCTCTGCCTTCTCTACATCATTATCCGCTGCCGCCAGAAGCTTGGATACCACACTCTCAATATCATCACCGATATAACCCGCCTCAGTCAGAGACGTTGCATCCGTGATTGCAAGCGGCACATCAAGAAGTTTCGCCAGTGTCTTGACCAGATATGTCTTACCGCAACCGGTAGGTCCGATCATCAGCATGTTAGATTTCTCGATCTCAATATCATCCATCGTATCCGTTGCCACACGTTTGTAATGATTATACACTGCTACCGACATTGCTTTCTTGGCATATTCCTGTCCTACTACAAAGTCATCCAGCTTCGCCTTAATCTTATGCGGTGCCGGAATATCCTTGATATCCAGGATCGGCTTATGCTCTTCGCCTTCTTTTTTCTTCTTGATCTTCTGCTTCTTCGGGATCACATTCTCAAGATCGTCTACACTGAACATCTGCACTCCTGGCATATTCAGAAGCTGGCTGTAATCCATCTGTCCGCCTGACATCATATCAAAACTCTTCTGCATGCAATCCGGGCACACACTGATATGATTCGGAAGATCCATCATCTTGCCGGTCTGGCTTTCCGGTCTGTGACAGATAAAGCATACCTTTTCATATTCGTCATCATCTTTTTTCTGATCTTCGACAACAACATCCTTGTCATCTACTTTTTCAACTTCATTTTCCAATTCGTTATGATTCATATTATCTTTTTCTGACATTCGTTTTCTCCTAATTTATAACATCTTTAAAAAGTCTTCTTCCGTAATGATCGGAATACCCAAATCTTTCGCCTTTTTATTCTTGGAGGATGTGGATTCCACGTTATTATTGATCAGGTAATTGGTCTTGGATGTTACTGAACCA
>OLPD01000161.1_pt1 | contig 63074 bp, 46 predicted proteins | sample 1672111 | NCBI WGS metagenome assembly OLPD01 (sample SAMEA3136646, study PRJEB25190) | human gut metagenome
ATCTGGTTGGCTAGGCGAGTCGCTGGATTGGCTTTCCGGTTAGTGCGATTGGCGGATTGTACTGCGCTATTGCGAGTCCGGTGCGTAGGAGAAGTGCGGGGAAAATCGAAACTCGCCGAGCGCACACCGATTTTTGCCAACAAAACTGCAGGTCGCGGATGCTCAAAACAGGGGCCTGTTTGACAGATCTCGGTTTTTCACCGCACTTCTGGATTGGGCGCTCATTTAGCACTCTCGATGTCCCCACATCCTCTAAAAAAGTTCTTAAAACAGCCTTAAAGGCGTTCCAGCTTGCGTTGACAGCGTAAAATACGCATGTTTGACGATGTCTAAAGTGGATTTTAGGGGAGGGGTGCGCTATGGAGGTGCTGGTTGTTGGCAACACCGCATATGTTGACGATGACTTTTGTGCCAAGGCGTTCCCCGAGGACCATGTGCAGGTCGTAGCCGCGCAGGACACGCGCCGCGACGAGTCATCGCCCCATGCCTCGTGGAAAGAGCTTTTGCAACACCTGGATCAGGCCTACGAGTTCGAACGCGTGGTCTACCTGTCTAATTACCTTACCCCGCATACCGATACCGTAGGCGATATCGAGCTGCTGCGCACGGTCTTTCGTGCGTGCGCGGGTCGCCGGGTCCAACTGCTGTATGTAGCGGGGCCCGCGGGTGCCGAGGGTGCCGCCGATGCCGCGGGACGAACTGGCAAGGGCATTATCGCGCACGCAGCCAACGACCTGTGCCGCTACTACGCTGCTCGCGAGGGCGTTCAGACCAAGATCCTGCGCGTGCCCTTCCTGTACACTGCCTCCGTCGCGCTAGAAGATCCGTTTTTGGTGCCGTTGTTCGATGCGTGCTCAACTGGATCGGTTGCTCTGCAGGGCGCGGAGGATGCGGCGTTTCCCCTGCTGTGCGCCGAGGAACTCGCGGTGCTGATTCGCCGCATCTTCGATAGCTGGGATGTCTCTTTTGAGACGCTCGACGTTGCCGATGCCTTCCATCACACGGCGGGCGAGGTGGGCGAGGCCTTCAAGGCGCTGTTCCCAGGGCTCTCAGTTGCCTATGGCGATTCTGCCGGCTATGCCCTGCCCGTCAGCGACGTCGTTCGCGTGCGCTATGGTTGGTTTCAGCGGTACGACCTGCTGCGCGATCTTTCGACCATTCAAGCGCGTTGGGATGTTGGCCGCGCAAAGAAGGTCAACCCTTTGCGCGCCGCCATCGACCGCATCCAGATGCGCGCGATGCCTATTAAATGCCTGGAGACGGGCGTTGCTTGGGTTCTGTTCGAGGTACTGGAGCATTTGTTCTCCCAATCGGCCCAGCTCAACGTGCTCGATTATCGCCTGCTCTACGTGGTGCTGATCGGCACGCTGTATGGCTTGGACTTTGGCCTGGTTGCGGCGCTGCTGGCGTCGGTGGGTTTGGCCGCGAGTTACTTTACCCAGTATGGCTATACCTTCCAGGGCCTGTTTTACGAGCCGTCCAACTGGCTGCCGTTTATTGCGTACTTTGTGGTGGGTGCCGTGTGCGGCTATGTGCAGCTGCGCAACAGCGAAGCCGTTAGGGCGGAGCGCGATCAAAACGAGCTCGCGCGCAACCGCAATACGTTCCTTACGCAGCTCTACCACGACGCGATCGAGGACAAGCGTGCGTACAGGCGCCAGATCGTGGGTCGCCACGACAGCTTTGGCAAGATCTTTGCCGTGACGCAGGAGCTCGACGTATTCAACCCACGCGACATCTATCGCAAGTGCTGCGAGCTTCTGGGCGAGATCCTCGAGAACGATTCGGTGGCGATCTACCATGTTTCGGGCGGGGCATTTGCACGCCTGGTAGCAGCAAGTCCCGCGATTGCCGAAGATGCCGCACGCTCGCTCACGCTTGAGCAGCTTGCACCTCTTTTGGGCGACGGGGGTCGTTCGAACCTGTGGGTGAACCGCGAGCTGACGCCGGGGCTTCCCATGTTTGGATACACGATCGAGCGCGACGGGGCACTCGCCGTGCTGATCTTTGTGCGTAGTGCGGCCGAAAACCAAATGACCCTCTATTATCAAAACCTGTTCCGCATCTTGTGCGGGCTGGTCGAAAGCGCGCTGGGCCGTGCCTTTGACTATGAGGCGGTGGCGCAGGATAAACGCTGCGTTGACGGCACATGCGTGCTCAAGCAGGCTGCCTTTGGCCAAGAGCTCGCGGCGGAGCAAGCGCTCGCAGATAGCAAGATGGGGAGTTATTTGCTCCTGCGCGTGGTACCGGGCATGGAGCCTGTCGGCGAGCTGGTGGGCGCAATTGGGTCGGCAATCCGCGAGAGCGACGCGGCGGGCTTGGTCGACGGCGACGTGCTCTACCTGCTTATGCGCCAGGCAAAGGCGTGCGATCTGCCCATTATCCGCGAGCGCCTGAGCGCAAAGCAGATTGCGGTGGAGCCCGTCGACGGCGAGGACATCGTGGCGCTGCTGCAGCACATCTCTTATACCGGTGACGGTGAGGGGGGTGTCGCTTGATCTCGCTTGTCGTTGCTGCCGTCTTGCTGCTGATTCATGCGCTGGTTTGTCTGATGCTGTGGACGCTTATGAAGCTGGGCCTGCTGCCGGTGCGCGGGCACATGCTGGCGGTGATAGTGCTGGTGCCGCTGTGGGGCCCGTTGCTGGTGGTTCTGCTATCGGTCCGCAGCGCGGTGTTTGGCGAGGTGCTGAAAGAGTCTGCGCTGGAGTCGCTGCGCTTTAACGACGACCTGCATCGCAGCATCCTGGTGCACGACCGTGACGCCGATGCGGGCGTGGTCCCGCTCGAGGAGGCGCTCATCGTCAACGACCCGGCATACCGGCGCCGCCTAATGCTCTCCATGCTCACCGAGGAGCCCGACGCGTACCTGGCGCAGCTGCAGGCGGCTAAGCTTAACGACGACGTTGAGGTGGCGCACTATGCCGCGACGGCGGTGGCGCAGATCTCCAAGGAGTCCGACCTTAAACTGCAGCAGCTGGAGCGTGCCTTTAAGACGGACCCGAGCGCGCAAAACCTCAACGAATACTGCGATTTTCTTGGTGAGTACTTGGGCTCGGGCTTGGCTGAGGGGCGCGTGGCTCAGATTCAGCGCCAACAGTACGCGCGCCTGCTTGCGCGTCGCTGCGAGCGCGAGGACACCTTTGAGCTGCGCATTCGATACGCGACGGCGCTGGCCGATGTCGGACAGATCGACGAGGCGCAGGCCGTGACCGACCAGCTGGTGCTCGACGTGCCCGAGGAGCAGGAGGTTTGGATGCTTTGCCTGCGCCTGGCCGTGATGCGCCGCAACGGTGACGAGGTTCACCGTGTGATCGATGCGATTGACAAGCAACATGTATATTTGAGCGCCGACAACCGCGAAAAGTTGGCGTTTTGGCGCGACGGGGAGGAGGCCAGATGAGCGTGGCGCAACATATCCGCGACCGTGCAGGGCGATTTCGTTGGATGGGGCTCCTCGTGGTGTGGGCGGTCTTTATTGCCATGGCCGCCGTGCTGCTGGTGGAGCGTGCCGGCGTGCAGTACAGTGCGGGCCAGCATAAGCTGGGGATGCTTGCCGCCAACGATGCAGTGCCGGCCTCCTCGGCAATCTTTGGCCAAAAGCCCACGTGCCTGGTCATTACCGACTCGGACCAAGATAGCGTCGACGATGTTAAAGACCAGTTCGACCAGATTTTGCTGGACATGAAGATTGCCCATCGCGATGTTGATATTGCCACCGACGGTGCGGACGCGATCCCATCGCTCACGTCGTTTGATCGCGTGATTGTGCTTATGCCCTCGCTTGACGGACTGGGTACGCATCTGACCGATCTGATGAGTTGGGTGAGTGCGGGCGGCTCACTCATGCTGGGCATGACGCCAGATAACTCGAACTACCTGCAGGCTGTTGCTTCCAAGCTTGGGATCGAATCGGCCGGATATGACTATGCGACAGCCGAAAGTATTGTTCCGAGCGATGACTTTATGTTGGGCGGAGGAGAGCGCTACGAGTTCTCGGATCCCTTCGATTCTTCGCTTTCGGTTTCATTGCGCGAAACGGCGCGCGTATGGGCAAAGACCGGTGACGCGGGCACGCCGCTCATTTGGTCTAACGATTGCGGCAGTGGTCACACCGTGGTGTGCAACATTGGTATCTACGACAAGGTCATGCGTGGGTTCTATGCTTCGGCCATAAGCTTGCTGGGTGATGCCACGGCTTATCCGGTCATCAACAGCGCCGTGTTCTATTTGGACGACTTTCCCAGCCCCGTGCCCTCGGGCGATGGTACTTATATCAAGCGTGACTACGGCCTTTCCATTGCGGATTTTTACACCAAGGTCTGGTGGCCCGATCTGCAAAAGCTTGCGCAAAAATACGGCATTCGCTATACCGGCGTGATGATCGAAAACTACGAGGACGCGGTCAACCAGACCGAGCCCGCGCGCCAAGCCGATACCACACAGTTCCGCTACTTTGGCGGCATGCTGCTGCAGATGGGCGGAGAGCTGGGCTTTCACGGCTACAACCATCAGCCTCTGGCACTCTGGGACACCGACTATGGCACGCTGTACGACTACAAGACGTGGAAGAACAAGGAGACGCTCGTCGCATCGCTCAACGAACTTATCGCGTTTCAGGACGAGGTCCTGCCCAATGCTCATGGCTCGGTTTACGTGCCGCCGTCGAATATCCTTTCGGCCCGCGCGCGCAAGCTTATCGGTACCGATGCTCCGCGAATTAAGACCATTGCCAGTACGTATTTTGAGGATGGCACCGACCTGCCGTACGTGCAGGAGTTTGGCGTGGCGAGCGATGGCATTGTGGAGCAGCCACGTATTGTTTCGGGCGGCATGGTCGACGATTCCTATATGCGTCTGGCAGCCGTGTCCGAACTCAACATGCACTACGTGAGCACGCACTTTATGCACCCGGACGACCTTTTGGACCCCGATCGCGGAGCCAAGGAGGGCTGGGAGGTCTACAAGGGTGGCCTGACCGACTACCTGGAGTGGCTTACCAAATCCGCGCCCGATCTGCGTCGCCAGACCGGCTCGGAATGCTCGGGCGCCATCCGGCGCTTTTCGTCGGTGACGGTGGGCGTGGATACCAGCGCGGATGCCTGGACGCTCAGCCTGGGCAATTTCCACGACGAGGCGTGGCTCATGTTCCGCGCCAACAATGGCGAGCCGGGTGCAGTCACGGGTGGCGAACTGACGCACCTTACGGGCAATCTGTATCTGCTCAAGGCAAATGATAAGACCGTGACGATCGAGCGCAAGGAGGGTGGCGACAAATGAGGATCTGCTTGGTACTCGAGGGTTGCTACCCCTATGTGCACGGCGGCGTATCTACCTGGATGCATGGCTATATCCAGGCCATGCCCGAGCACGAGTTTGTGCTGTGGGTGATCGGCGCGCATGCTGCCGACCGTGGCAAGTTTGTCTACGAGCTGCCCGGCAACGTGGTCGAGGTGCACGAGGTGTTCCTGGACGATGCCCTGCGGCTTTCGGGCGAGCAGCACGAAGCCAGTTTTGACGACCGCGAGCGCGAGGCGCTGCGCCGCCTGGTATCGCTCTCCAATCCGGACTGGGACGTGTTATTCGATATCTTCCACCGCCGTCGCGTGCATCCGCTCTCGTTTTTGCAGAGCCGCACGTTTATGGAAATCTTCCGCGACGTGTGCCTGGCCGAGTATCCCTACACGCCCTTTGCCGATGCATTCCACACCATGCGCTCTATGCTGTTGCCGGTGCTCTACCTGCTGGGCAGCGAGGTGCCGGTTGCCGATGTGTACCACGCTATCTCGACCGGCTACGGCGGCCTGCTCGCCTGCCTGGGCTCAAGCGTTCACCATGCGCCGGTGCTGCTCACCGAGCACGGCATCTATACCCGCGAGCGCGAGGAAGAGATCATTCGCGCCGACTGGGTGGTGCCGTCGTTTAAGGACCGCTGGATTCGCTTTTTCTACCTGCTTTCGGAGGAGATCTACCGCCGCGCCTTCCGCGTGACGAGTTTGTTCCATAACGCCCGCAAGACGCAGATCGATATGGGTTGCGATGCAGACAAATGTCTGGTCATCCCCAACGGCATCCAGTTCGACCGCTTTAAGGACATTCCCTTAAAGCCCGATGACGGCTGGGTGGACATTGGCGCGGTGGTGCGCCTGGCGCCCATCAAGGACGTCAAGACTATGATCTATGCGTTCTTTGAGCTGCATGAGCGCCTGCCCAAGGTGCGCCTGCACATCATGGGCGGCGTGGACGACGAGGAGTATGGCGCCGAGTGCCACGCGCTGGTCGAAACCCTGGGCGTGCGCGACCTGATCTTTACTGGCCGCGTCAACGTGGTCGAGTACATGGAAAAGCTCGACTTTACCATTTTGACGAGCATCTCCGAGGGCCAGCCGCTCAGCGTGCTGGAGTCGCTTGCAGCGCGTCGTCCCTGCGTGACGACCGAGGTGGGCTGCTGCCGTGAGCTGCTCGAGGGCGCCCCCGGCGACGACTTTGACGTGGCTGGATTCGTGAGCCCGCCCATGTATCGCAAGGGTCTGGCCGATGCCATGGAGCGCATGTGCGCGAGCCGTGCCCGCCGCCTGGAAATGGGGGAGCGCGGCCAGCGTCGCGTGGCGACCTACTACCTACACGAGCAGATGCTCGCCAACTATCGCGCGCTGTACGACGAGACAGCGCGCGCGTTTGACCTGCCCAGAGAGGGGGAGTAGCCGGTGGCTGGAATCGGTTTTGAGCTCAAGCGCCTGTTTAGACGCAAGGGCCTGTTTGCCACGATGCGCGCCTATGGCTACGCCGGCATCGTGTGCACGGGCCCCATGCTGCTGGGCGTGCTGCTGCAGATGGGCATTTTGGTGCTATGCGGTCTGTGGGGTGTGGGCCGTGCCAACCAGGACCTGCTGGTGTGCATGGTGACCTATACGCTGCTGGCCTCGCTTACGCTCACAAGCTTTTTCTCCATGCCGGTCACGCGCTTTTTGGCCGACATGCTCTTTGCCGAGCGCGAAGAAGAGGTCTTGCCCTCGTTTTGGGGCTCCAACGCTATCATGCTCGTAGCGGGCACGGTGCTCTACGGCATCTTTTTGCTGTTCTCGGGTGCTACGCTGCTTCAGGGGCTGCTGTGCCTGTGGCTGTTCAACATTATGATCGTTAACTGGAACGGCATGAGTTACCTCACGGCCATTAAGGACTACCGGGGTATTCTGTGCAGCTTTGCCGCGGCCATTGGCGTGGCATGCCTGTGCGCCCTGGCCGCGCTGGCGCTGGGGTTGCCGCCCGTCGAGGGCCTGCTGGCCTCGATCGCCCTGGGCTACGGTGTGATGCTCGCCTGGGACGTGGTGCTGCTGTACCGGTATTTTCCTCAGAGCGATCGCAGCTCCTGGCTCTTTTTGCGCTGGCTCGACCAATTTATGCCGCTCGCGCTCACGGGCCTGTTTACCAACTTGGGACTCTTTGCACACCTGGTGATTATTTGGGCAGGGCCTATTGGCGTGCAGGTCAAGGGCTTGTTTTATGGCGCACCCTACCACGATGTGCCGGCGCTCATCGCGTTTTTGACGATCCTTGTCACGACCGTCAACTTTGTAGTGTCGGTCGAGGTCAACTTCTATCCGCGCTACCGCGACTACTACAGCCTGTTTAACGACGGCGGCGTGGTGGGCGACATTGTGGTGGCCGAGGAGGAAATGCTCGCCACGCTCAACAGGGAGCTGCGGTTTTGCGCGCTCAAGCAGCTATTTGTGACGGCAGCGGTCATCTCGCTCGAGACTACGGTGCTCTCGGCCCTGCCACTGGGCTTTAACAACCTGATGCACGGGTATTTCCGTACGCTGTGCGTGGGCTATGGCCTGTATGCCGTGGGCAATACGGTGATGCTCATCTTGCTGTACTTTACCGACTACAAGGGCGCCGTGCTTGCCTCCGGGCTGTTCGCGGGCGTGGCGGGGCTGGCGACCATCGTCTCGCTGTTCTTTCCGCAGCAGTTTTATGGCTTTGGCTTTTTGCTCGGCGCGGCGGTGTTTTTTGTTGTGGCGCTCATGCGGCTCGATACCTATACCGCCAACTTGCCGTATCGTATCCTGAGTCAGCAGCCCATTGTGGCGACCGACAAGACGGGTCGCTTTACGGAGCTGGGCTGCTTGCTCGACCGTGCCGAACAGCGTTACGAGGAGCTGCGTCTAGAGGGCGAGCCGCATGGTGCGTTTGAGCGCACGGTTGTTCGCGTGTTTCGCAATCGTTGGGGAGGTCCTGATGACCGATAGGATGATATCGCGTCGCCGCTTGATCGAGGCGGCTGCCGGCACATTGCTGCTTTCGGGCTGCTCTTCGCAGGACGAATCCTCGACAAAAAAGACCAAGAAGCAGGACAAGATTAAAAAGGCCGATGCGTCTAGCGAGACCAAGCACCTTCGCGACAAGGATGAGCTGTACGAGGTCTACGATGACTCGGGCATCGTATGTATGTACCTGACGGTCTCTCGCGGCAACAGCTCCGAGAATACCGACCATAGCTGGGCCGAGATCAATACCTACTCGGTCTACGACTATGCCGACATGGGCGTGGCGCGCTATCAGGTTATGGGCCTGCTGCAGCCTGGCGATGATAAGGGCCCCGTTGCCGGTGAGGTCGGTTATGGTGAAGAGGCTCCCAACGCTACCGTGCAAGTGCGCGGTCAGACGTCGAGTACCTATACGCAAAAGAACTACAAGGTGGAGCTCAAAAAGGGCAAGGGCACGTGGCGTCAGCAGCGCGCGATTGCGCTTAACAAGCATATGGGCGAGGGCATGCGCTTTCGTAACAAGATGGCCTACGATCTGATTCGTGGCATTCCCCAGATGATGGGCCTGCGCACGCAGTTTGTGCACTTATGGGTGTGCGACCAGACCGAAAAATCTAACGACACCTTTGAGGACTACGGACTGTTTACGCAGGTCGAGCAGCTCAACAAGACGGCACTTAAGGCCCACGGTCTGGATAAGAGCGGGCATCTGTATAAGGTGAACAGCTTCGATTTCCATCGCTTTGAGGACACCATTAAGCTCGCCGATGACCCCGACTATAACCAGACGGCGTTTGAGGGCATGCTCGAGATTAAGGGCGACTCGGACCACACCAAGCTCATCGAGATGCTCGATGCGCTCAACGACGATACGCAAAAGATCGACGATGTGCTCGACACCTACTTCGATACCGAGAACCTGGTCTATTGGATGGCGTTTCAGATCTTGACGGGCAATTGCGACACGCAGAACCGTAACTGCTATCTGTACAGCCCGCTTAACTCCAAGGTCTGGTACATCCTGGATTGGGATAACGACGGCATGCTGCGCAAGCTCGAGTTGAGCCTGACGGGATTCTCGGATTATGCGAGCTGGGAGCGCGGCGTGAGCAACTACTGGGGCAACGTGCTGTTTAACCGCGCGTTGCGCAGCAAGTCGTTCCGCAGCGAACTCGATAGCGCCGTCAAGGACCTGCGCTCGTATTTGACCGAAGAGCGTCTGAGCAAGATGGTCGAGCATTATCGCGAGGTCACGGAGCCGCTCGTCTTTGCTGCGCCCGACCTGGAGAATCTGCCCGTGACGAAGGACGAATACGAGCAGATTGCCGCGGCGATTCCTTCCGAGATCGAGGAGAACTATAAGAGCTTTCGCGAGAGCTATAAAAAGCCCATGCCGTTCTACATTGGCGTGCCGCAGATCGATAACGGTAAGTTGCGCATCAACTGGGATGCTTCCTACGACTTTAAGGCGCGCGACATTCGCTATACCGTGGAGCTTGCGCGCGACTATGCCATAAGCGACGTGGTCTTTAAGGCTGAGGACGTGCTGCTGCCGGAGGTGACGTGCGATGCGCCCGATGCCGGCCAGTACTTTGCGCGCGTGCGTGCCACCAACTCCGACGGCTATACGCAAGATGCGTTTGACTACTATGTGACCGACGGCGGCAAACAGTACGGCATGAAGTGTTTTTACGTGCAAGACGGCGGTAAGGTCGTGGAGGACACGTATGAGGAGGGCTAGCGCGCTGCTTGAGCGTCTGGCGGCTCCGCCCGCGCGAACCATGCAGGAGCGTTACCGCCACGAGCTCAAGTACCTCATTAACGAGGGCGAGCACGCCGCGCTGGCCTGTCGCATGGCGCCTGTCTTTAAGCTGGACAAGCATGCGCGGGCGGGCGGTTACACCATTCGCAGCCTGTACTTTGACGACTACTGCAACTCGGCCTACGAGGAAAAAGACGCCGGCATTCTCATGCGCAAAAAGTATCGCGTTCGCATCTATAACGGCAGCGACAAGGTGATTAAGCTCGAGCGCAAAAAGAAGTACGGCAGCTGGATTTATAAGGAGGACGCGCCGCTCACGCGTGGCGAGTTTGAGCAGATCCTAGCCGGCGACTACGACTTTTTGCTGCGGAGTCCACACCAGCTCTGCCATGAGTTCTACATCGAGTGCATCTGCAATATGATGCGCCCGCGGACCATCGTGGATTACGAGCGCGAGCCGTGGGTGATGGACGAAGGCACCGTGCGCATCACGTTTGACATGAACGTGCGCGCGGCTGTGGGGAGCTTTGATATCTTTGACGCGACCTTGCCCGCGCTGCCCGTGCTGGAGCCCGGCAAGCTGGTGATGGAGGTCAAGTTTACCGAGTTTTGCCCGCAGCTGGTGCGCGATATGGTGCCGCCGGACGCGGCCGAACTCACGGCGGTCTCCAAGTACTGCCTGTGTTACGAAAAGACTGCCTACCTGCGCGGATTTAATTACTGGGAATCGGATTTTGAGAACCGAGGGGATATTTAGACCATGAGCACCAGGGATTTTTTTAAGAACTCCGTCTTGGAGGCGTTTGGCCAGGTCGACCCTGCCAAGATTGGCCTGTCGCTGCTCGTGGCACTCGCCATGGGCATCCTGATCTATTGCGTGTACAAGCGCTTTTTTACCGGCGTGGTGTACTCGCGCAGCTTTGCCGTGACGCTCGTGGGCATGTGCGTGCTTACTTGCATGGTCACGCTTGCGATCTCGACGAACGTGGTCATCTCGCTCGGTATGGTCGGTGCTCTGTCTATCGTCCGCTACCGTACGGCGGTCAAGGACCCGCTCGACCTGCTGTATCTGTTTTGGGCTATTACTACGGGCATTACGGCGGGCGCCGGCATGTATGCGCTCGTGGGGCTCACGGCGGTGGTCATCGTGGCGATGATCGCCGGCTTTGCGAGCCACCAGGACAAGGCGCGCGTGTACATGATGGTGATTCACTATACGGGCCTGACCACCGGCGACGATATCGTGCGTGCATTTGGGCGCACCAAGTTCACCGTCAAGTCCAAGACCATGCGCGGCGACAAGGTCGAGATGGCCGTCGAGGTTTTCTCGGACGGTGTGGATATGCCCTATGCTGACTCCATCCGCGCACTCGATGGCGTGGAAGATCTGACGTTAATCCAATACAACGGCGAATACCACGGCTAACTTTGTTCCGGCGTTCTGACGAACGCCGGACCGCTCGACGCTGCGCACGCATCTGCCGGGCGATCTGCCGCTCAAACCGTCGCTCGCGTACATGAAGTACGCGTCGCTCCTCTTTCGCGGCACCTCGCCACGGCGGCTGCGCGCTCGCTGACGTTTGCTTGACCTGGGCTGTAGAAATGATCCATGTGGCTCGTCCCATTTGCTAAATTTGCCGGTATGGGTTGGGTATCATTGTGTAAGCGATTTCAATGACAGGGGTGCTCGTGGTAAAGATGAAAGATGTGGCCGAGCTGGCCGGCGTTTCGAGTGCCGCCGTCTCGCGCTACCTCAATGGTGGATATATCTCGGCGGACAAGGCCGAACGCATTAAGCAGGCGATTGAGCTGACCGGATACGTGCGGTCCAGCCAGGCTCGCGCGCTGCGCACCGGCTCCACCAAACTCATCGGCGTCATCGTGCCCAAGATTAACTCGGAATCCGTTAGCCGCATTACCGCCGGCATTGGCCAGGTGCTCGGTCGCCGTGGCTACCAGATGCTGCTCGCCAATACCGACAACGCCCCCGATCGCGAGCTCGAGTACCTCGATTTATTCCAAAATCACCCGGTCGATGGCATCGTACTCGTGGCGACCATGATCACCGATGAACATCGTGCGGCCATTGCGTCTTGCCATGTGCCCATTGTGCTGATCGGCCAAAACGTCGAGGGCGCGGCTTGCGTCTATCACGACGATTACGAGGCCGCTTTTGAGCTGGGCCAGGCGCTCGCGAAGCATGCTGAGGGCAAGATTGCCTATATCGGTGTTACCGAGGAAGACCGTGCGGCCGGTTATGACCGCCGTCGCGGTTTTGAGGCCGGCCTGCGCGCCGCGGGTAACCCGCTCGATGCCGCCTTGATTCGCCGCGGGTCCTTTACCCTCGATTCCGGCTATAGCGCTGCGCGTGAACTGCTCTCTGTCGCTCCCGATGTTTCGTTTATCGCCTGCGCGACCGATACCATGGCGGCGGGCGCGCTGCGTGCCATCGATGAGGTTCGCGGCATGGGCGAGGGCATACACCGCGTGAGCGGTTTTGGCGACAACGCGTTTTTGCGCGCGCTGACGGGCGGCATTCCCACCGTGCATTATGGCTACCTGACCAGTGGCGTCGAGGCGACCAATATGTTGCTCAACACGCTCGATGGCGTGGAGGGGGAGTGCGGTCTCAAGACGCTCAAGCTCGGCCATCAGCTTATGAATGTCTAGGCTCTGGGCACGTCTGTCTGCCTCTGAGGCCCCTGTTTTTGCCGTAAAACTACCATTCGCCGGCTTATTCCTACCGTTCACCCTATTATGAAAACGATTACAGATATATGAAACTGAAAACGATTACAGTGTAAGTGTCAAAGATGGCCGGGTGCACATGCACCCGTTGGAGGAAAGGGAAGTCATGGACTACCGCAAATCAGCCCAAGAGGTGCTCGACAACATCGGTGGCGCCGACAACGTCGTCTCTGCCGCGCATTGCGCCACGCGTTTGCGCCTGGTGATTGCCGATAACGCCAAGGTTGACAAGGAGGCCCTCGAGAATATCGACGGCGCTAAGGGCGTCTTTGAGGCCCAGGGCCAGCTCCAGATTATTTTTGGCACCGGCACCGTCAACAAGGTCTACGACGAGTTCATTGCGCTCAGCGGCGTCGAGGCTGCCACCAAGGCCGAGGTCAAGGAGGCCGCGGCGCAGCAGCAGAACATCTTTATGCGTGCCATTAAGGTGCTCGGCGACGTCTTTGTCCCCATCATCCCCGCCATCGTGGCTTCGGGCCTGCTGCTGGGCATCATGAGCGCCCTCAACTTTATGGCCTCTAACGGCTTTATCGCGCTCGACACCAATAACTTTATCTACAAGATCGCCGACCTGGTCTCGGGAACGTCTTTTGGCATTCTGCAGATCCTGATCGGTTACTCCGCCGCTAAGGCCTTTGGCGCCAACCCGTATCTTGGTGCCGTCGTAGGCGGTGCGTTCATCAACTCCTCGCTGCAGAGCGCCTACACGGTTGCCTCCGAGGGCGTGCAGACCATGGTCACCGTCATTCCCGGCGTCTACAGCTTTGAGTGGGTCGGTTATCAGGGCCACGTTATCCCCATCGTTATCGCCTGCGCTATTCTGGCCTTCCTCGAGAAGCGCCTGCACAAGATCGTTCCCGAGATGTTCGACCTCTTTGTGACCCCGCTCGTCTCGGTGTTCGTGACCGTGCTCGTGACGCTCGTTGCCGTCGGCCCCATCTTTGTCTGGGCCGAGAACGCCATCCTCGGTCTGATCCAGGCCCTGCTGACCCTGCCCTTCGGCATCGGTTCCTTTATCGTCGGCCTGTTCTATGCCCCCACGGTCGTTACCGGTATCCACCAGATGTACACCGCCATCGACCTGGGCCAGCTCGCCCAGTACGGCGTGACCTATTGGCTGCCCATCGCCAGCGCTGCCAATATCGCCCAGGGTGGCGCCGCGCTCGCCGTTGCCTTTAAGACCCGCGATGCCAAGATCAAGGGCCTGGCGCTCCCTTCGGCCCTGTCCGCCTTCATGGGCATTACCGAGCCTGCCATCTTTGGTGTGAACCTGCGCTTCTTTAAGCCCTTCATCGCCGGCTGCATCGGCGGCGGCTGCGGTGCCCTGGTCTGCGCGCTCACCTCGCTTGCTGCTTCCGGCACCGGCGTTACCGGTATCTTCGGTATCCTGCTGTGCCTGGCCCAGCCCGTGCAGTACGCGATCATGTTTGCGGTCGCCGCGCTGGTTTCCTTTGGCGTCTCGTTTGTCCTGTACAAGGACGAGCCCAAGGCTTCCGAGCAGGCCTAAGAGCTTTTGATTGAGGGGTGCCCGCGGGTTGTATGCTCGCGGGCGTTTCCCGTATCTGGTGCCGATCTCTGGCGCCTTGTTACTTTCGATCCGTTAGGACTTTGATATGTCTAATGCACTTGGTCGCGACCTTGCAAAGCTGGTTGCTGCTGTTGACGCTGCCGCCTCTGAGTGCGGTCATGGCGCGTATGGCCAGCACTTCCATATTATGCCGCCGGCGGGTTGGCTCAACGACCCCAACGGTCTTTGCCAGGCAGATGGCGTATTTCACGCGTACTTCCAGTATGCTCCGTTTGATGTGAACGGCGGCGTCAAGATGTGGGGCCATGTCACAAGCCGCGACCTTATGAACTGGGAATATGTTGGCGCCCCATTGCTGCCCGACGAGCCGTTCGATTGCCATGGCGTGTATTCGGGCTCCGCGCTTGCCGAGGACGGTCGCATTCGCGTGCTGTACACGGGAAACGTTAAGCTCTCCGATGCGGACGGCACGTACGACTACGTCAATACCGGCCGCCGCGCCGATACTGTTTATGTCGAGAGCGTTGATGGCCTTGCCGGTCGGGAGTTCAGCCAAAAGCGCGTGGTGCTGGCGTCCGAGGATTATCCTGATGATTTGACCTGCCACGTGCGTGACCCCAAGGTGTGGCGCGATGATGATGAGCGTTATCACATGGTGCTGGGCGCGCGTCGTCGCGTGGATGGGCCGCATGTTGAGAGTCGTTTTTGCGCGATGCACGGCGAGGGCGCCGGGCGCGATGCAGGCGAGATCCTGGTGTATGGCTCGCCCGATATGCTGAGCTGGGAGCTCGAGAGCCGCGTGTCTACGCCCGAGCGTTTTGGCTTTATGTGGGAGTGCCCGGGATACCTTGAGCTTGAGGCCGATGACGGCGTACCGGCGAAGTGGCTGTCCTTCTCGCCCCAGGGGCTCGAGGGCGGTCGTTGGGACCGCGGCAACGTATACGCTGCTGGCTACATGCCTGTAACGGGCGACATTACAGATGGCGATGGCGAGTATGAGCTGGGCGAGTTCCGCCTGTGGGACGCCGGTTTTGACTTCTATGCTCCGCAGGAGTTCACGGCCGAGGACGGTCGCCACATTCTGATCGGCTGGATGGGCATGCCCGATGAGCCGACCTATGGCAACGCACCCACCGTGGCGTGCGGCTGGCAGCACTGCATGACGGTGCCGCGCGAGCTTATGGCCGGCGACGACGGCGTGGTGCTGCAGCAGCCGGCGCGCGAGATCGAGCGCCATTATGCCTCAGCGCGTGTGGGTGAGGGCTCGTTGGAGGTTGCCGGCGATACCTGCTTTGACGTTGTTGTTGACGGTGTCGACGGCACGTTTGCTGCGACCGTTGATGGCGAGCTGAAGCTGTCGTTTGTGGCCACCGAGGCCGAACTGCCCTCGCGCTTTGAGATGCGATTTACCGATGAGGGTCGCGCTTCTGCCGGCTGCGGTCGTACCGTGCGTTGGGAGCCCGTCGACGAGGTTCGTAACGTGCGCATTGTTGGCGATGTCTCGTCGGTCGAGGTGTTTGTGAACGATGGCGCGCTCGTGTTTTCGACGCGCATCTATCCCGAGACCTACGGCGTGTCCGTTGACGCTCCGGGTGCGAACGTAAACTACCATACGCTCAGCATCTAGGCGAGTCGTCGCATATCGGCGCTATACTGCAGCCGTTGCCCACGATGCGGGGAACACCCGCATCGTGGGTTTTTGTTTTGAAGGGGCGGTGCCGTATGGGCGTACAGAAGATTGAAGAAGCTTGGACTTTGAGGGCCAGCGCACGTGAGGCGCGTCTTGTTGCGGCCCCGCATGTGCCGGCGGCTCTGTCGCTGCTGGGTATCGTGCGTCCCGGTGACCGCCTGGTGGTCTTTGCGGACGACTTTGCCGATGCGTTTGCGAGCGGATTTGACGGCTGCGATGTTGTGATGGTGGGGGAGCCGTCTGTCGAGGCGTTTGCTGCGGCGTCCGGTGGATTTGCCGGCTCGTTTGATGCCGAGGGGCCGCACCTGTGGTGGTTCGTCAACTCCATTGGCGGGTTTGGTCTGCGTGTGCCCGATCTTCGTGCTCTGGGTCGCGCGGCTCGCGAGGCACGCGCGCTGCTCGTGGTAGATAACACGGTGCCTGGCGTCTTTGGGTGCGATCCGTTGCGCTTGGGTGCTGTGCTGTCGCTCGAGGCACTCGACCGCGTGTGTGCTGGTAAGGCACCGCGCAAGCTCGTTGCCGCTTCGGTGGCGCGCTCGCAGCTCAAGCGCCATCGTGTGGATGCCGCTGCCGAGTGCGCGCATGCCCTGCTTGAGGGCTGTGGCTTGGCCAAGCTTGATTTGACTGCTGACGAGGCCGCTGTGCTGGAGCGTGGGCTTTCCTCGCTTAACGCCCGCATGCAGGCGCATTTCGACCGCGCCCGTGCGCTGGCCGAGTATCTGGCCGCCAACGAGATGGTGCGCAACGTGCGCTATCCCGGACTGAGCTCGCATCCCGACCATGCTGTTGCAACGGGAATCCTCGAGCACGGCTTTGGCCCGGCAGTTGAATTTGATCTTATCGAGCGTAGCGCGGGAGAGCTGTTCGATGCTTTGCCGGGGGAGTTTCGCACGTCGCCCGCCGGCGGCGCAACGACGCGCCTTTCGGCCCCACGCGGCAAGCAGGGTACCACCGTCCGTCTCTTCGCCGGAAGCGATGACCCCTTGATCGTGGCCGCCACCCTAGACAATGCCCTCCGTTAATTAGCTACTCTTTGATGCTGGCGATGAGGTCGTTTGCTTTGGTGGCAATGACGTTGTTGATGTCGGCCTGCAGCTCCTCGTAGACCGCTATGGCTCGCTCGCCGGCGGGGGTGAGGGTGGATCCGCGGGCTCCGTCGCGCTCGATGAGTTTGCAGCCCAGCTGACCTTCGGCCTCGTTCACGATGCGCCAGGCCTTGGAATACGCCATGCCCATGCTTTTGGCGGCCCGGTTGAGCGAGTGTTCGCGGGCGATACCTTGCAGCAGCAAGACGCAGCCGTGGCCGAACACGCCCGGCAAATCCTTGTCGCACGCTTGAATGACCAACTTTGCCGTCGTCTTGTACTCCATACGCTCCACGTCTCCCCGCTAAAGTGTTTGCTGGGCAAACGCAAAGCCTGCGTCAAGCCCTCGTGTGCTCTTCTTAAATCATGCATTGTAGCAGTCAAAGTGCGTTAAGATACTTCCCCAGTATTGGGCGCCCAAGGTTGGGCTGGGTCCTACGAGGCCTGCAGCCGACCGGTCGCATGGAAAAAGGAGAAACATGGCTACGTTCTTTCCCGGTGAGTCCCACACGTTTTCGGAGTATCTGCTGGTCCCTGGTTACTCGTCCTCGCAGTGCATCCCCAACAACGTCTCTCTTAAGACGCCGTTAACCCGCTTTAAGCGCGGTGAGAAGCCGGCAATCACCCTGAACATCCCCATGGTTTCCGCCATCATGCAGTCCGTCTCGGGCGTCGACATGGGTGTCGCGCTCGCTACCGAGGGCGGCCTGTCCTTCATCTACGGTTCCCAGAGCGCCGAGTCCGAGGCCGCCATGGTCAAGGCCGTCAAGGATCACAAGGCTGGTTTCGTTCAGTCCGATTCCACGCTGACCCCTGACATGACCATGGAGCAGGTCATCGAGCTCAAGGAGAAGACCGGCCACTCCACCATGCCGGTCACCGACGACGGCACTCCCAAGGGTAAGCTCCTGGGCATCGTCACCAGCCGTGACTATCGCCCCAGTCGCGATGACCACCAGACGAAGGTCTCCGAGTTCATGACCCCGCGTGAGCAGCTCATCGTGGGCGACAAGAACATCAGCCTCAAGGTTGCCAACGACGTCATCTGGGACAACAAGCTTAACGCCCTGCCCATCGTCGACGACAACGATCACCTCATGGGCATTGTCTTCCGCAAGGACTACGACAGCCACAAGACCAACCCCAACGAGCTGCTCGATGGCGACAAGCGCTACATGGTCGGCGCTGGTATCAACACCCGCGACTATGCCGAGCGCGTGCCGCTGCTCATCGAGGCTGGTGCCGACGTTCTGTGCATCGACTCCTCCGAGGGCTTCAGCGAGTGGCAGAAGCGCACCATCGAGTGGATCCGCGCCAACTACGGCGAGGACGTCAAGGTCGGCGCCGGTAACGTCGTCGATGCCGAGGGCTTCCGCTTCCTGGCAGACTGCGGTGCCGACTTCATCAAGGTCGGTATCGGCGGCGGCTCCATCTGCATCACCCGTGAGACCAAGGGTATCGGCCGTGGCCAGGCTACCGCGCTGATCGACGTCTGCCGCGCCCGTGACGAGTACTACGAGGAGACCGGTGTCTACGTGCCCGTGTGCTCCGACGGCGGCATCGTCTACGACTACCACATGACGCTCGCCCTTGCCATGGGTGCCGACTTTATGATGCTGGGCCGCTACTTCGCCCGCTTTGACGAGAGCCCGACTGAGCGCGTCAACGTTAACGGTCAGTACATGAAGGAGTACTGGGGCGAGGGTTCTGCGCGTGCCCGCAACTGGCAGCGCTACGACCTGGGCGGCGCCGCGAAGCTCAGCTTCGTCGAGGGCGTCGACTCCTACGTTCCCTACGCCGGCTCCCTCAAGGACGGCGTGGGCGGCACGCTCTACAAGGTCAAGTCCACGATGTGCAACTGCGGTGCCCTCTCGATCCCCGAGCTCCAGGAAAAGGCACGCCTAACGCTGGTCAGCTCCACCTCCATCGTCGAAGGCGGCGCCCACGACGTTGTCGTCAAAGACTCCCAGCAAAGCGTCAGCTACCGCTAAGCGGCTTTCCCAAGCACCGCACCTTGCCGTTCAAACCGTCGCTCGCGTACCAAAGTACGCGTCGCTCCTCTTTCACGGCAATCTGCGGCACCTGGAAAACCCGTTCGTGTTAGAACGAGTTTCAGACAAAGGTTGATTCCCGACCACGTTATTTAGATAAAGCGAGATGCATGCAAGTCGCAGGCATCTCGCTTGTTGTATTTGCTATTATCATGCGAGTTAACGATGTGGCGGGGCGTTCTTACCTTTGCTCGCTGCAAGTTCCGCACGCAAAGAAGAGCACTAAATGTGCTCTTCGTCTTGCGCAGGACTGTCCGCAGCAGCGAGCAAAGGTAAGAACGCCCCGCCCCAACCCAGCTAACAAAGGAGCTGATATGTGCGATTGCACAGATCATAAGGACGAGATTCCTGCCTACGACGCGCAGGCCATTGAGTCTCGGTGGATGAAGGCCTGGGAGGATTCCAACCTCTTTGCCGTCGACACCGACGACAGCAAGCCTAAAAAGTATGTGCTCGAGATGTTCCCGTATCCGTCGGGCGACTTGCACATGGGCCACGCGCGCAACTATACCATCGGCGATGCCATGGCCCGTCAGGCCCGCATGCGCGGCTACGACGTGCTGCACCCCATCGGCTTTGACGCCTTTGGCCTGCCCGCCGAGAACGCCGCCATCAAGCACAACACGCAGGCTGCCGCCTGGACGTATAAGAACATGGACCAGGCGCTCGCCACGATGAAGCGCATGGGCTTCTCCTACGATCTGGATCGCATGGTCAAGACCTGCAGCCCCGACTACTACCGCTGGGGCCAGTGGATCTTTGAGAAGATGTGGGAAAAGGGCCTGGTCTACCGTAAGAAGAACCCGGTCAACTGGTGCCCCACTTGCAAGACCGTTCTGGCCAACGAGCAGGTCACCGAGGGCAAGTGCTGGCGCTGCGGCACCGAGCCCGAGAAGCGCGACCTTGAGCAGTGGTACTACAAGATTACCGAGTACTCTCAGGAGCTGCTCGACGACTTGGAGAAGCTCCCCGGCTGGCCCGAGCGCGTCAAGCAGATGCAGGCCAACTGGATCGGTCGCTCCGAGGGCGCCGAGGTCGACTTTACCCTGTGCGACCAGGATGGCGAGCCCATCGAGGGCGACGAGGGCAAGATCACCGTCTTCACCACGCGTGCCGATACCCTTTTTGGTGTCTCCTTCTTTGTCCTGGCTCCCGAGTACGCCGGCCTGCACGAGCTCGTCGAGGGCACGGAGTACGAGGAGGCCGTCACCAAGATCGTCGAGGACTCCAAGCATATCTCTGCCGTTGAGCGTGCCCAGGGCACCCTCGAGAAGCACGGTGCCTTCACGGGCCGCTATGTGGTAAACCCCGTCAACGGCGAGAAGGTCCCCGTGTGGGTTGCCGATTATGTCGTTGCCGACTACGGCACCGGCGCCGTCATGGCCGTTCCCTGCGGCGACCAGCGCGACTTTGAGTTCGCCCGCAAGTATGATCTGCCCATCGTGCCAATCATCCTGGATGACGATGACCGTGCTGCCGTCGAGGCCAGCGGCGAGACCATCGATACCTTCCATGCCGAGACCGTCGACTGGGATTGCGCCCACGCTGCCGAGGGCACGCTCGTCCAGTCCGGCAAGTACACCGGCATGCGCGGCGGTAAGCACTCCGAGGGCGAGGCTGCGATCGTGGCCGACCTCGAGGCCATGGGCTGCGGTCGTCGCAAGGTCGAGTTCCGTCTGCGCGACTGGCTCATCAGCCGCCAGCGCTATTGGGGCAACCCCATCCCGGCCATCCACTGCGAGCACTGCGGTATCGTGCCCGTGCCCGAGGATCAGCTGCCGGTGACGCTGCCCGAGAACCTGGACCTGGGCGCCGGCGAAACCCTCGCCGAGTGCAAGGAGTTCTACGAGACCACCTGCCCGGTCTGCGGTCGCCCGGCCAAGCGCGAGACCGATACCATGGACACCTTCACCTGCTCCAGCTGGTATTACCTGCGCTATACCGATCCACACAACACCGAGCTGCCCTTCTCCCGCGAGGCCGCCGATCGTTGGATGCCCGTCGATAACTACATCGGCGGCATCGAGCACGCCATTCTGCACCTGCTCTATAGCCGCTTCTTTACCAAGGCCCTGCGCGACCTGGGCCTGCTGAGTGTGGACGAGCCCTTCACCAACCTGCTGTGCCAGGGCATGGTCAAGGACGAGAACGGCGACACCATGTCCAAGTCCAAGGGCAACGTCGTGCCCCCGAGCTCGGTCATCGAGCCTTACGGCGCCGACACCATGCGTTTGGCGATCCTGTTTATCGCCCCGCCCGAGAAGGACTTCGACTGGGATCCCAAGGCCGTCGAGGGCGCCAACCGCTTTATCAAGCGCGCGTGGCGTATCGTTTGGCAGCTCGTCCAGTCCGGCGATGCCAACGTGGCCTTCGACAAGTCCGCACTCGACGAGGTTGCGATGAAGCTCTATCGCGAGCGTCACCGCACCATCGCCAAGTGCACCGAGGACTTCGATCGCGGCCAGTTCAACACTGCCATCTCGGCCGTCATGGAGCTCGTCAACGCAGCGAGCGCCTACCTCAACGCCACCGAGGGTACCGCCCGCGACAAGGCCCTGTGCTACGGCGTGGCTAAGGATATCGTGAGCGTCCTTGCCCCCATCTGCCCGTTCTGGGCCGATGAGCTGTGGCACGAGGCGCTCGGCTGCGAGGGCAACGCCTACACCGCCGCCTGGCCCGAGTTCGACCTGGCTGAGTCCGTTGAGGACACGGTGCAGATCGTGGTCCAGGTGCTCGGCAAGGTCCGCGGCCGCGTCGACGTTGCCCGCGATGCCTCCAATGAGGATATGCAGGCTGCCGCCGAGGCCGCCGTCGCCAAGTGGCTCGAGGGCAAGACGGTCGTCAAGGCCATCTGCGTGCCCGGCAAGCTGGTCAATCTGGTGGTCAAGTAAGCGCTGCGCGCTTAGCTGACATGAAAAGGCGAGGGGGACGATTCCGTATGGAGTCGCCCCCTTTTTGGTTATGTATACTTGCGACAACACCCAATTATCTATTTCTTGTGGAGAAGCTGTGCGCACGCTGACCTGCAGGTTCGTACTGTGCTTGCACGTTTCCGCAGCTATTGGTATAGTTTGCTTGCAAATGAAGTTGTAATTGAAAGAAGTGGGGTTTCGGCCCCGCTTCTTTTTTGTATGGATGGAGGTGCCGCAATGGTCAAGACCAAGACCGAGCAGGCGATCATCGACGCGCTCGAGGCCGTCGCTCCCCAGCACGATGTCGACATCGTCGACGTCGAGCTCGTGGGTGCCACCAAGGCCCCCTGCGTGCGTGTGCGTATCGAGGGTGCCGAGGGTCAGAGCCTGTCGCTCAACGACGTCACGGCCAACACCAAGTGGGTCGGCGATGTGATTGAGGAGCTCGATCCCATCTCTTCGAGCTATACGCTCGAGGTGTCGAGCCCGGGTATGGCGCGCCCGCTGCGCCGCCCGTGCGACTTTGCCCGCTTTGTGGGCGAGAACTGCGAGCTCACCTCCACCGCCACCGAGGGCCGTCGTAAGTACGCCGGCAAGATTGCCGCCGCCACCGAGGCGAACGTGACCCTCGAGCTCGAGGACGGCGAGTCCGTCACCCTCGATTTCTCTGATGTTAAAAAGTGCAAGTTGAAGCCCACCTACGACTTCAAGCCCGCGAAGGAAGGAAAGTAAGATGGCAGCATCCGACATGATGTCCGCCCTGATGGAGCTTTGCCAGGAGAAGCACATCGACCAGCTCTACCTGATCGACCGCCTGGAGCAGTCGCTCGCCAAGAGCTATGCCGAGATCTTGCATCTTGAGTGGGGCGCCAAGGTGACCATCGACCGCACCACCGGCAAGATCTACGTCTACCGTCTGGAGCCGATTGACGATTCCATGGACGAGGAGGGCAACTTCACCGAGTTCGAGGAGATCGACGTTACCCCCAAGAACACGAGCCGCATCGCCGCCCAGCACGCCAAGGCCGAGATCAACGCCATCGTGCGCAACTCCGCCCGCGAGCAGATCTACGAGGAGTTCTCCGGCCGCATCGGTGACCTCATCAGCGGTACCGTGCTGCAGTCCACGCCCGACTTCACGATCGTCAAGATTCGCGAGGGCGTCGAGGCCGAGCTGCCGCACTTCGACCAGCGCCGTTACGAGAACGAGCGCAACGAGCGTCCGATGGGCGAGCGCTACCTGCACAACCAGCACATCAAGGCCGTGATCATCGACGTTCGCGACCCCAACTCCAACCTGCAGCCGGTTCGTGGCGAGCACAGCCGTCCGCCGATTGTCATCTCCCGTACCCACCCCGAGCTCATGCGTCGTCTGTTTGAGCAGGAGGTGCCCGAGATCTATGAGGGCACCGTCCAGATTAAGTCGATCGCCCGCGAGCCCGGCCAGCGTTCCAAGGTTGCCGTCCACTCGCTCGACGACCGTCTGGATCCCGTGGGCGCCTGCGTCGGCCCCAAGGGCAGCCGTGTTCGCGCTGTCGTGGGCGAGCTCCGTGGCGAGCGCGTCGACGTCATCCTGTGGGATGCCGATCCTGCCGTCTACGTCGCCAACGCCCTGTCGCCCGCCAAGGTTACCCGCGTCCTCATCGACGAGGAGAAGGCCTACGCCGGCGTCATCGTGCCTGACGACCAGCTGTCCCTCGCCATCGGCAAGGAGGGGCAGAACGCCCGCCTCGCCGCGCGCCTGACCGGCTGGCACATCGACATCAAGTCCGAGACGCTTGCCGCCGACATCCTCAAGAACGTTCCCGTTCACGAGGAGCCCGCCGCCGACCTGATCGGTGACGAGGAGGACGAGGACGTCCGCCGCTGCGAGTACGTGTCCGAGGACGGCATCCAGTGCCGCAACCAGGCTCGTCCCGGCTCCCGTTTCTGCGGTGTCCATGACACCGACGCCTTCGATGATGCGGAGGACCTGATCTAGCGCGCGGTCGCGCCGGGCGGGTCCCGGCGCATCTCCCACGCTCGTTCAGTCTCTAGGCACCCAAGGTGCCAGAAAGGGTAGGTGAAGTCATATGGCAAAAGTCCGTGTGTCCACCCTGGCCAAAGAGTTCGGCATGACCTCCAAGGAACTGATGGGTCATCTCGCCGATATGAAGATTCCCGCTAAGTCCGCTTCCTCCACCTTGGAGGACGCCTATGTCGCCATGGTCCGCAAGCAGCTCGCCTCGGTGATCGAGGCCCGCGCCCAGGAAGTCGAGGCCGCCAAGCAGGCCGAGGAGCAGGCAGCTGCCGCCGAGGAGGCCGCTCGCGCCGCCGAGGCCGAGCGCGAGCGCATCGCCGCCGAGAAGGCCCGCGAGGAGGAGCGTCGCCAGTTTGCCGCAGCCCAGGCTGCCGAGGAGGCTGCCCGCGCCGAGGCCGAGGCCAAGAAGAAGGCCGAGCAGGAGCGCCTTGCCCGCGAGAAGGAGGAGGCTGCCCGCGAGGCCCAGCGCCGCGCCGTTCCCGCTTCCGACTCCGGTTCGCGCTTCCGCTCGCTGCTCGACCAGATCGCCGCACAGGAGACCGTGCTCAAGGAGAAGAAGGACGCCGAGGACAAGGCCAAGGCCGAGCGCGCCGCCGAGCGCGGTAACCGTCGTGGCGGCAACAACGACCGCCGCGGTGGCCGTCGTAACGATCGCAACGCCTCCGACAACAACTCCGAGCGCAACGCTTCCGAGGGCCGTCCGCACAGCCATCGCACCAACGCCAGCAACAACGTCGCTGCCGGCATGGACTTCCCCAACCCCGATAAGCAGGGCAAGGGCAAGAAGCGCAAGGGCGGTCATAACAACGAAGAGGACCACTACAGCCGCATGGCTCGCGAGGCCGAGGAGTACAGCCGCGAGAAGGTGCTCGAGGAGGCTCGTGCCGCCGTCGAGGAGGCCTCTCGCGAGTCCACTGGTCGCCGCAAAAAGCGCAAGGAGAAGCGCGAGCGCGAGGCCGCAAAGGCTCAGGAAGAGCGCAAGATTGAGGAGGCGCTGGCCCAGGGCGTGAACCCCGAGGAGCTCGACGCCATCAAGGTCTCCCAGGGCGTTACCGTCCAGGAGCTCGCCGAGGCGCTCGACGTTCCGGCCAACGACATCATCAAGCGCCTGTTCCTGCTGGGCACGCCGCTTACCATGACGCAGTCCATGTCCGACGACCTCGTCGAGCTCGTTGCCGACGACCTGGGTCGCCAGATCAAGATCATCACCCCCGAGGAGGAGAACACCTTCTCGTTCTATGACGATCCCGCCGACCTTAAGCCGCGCGCCCCGGTCGTCACCGTCATGGGCCACGTCGACCACGGCAAGACGAGCCTCCTCGACGCCATCCGTCACACCGGCGTTGCTGCCGGCGAGGCGGGCGGCATTACGCAGGCCATCGGCGCTTCGCAGGTCATGATCAACGACCGCAAGATCACCTTTATCGATACCCCGGGTCACGCCACCTTTACGGCTATGCGTGCCCGTGGCGCCAAGGTGACCGACATCGTCATCCTGATCGTCGCCGCCGACGACGGCGTCATGCCCCAGACGGTCGAGTCGATTAACCACGCCAAGGCTGCCGGCGTACCCATCGTCGTTGCCGTCAACAAGATCGATAAGCCGGGCGCCAACCCCGACCGTGTGCGTCAGGAGCTCACCGAGTACGGCGTCATCCCCGAGGAGTGGGGCGGACAGAACATGTTCGTCAACATCTCGGCCAAGCAGAAGATCGGTATCGACGACCTTCTGGAGACCGTGCTGCTCCAGGCCGACGTGCTCGAGCTCAAGGCCAACCCGGACACCTTTGCCTCCGGCAACGTCCTTGAGGCCAAGCTCGACAAGGGCCGTGGCTCGGTTGCTACCGTGCTCGTGACCCGCGGTACCTTGCACGTGGGCGATACGCTGGTCGCCGGCCTTACCTATGGCCGCGTCCGTGCCATGCTCGACCCCAAGGGTCGTGCCGTCACCGAGGCCGGTCCCTCCGACGCCGTCGAGATTTTGGGCCTGCAGTCCGTGCCCAACGCCGGTGATGAGTTCCGCGTGTTCGAGGACGAGCGCGAGGCTCGTGCTCTGGCCGACGAGCGTTCGCTGAAGGCCCGTATCGAGGAGCAGAGCCGCGTCAAGCACGTCACGCTCGAGAACCTCTTCGAGACCATTGCCGACGCCGAGGTCAAGGAGCTCAACCTGATCATCAAGGCCGACGTCCAGGGTTCCATCGAGGCCCTTCAGGACTCGCTCGACAAGATGGATCAGTCCGAGGTTCGTATCAACACGATCCACTCCGCCGTTGGTGCCATCAACGAGACCGACGTCGTCCTGGCCGACGCCTCCAACGCCATCATCATCGGCTTTGGCGTCCGTCCCGACGGTAAGGCCCGCTCCGCTGCCGAGCGCGAGGGCGTCGAGATCCGTTGCTACGACGTTATCTACAAGTGCCTCGAGGAGCTCGACGCCGCCCGTATCGGCATGCTCAAGCCCACCGAGGTCGAGGTCGCCACGGGTACCGCGACCGTCCTGGACACCTTCAAGGTGCCCAAAGTCGGTATCGCCGCCGGTGTCCGCGTCGAGGAGGGCGAGATCGCCGCGACCGATTCCGTGCGTCTGGTGCGCGACGGTATCGTGGTCTTCAACGGCAAGATCGCCTCGATGCGCCACTACAAGGACGAGGCCAAGAGCCTCAAGAGCGGTTCCGAGGGCGGCATTGGCCTGGAGAACTTCCAGGACATCAAGCCCGGCGACCAGATCGAGGGTTACCGCATCGACCAGGTTGCCCGTACCGAGTAGGGGGTAGCGCTATGAAGCAAACGCAGGCAACCCGCCGTCTGGGCGAGCAGCTTCGCGAGAAGCTCGGTTATATCCTGCTCTTTGAGGTTTCCGATCCGCGTCTCGACCTGGTTACTTTGACCGCGGTCGAGGTCGCGGTGGACCGTTCGTTCGCGCGTGTGTACGTGTCGTGCGATGCGAGCCGCTACGACGAGGTCATGGAGGCGCTCGCAAGCGCCAAGGGCCGCATTCGTAGCCTGTTGGCTCGCTCGCTCGATTGGCGTGTCACGCCCGAGCTCGATTTTCGCATCGATCGCTCGACCGATGAGGCCGAGCGCATCACGCGTGCGCTGGAAAACGTTCCCGCCACGCTTGCGATCGAAAAGGACGAGGACGGCTATCCGATAGCGGATGCCGCCCAGGAGGCAGCTTTAGATGACTAATTCCGCCGACCTCGCCTCGTGCGAGTCTGCAGATATTCAGCGACGCATCCTCGAGCTCATCGAGGGTGCGTCCTCCATTGCGATTTCGGGACACACTTCTCCCGACGGCGATGCCTTGGGCTCTGTATTGGGTCTGGGCCTTTCGCTCATGAAGTTTTTTCCCAACAAGGACATTGCGTTGCTGCTGGCAGACGATGACCCGGTTCCGCGCATCTACCGCTTTATGGAAGGCTCCGATCGCCTGGTGCCGGCATCTGCGTACACCGGCAATCCGGACCTGTTCATCTCGGTGGACGTGCCGGTTGTCGAGCGCCTCAATAATTCCGCCGAGGTGCTCCGTCGCTCCAAGCATGTGGTGTGCTTCGATCACCATCCGGCGCGCGAGGAGTTTGCCGAGCTCAGTCTGAGGCGCGTTGAAGCTGCAGCCTGCGCTATGATCATCGACCGCTTCTTGGACAATTGTGGCATTGTCGCCCGTGATGGCGTCGCGACTTGCCTGCTGTGTGGCTTGGTTACCGATACCGGTCGTTTCCAGTACCAGAACGCCGATGCTGCTGCGTTCCATGCGGCCTCGCGACTTGTTGCCCACGGTGCCGATCCGGCACGTGTGGCACTCGAGGTATATCAGAGCATGCGCGTTGAGTTTTTGCACCTCAAGTCCATCGTTATGGGTCGCATTAAGACGGTCGCGCATGGGCGCGTGGCGTATAGCTATGCCTACCAGAGCGACCTTGAGGCCTGCGGTGTCACCTCGGACGAGTGCGACGGCCTGGTCGATGTGGTGCGTTCGGTGATGGGCGTCGAGGTTTGCATGTTCTTAAAGGGCATTGAGGGCGATACCAAGGTGCGTGGCAACCTGCGCTCCAAGGGTGACCTCGATGTGTCCGAGATTGCTGCTAACTTTGGCGGTGGCGGGCATCATGCCGCCGCCGGCTTTTCCAACAACGGAACAATTCGCGAGACGCTCGCCGTGGCACTTCCCATGCTGGCCGAGCTGGTGGGGGAGGATCCCGCTTCGGTGACCGTCGAGCTTTAACTTTTTGGATGGTACATGGCTCGTCGTACGCCTTCTCAACTGAATATGCTGCTCGCCGTCGATAAACCGGTGGGCTGCACGTCCCACGATGTGGTCTCGCAATGCCGACGTGCCCTCCATGAGCGGCGCGTCGGCCATGCCGGCACGCTCGACCCCATGGCATCCGGCGTCATGGTGGTGGGCGTGGGCCAGGCTACTCGTCTGCTGGGCATGCTAACCCTCGATACCAAAAGCTATGTCGCCGACATCTCGTTTGGCGCCGAGACCAATACCGATGATGCGGAGGGCGAGGCGGTCCGCACGGTGGCTGTTGCCAACGAGCTCCGCGATCCTGCCTATGCTCGTGAGCGCTTGGCCGCCATGCTGGGCCCGCAGATGCAGGTGCCGCCGGCGTTTTCTGCTATCTCGGTCAATGGCGTTCGCGCCTACAAGTCTGCTCGCGAGGGCAATGCGGTGGACCTACCTCCGCGCCCCGTCGAGGTCTATGCCGCCGACCTGATCGCCGTGGGCGGCGAAGGTGATACGTGTGTGTGGACCGTGGCGTTCTCGGTGAGCAAGGGCACCTATATCCGTGCGCTCGCTCGCGACTTGGGCCACGCTTGCGATAGCGCCGCGCATATTTCCGCGCTGCGCCGCACGGCTTCCGGTGTTGTTTCCATTGGCGCTTGTCATGCGGTCGAGGAGCTTTCTCCCGAGTCCGCGGCTGGCTTTGCCCTGGATCCCATTGCGGCCCTGGGCGCCACGCGTGTTGACTTGCCGGGTAATCTTGCCGACGACCTGCTCTGCGGCCGACGCATTCCCGTTGAGCGTGCGCTTGCCGATTTCGATTCCTCGAAGACGCCGTTTGCGTTGGTGCTCGATGGGGGACTCAAGGCGCTCGCCCGCATTGAGGGCGGCCGCTTTGTCATGGAGCACGTGTTTCCGCAGGCAATCGGCGGTGTTCGATGATGTTGTCCGCTCGCGAGCTCGCGCGTGTCTTTTTCGCGGGCGAGTCGGACGAGGCTCGCATCGTTGCTGCCGATACGTTTGATGAGTGTGAGCACTTGGGTGCCGCTTCAATCGCCATTGGCGTGTTCGACGGCGTTCACCGTGGACACCAGGAACTCATCGAAGCGCTTGTCCGTGATACCCGTGTTCATGGCTGTAAGGCGGTCGTGGTTACCTTCGATCCCGACCCGGACGTTGTGGTGAGCCCTTCGCCCGCTCAAAAATTGATGACGACGGCCGACCGTCTGCATGCCTTGGCTCAAACCGGGGTCGATGCGGTGGTGGCCGTTCCCTTTACGCCTGAGGTTGCGGCACTCGACCATGTCGGTTTTCTCGCACTGCTGTCACGCGTAGTCGACATTCGCTCGATTCGCGTTGGCAGTGACTTTAGGCTGGGTCGTGGCGGTGCTTCTGGTGTTGCCGAGATGCGCTCCTGGGGTTCCGAGCACGGCGTTGACGTGTATGGTCACGACCTGCTTTGCGAGGGCGGTGAGGCCATTTGCGCCACCCGCATTCGTCATGAGCTGGGACAGGGCCATGTGGAGCTTGCTGCTGGGTTACTCGGCCGTCCGTATATGGTGCGTGGCGGTGTTATTCGCGGCCGTCACGAGGGTTCTGGCATGGGCTTTCCCACGGCAAACTTGCAGGTTCCCGACGGCATTCAGGTGCCAGCCGATGGCGTGTATGAGGGTCTGGTGCTGGTCGATGACACCGCGTGGCCCGCTGCTGTGAACGTCGGCCTGCCGCCAACGTATGCTGACGATGCGGCATCTGCGCATCTCGAGGCTAATTTAATTGGTTATACGGGCGACCTGTACGGCGCTTCCGTTTCGCTGGCGTTTACGCGCCGGCTGCGTCCCTCGCGTGTGTTCGATTCGCTGGATGAGTTGATCGCGACCGTCGAGGGTAATATCGAGGATATTCGTCACAACTTGGGCGATCAGGGGGTGAGCATCCGTGATTAGCGATGAGGAAAAAGACCAGGTACGCGCTGCGTCTGACCTGGTTGCCATCGTGCAGGAAACGGTCGAGCTCAAGCCTCGCGGCCATGAGTTTTGGGGATGCTGCCCCTTCCATGGCGAGAAGACGCCGTCCTTCCACATTATCCCCGCCACGCAGGTGTGGCATTGCTTTGGTTGCGGCGAGGGTGGCGACGTTTTCACGTATATCATGAAGCGCGAGAACCTGAGCTTTCCCGAGTCAATCCGTTACTTGGCCGATCGCGCGGGTATTGAGCTGCATGACACCGGAGATCGCCGCGAGCGCGGCACCAAGCGTGCCCGCATCTACGATCTGTGCGCCGAGACCGCCCAGTTCTACCACACCATGCTCATGCGCGGTAAGGACGGCCGTCCGCGCGAGTACTTTGCCAGCCGCGGCATGGGCGGCGACGTCTGCCGCCGCTACTGCCTGGGCTTTGCACCGGGCCGTAACGCGCTGGTGTCGCACCTGTCCCAGGCGGGTTTTACCCCGCAGGAGATGATCGACGCCAACGTTGCCGTGAGTCGCGGGCGCGGGCAGCTTGCCGACCGCTTTTACGACCGCGTGATGTTCCCCATCTTTGACGAGCAGGGTCACAACATTGCCTTTGGCGGTCGCATTATGGGCGACGGCCAGCCTAAGTATCTCAACACCGCCGAGACGAGCGTGTTTCATAAAAAGCGAAACCTCTACGGCTTTAATTGGGCCAAGGAGTTTATCGTCGCGCAGGATACCGCCATCGTGGTAGAGGGCTATACCGATTGCATCGCCTGCTGGGAGGCGGGGATTAAAAACGTTGTCGCCACGCTGGGCACCGCCCTCACGGAGCATCACGTCAAGACGCTCACTCGCTTTGCCAAGCGCATCGTGTATATGTTCGACGGCGATGCAGCGGGCCAGAAGGCCGCCCGTCGCGCGATTCAGTTTATCGAGCAGGATTCCATGGACCTGCGCTGCGTGGTGCTCCCCGACGGCAACGACCCCATGGAGTTCATCACCGCACATGGTGGCGAGGCACTGCAGACGCGCATCGACGCTGCCGAGCCGCTTATGGACTTTGTCTACCGTTCGCTGCTGGAGTCGAGTGACATCACCACGCCGGGCGGTCGCGCTAAGGCGCTGGAAGATGCGCTGACGCTTATCTATCCGTTGCGCAACAGCTATATGATCGACACGTACTTTATCCAGATTGCCGATCTGCTGGGTTTGGATCTGGAGACGGTGCGCGCGAGCTCGGGTCGTGTGTTTCGCGATGTCGCCAAGCGCGAGGATGCGGAACGACGTCGTGAGCAGAACTATGAGCACCAGCGGGCACAGACTGAGCGGTCCGGTAGCGCGGGCGGTCGGGCGTCGGGTTCTCGCGATGCCGGTCGCGGTGCTTGGGCATCGGGCGCGACGCCGCCGGTGTCCGCGCCGGTCGAAGAAGAGCCGTACGACTACGTCCCGCTCGATGCCTACGGCGCCGCGCCCGTGGAGGTCGTCGACGACCTGCCGCCGATCGATGTGCCTGATGGTATGGGCGCTGTGCCTGTGGCTGACGGTTCGGGCGCACCGGCTGCGGCGGCGCCGATGGTTCTTACCGATCTTGAACGCAAGTCCTTGGCAGGGGAGCGCGAGCTGTTGACGATCCTCACGAGCTACCCCGACCTGTTCCGCACGTATGCCGACCGCATCTGCTCCATCGAGTGGGTTGACCCGCGTCACGAGTCCATTGCATGGGCCGTTCTGGCAACGCCGCCGGGAACCGATCCTGCAGCCTGCATGGATGCGGCGCGCTCAGTGTGTCCCGATGCGGCAACGCTTGTGAGTGCCGGGCGCATCTCCGCGACGAGCAAGCACCCCACCGAGACGAACATCGTGTTTATGCTTGATACGCTTGAGCTCTACACCATCAAGCGTCGCATGCGTGCCGCACAGGCCAAGCTGCGCCAGGACCGTTCACTCGATGATGAGGCCCGTCGCGCGCTGACCGTGCAGGCCGCGCAGGATTCGCAACGTCAACGCGAACTGCAAAAGTCGATCGGCGGCGTGGCGGACCCGTTCCGTTTGATCGGCCTGGAGGCCGCGGGCACCGAACAAGCCTAGATGTTGTGGTCAACCAGCGTATTCTCGCCTATATCCAGTCTTCTTTTTGGGTATAGACGTCAATGTGTGTGCTAAAGTATTGAGTCCTGTGGACTATGAAGGGAGAATCTGTGCCAAAAAAGACTGAGAGCACGGGTACTGGGCTGGAATCCTACGTTGCAAAGCTCATGGGCAACGGCTCAAACAGGACTTCGGTAACCGAGGACGAGATTCAGGTCGCCCTGAAGGATATCGATGTTTCTGACGAGCAGCTCACCGCGGTGTATTCCGCGCTGCGCAACAGCGGCATCCAGATTATCTCCGCGAGCGGTAACGACGACGCCCCCATGGGTGTCGACGATGACGATACCGATACCGATACCGACGATTTCGATGACGACGACGAGCACGATTCCGGCTCGCTCGACGATCACGAGCTCAAGATGGCCCGCCAGGCCGACGCCGAGATGGGTTCTTCCAAGAGCAAGAAGAAGCGCACCGTGCGCACGTCCCGTTCGCGTTCGCGCGTGCGCGGCATCGATGCCTCCACGGTGATGCTGACCGGCGACCCGGTCCGTATGTACCTCAAGGAGATCGGCAAGGTCGACCTGCTGACCGCCTCCGAAGAGGTCGATTTGGCCATGAAGATCGAGGCCGGTCTTGAGGCCACTGAGAAGCTCGAGGCTGCCGATGCTGGTGAGCTCGAACTCACGCGTGCCGAGATACGTCGTCTTACGCGCATTGAGAACGTGGGCCTCGAAGCCAAGCAGGCACTCATCAGCGCAAACCTGCGTCTGGTCGTCTCCATCGCCAAGCGTTATGTCGGTCGCGGCATGCTGTTCCTGGACCTGATCCAGGAGGGCAACCTCGGCCTGATTCGCGCCGTCGAGAAGTTCGACTACCAGAAGGGCTTTAAGTTCTCCACGTACGCCACGTGGTGGATCCGTCAGGCTATCACGCGCGCTATCGCCGACCAGGCCCGTACCATCCGTATTCCCGTGCACATGGTCGAGACCATCAACAAGCTCGTCCGTGTGCAGCGCCAGCTCCTTCAGGACCTGGGTCGCGACCCGACCCCCGAGGAGATCGGTGCCGAGATGGACATGAGTGCCGACCGCGTCCGCGAGATCCAGAAGATCTCGCAGGAGCCCGTGTCGCTCGAGACCCCCATCGGCGAGGAAGAGGATTCCCAGCTGGGCGACTTCATCGAGGACTCCCAGGCCATCGTTCCGCCCGATGCGGCCAGCTTCTCCATGCTGCAGGAGCAGCTCACCCAGGTGCTCGACTCGCTTGCTGATCGTGAGCGCAAGGTTATCGAGCTGCGCTTTGGCCTTGTCGACGGACATCCCCGTACGCTCGAGGAAGTCGGCCGCGAGTTTGGCGTCACGCGCGAGCGTATCCGCCAGATCGAGTCCAAGACCCTGGCCAAGCTCCGCCACCCGAGCCGTTCGAGCAAGCTGAAAGACTATATTGAGTCTTAACCTCGCAAGCAAGAAGCGCCCTCAAGCACATCCGCTTGAGGGCGCTTTCATGTAGTTGTTGGGGACGTTCTTGAATGACTGGTCGTTTAAGAACGTTCCCAATGATTAGGTCGGAAAATTTCTTAAAAAAGTTCTTGCCCTTAGCGGATTCGTCCGTATAATAAACTTCGTTGCTTGAGAGCACGCACCTATTCCTCGGTAGCTCAATGGTAGAGCACGCGGCTGTTAACCGCGCTGTTGTAGGTTCGAGTCCTACCCGGGGAGCCAGGTTGTAAAACCCGTCGCTTATGCGGCGGGTTTTTTCATGCCGCGATCGCCGTTCGCAAACGTTACCGTATCAACATTTCGTGTCGAGGATGTAATCCCGAGGCCCGCCACCTCAACATGGCGCGGTCGTTGTAGAATATTGCAATGATTGCTCCCACGACATGGTGCCGCGAGCACCAAGAAAAGGAGATTCTTGTGTCTGAGACCATTAACGGCAGCCTGAGCGTCTCGAACGACGTTATTGCCGATATTGCCGGTTATGCCGCGATGACGTGCTATGGCGTTGTCGGTATGGCTGAGCAGCTCCAGGGCGCCGAGAGCGTGCGCCTGCTTGCCGGTCAGCGCCTCCGCAAGGGCGTGCTTGTTTCCGCCGACGAGAACGGCCTTACGGTCGATCTTCACGTCGTGCTCGAGAACGGCGTCAACATGAAGTCCGTCTGCCACAATCTTTCGAGTTCCGTTGCCTTCACTCTGCAGGAGATCGCCCAGATCGATCCCGCCAGCCTTAAGATCGGCATCCATATCGACGCGCTCAAGAGCCGTCTGAACTAGCATCCGAAAACGGAGATTCAAATACCCATGATTGCAAAGACCATTCGCACCTGTTTTCCGATCGCTGCGGCTGCCGTTTCCGACAAGGCCGAGGAGATCAACAAGCTCAATGTCTTCCCCGTACCCGACGGCGACACCGGTACCAACATGTCGCTCACGCTTGCCTCGGTGACCAAGGAGCTCTCCGCCCTTCCTGCCGACGCCGACATGGAAGCCATCGCCGGCGCCATCACCCACGGCTCCCTGATGGGTGCCCGCGGTAACTCCGGCGTTATCACGTCGCAGATTCTGCGCGGCGTGGCCGAGGGCCTTGTCTCTGCCGACGAGCCTATTACGTCCGCCAACATTGCCTTCGCCTTCCGTCGTGCCGTCAAGGTCGCCTTCCAGGCTGTCCGCAAGCCCATCGAGGGCACGATCCTCACGGTCCTGCGCGATGTCTCGACCAAGGCCGATGAGTGCGAGAAGAAGAAGTTCTCGGCCGAGGATGCGCTCGATGCTATCGTCGTCGAGGCGTACCAGTCCGTCGCCCGCACGCCCGATTTGCTGCCCGTCCTCAAAGAGAACGGCGTGGTCGACTCAGGCGCCTTCGGCTTTGCCATCTTCCTGGAGAACTTTGTTGCCGCCGCTCTTGGTCGCAGCACCGTGGTCGAGGATTTCTCCGCTACGTTTGACTCCGCCGGCTCTGCCCGCGATGCCGCTCTTGGCCGTGTTGAGATCGAGGCTAACGACGACTGGGAGGGCTCGGAGTTCCGCTACTGCAACGAGTTCCTCTTTAAGGCCGACGCCCCGTTTGACGAGGACGAGTGCCTTAAGTTCCTAGGCTCCATGGGCGACTGTGAGCTGCTCGTGGGCGCCTATCCCGACTACAAGATCCATGTGCACTCCAACACCCCCAACCTGGTGCTCGAGCACATGCTGCAGCTCGGTCAGATCTATGAGGTCTTTATCCACAACATGGAGATGGAGGCCCACGACCGTACCGCCAAGATCCACGAGGATCAGGAAAAGGCCGCTGAGCCCGCCAAGGCGCTGGGCTTTGTCGCCGTTGCCGCCGGTTCCGGCGAGGCTGACATCCTCAAGTCCCTTGGCGTCGACGTGGTCGTCTCCGGTGGCCAGACTATGAATCCCTCGACCGCCGACCTGCTGGGCGCGGTGGACCAGGTCAACGCGACCTCGGTCATCATCCTGCCCAATAACGGCAACATCCGCATGGCTGCCGAGGCCGCAGCCTCTGCCTGCACCGACAAGAAGGTCGCCGTCGTTCCCACCAAGACCGTTCCGCAGGCGTTCTCCGCGCTGTTCGCGGTCCTGCCCGATTCCGAGCTCGAGGACGCCGTCGCCGCCATGGTCGACGCCATCAGCGAGGTCCGCGATGGCGAGGTCACCCGCGCCGTGCGCGATTCCAGCGCCTCTGACGGCTCTCCGATTCACTCCGGTGACGTCATGGGTATCATCGCCGGCTCCATCGACGTGGTCGGCTCCGACGTGAAGCAGGTCACGCTCGACTGCATCAACCGCATGCAGGAGGAAGAGGAGGGCGACGCGCTGACGATTCTGGCCGGCGAGGAGCTGTCCGATGAGGCCTTCCAGGAGATCGTCGACGCTATCGAGGAGGCTCAGCCCGACTTGGAGATCGACGCCCATCGTGGCGAGCAGCCGCTCTATCCCGTGATCTTCTCGATCGAGTAGGCAACTGCCCATGTCCGAGCTGTGCTCCGTGCCGCGCGTCTCGGAGCGCTTTGCCCAGAGCAATGCGCTCGACGAGGATATCCCGCGACTCAAATATGTTTCGGGTAAACGCGAGGAGGCCCTTCGCCGTCTGGGAATTCGGACGGTGGGGGACCTCCTTCTCCATATCCCTCATCGATACCTCGACTTTACCCGTTCTTGGTCTATCGAGATGGCGCCCATCGGTACCGTGTGCACCATCATCGCCACGGTCGACCGTATCGTCCAAAAGCAGCCGCGTCCGCGCATGCAGGTGACCGAGGTCTCGCTTGTTGACGAGACGGGCGTGCTGCAGGTCGCCTTTTTCCGCCAGCCCTGGATTGCCCAGCAGCTTAAGCAGGGCGACCGCCTGGCCGTGATGGGCAAGGTCGAGTTTGCCTACGGCTTTAAGCAGATGGCCTCGCCGCACTTTGAAAAGCTCGAGGACGGGCGTGCCGCAGGCACCATCCTGCCGGTCCATTACGTGAGTGATGGCGTGAGCCAGGCGTGGATGCGCCGCATCGTAAGCGGCGCGCTCGAGGTCGTCGGCAATCCCTTTGATCCCATTCCGGCACGCTTACGCGTTAAGCGTCGCCTGATGAGCAATGCTCGTGCGCTTCGAGCGATCCACTTTCCTTCGAGCATGGCAGAGCGCGACATCGCGCGCGCACGGCTTGCCTACGAGGAGTGCCTCTACCTGCAGCTGGCGCTGCGCCTGCGCAATGACGGCGGCCTGGTCGATGTGGTGCCCTATGCCCACACCGCGGGCGAGCACCTGGCCGCGCTCAAGCAGGCCCTGCCGTTTTCGCTGAGCGACGAGCAGGAGGCCGCGTTCCAGGATATCCTGCGCGATATGTGCGATGGTGGGCGCGTGATGAACCGCCTGCTGCTGGGCGATGTCGGTACCGGTAAGACCGCCGTTGCCGCCTGCGCGCTAGCTGTGGCTGCCGATAGCGGCACGCAGGCCTGCGTTATGGCGCCCACGGGCGTGCTGGCGCGCCAATATGCCGATAAGACCGGCCCTCTGCTCTCGCAGGCCGGCATGTCCTGGGCGCTTCTGACGGGTGCCACGCCGGCAGCAGAGCGCGAGCGCATCCATGCACAGCTGGAATCGGGCGAGCTCGACGTCCTCTTTGGCACCCACGCGGTGCTTTCGGATAACGTTGCGTTCAAGCATCTGTCGCTCGTGGTCATCGATGAACAGCACCGCTTTGGTGTGGGCCAGCGCAACGCCCTGCGCGCGAAGGGCCCTGGTGCCGATCTGCTCGTTATGACGGCAACGCCCATCCCGCGTACGCTGGCGCTTTCGGTCTACGGCGATCTGGACACGAGCATCATCCGCCATCGGCCCGTCCCTGGCGCTGGCGTGTCGACACGCGTGCTCACCGAGTCGAGCCGTGACCTCGCCTATGGAGCCATCCGCGAGGCGCATGAAAAGGGTCAGCAGGCCTACGTGATTTGCCCGCTCGTGGAGCCGAGTGACTCGGCCGATGAGCTGGAGGACGTGCCCGGTATTGCCCGCGACGACGAGGGCCGCGTGACGGTCCCCGTGCCGCTGCACGATACGGCAACCGAGCTCGACCGCCTGCGCCTGGCGTTGCCGGGGCTTGCCATCGAACGCCTTCACGGCCGCATGTCGGCGGGGGAGAAGGATCGCGTGATCGATGCCTTCAAGCGTGGCGAGATTGACGTGCTCGTCTCGACTACGGTGGTCGAGGTGGGCGTTGACGTGCCTAACGCCACCGTCATGGTCATCGAGAACGGTGAGCGCTTTGGCTTGGCGGCCTTGCACCAGCTGCGCGGTCGCGTGGGCCGTGGCAGCGTGTCGGGCACGTGCCTGGTCATGACGCATTCCAAGGGCAACGGCGGCGCTTCGGCAGCGCAAGATCGTCTCCAGTCGCTCGAAAAGACCTCGGACGGCTTTACGCTCGCCCAGATGGACCTGCGCCTGCGCCATGAAGGCGAGATCCTGGGTTATCGCCAGCATGGTGGTGTGACCCTGCGCTTTGTCGACCTGGATGCCGACGAGGAGCTGATCGAGTGGGCCCATTTGGACGCGGTCGAGCTCTTGCGGTATGCTTGCACCCTTGACTCCGTGGCGACGCGCCCCCTGCGCGATGCGGTCGCCATGCGATATCGACACATTTTTAAGGAGGTCAGCGGAGGATGAGAATCATCGGCGGCGAATGGCGCGGTCGTAAGATCGAGGAGCCCCGTGGTCGCGATGTCACCCGCCCCACGACTGATCGCGTGCGCGAGGCGTGCGCATCTATGGTCATGTCGGCATTCGATTTCGATTTGGACGAGGTTCGTGTGCTGGACGCCTTTGGCGGCTCCGGTGCCTTAGGGTTAGAGATGCTCTCTCGTGGGGCCCGCTCGCTCACGACGTTTGAGATCGATCGCAACGCCGCGCGGCTCATTACCAAGAATATCGAGTCGCTCTGCCGTGACCGTGCGCGTTGGCGTGTGGTCACGGGCGACATGCTGGCAAGTGCCTCGCGCGGTCGTGTACCGGGCGGCCCCTTTGATTTGGTCCTGCTCGACCCGCCCTATGCTTTTGGTGCCGAGCCGGTCGAGGAAATGCTGCAAAACCTGGCTCAGCAGGGTCTGCTTGCGCCTGGCGCTTATGCCCTGTTTGAGCATGCCTCCGCCGATGCGGGCGCGCATCCGGCAGGCTTTGAGACTGTACGTGAGAAGCGCTACGGCATTACCTCGGTCGACCTGCTTCGTTGGGTCGGCGATGACGACGGTGAGGACGATAGTGCCGTCACCGATGCCGATAACAACGATGCCACTACGTTTCAGGAGGACGCCCGTGAATGACACCATCAACCGCGTGATCGTCCCGGGCACCTTCGATCCCATCACGTTTGGCCATATCGATGTGATCCGCCGCGCCCGCCGCATCTTTCCCAGTGTGATCGTCGCTGTTGCAGAGTCGCAGGGTAAAAACGGTGTGGGCACCACGTTTATGCTCGATGAGCGCGTGGCGCTGGCCCGCGAGGCGCTCGGTAATATCGACGGCGTCGAAGTCCTGCCCTTTACCGGCCTCTTGGTCGACTTCGCTCGTGAGCAGGGGGCGGGGGCCGTGGTCAAGGGCCTGCGCGCCATGACCGACTTTGAGTATGAGCTGCAGCAGGCTGACCTTAACTATCGCCTGGATAGCGAGCTGGAGTCCATCTTTGTCATGAGTGCGCCGCAGTACGGCTATATCTCGAGCTCGGTCGTTCGCCAGATCGCCTCGCTCGGCAGTGACGTATCGACGTTTGTCCCGTCCAACGTGGTCGAAGCGCTCAAACATCGCTTTTCGTGACGTTTCTTATTGCCTGGTGGCATGTGGTAAACTAGCACGATGATATGTTACCTATGAAAGGAGACCGGATGCCGGGCGAGAATTTTCCTGGCGATAGGATCGTCAGCTTGGTCGATGAGCTCGAAGGGCTGATCGAGGAAGCCAAGCCGCCTTTCGGCAAGAACGCTCAGTTCAAGGTCATCGACGCCGACGTGTTCTTCAACATCCTCGACGAGATCCGCATGAGCTATCCCGAGGAGTGGCAGAAGTCCCGCCGTATCCTTAAGGAGCGCGAGGAGCTTATGGCTTCCGCCGCCGCTCAGGCCGATTCCATCATCGCCGACGCTCAGCAGCAGGCCCTCACCATTGCCGGTGAGCAGGAGATCGTCCGCCTTGCGCAGCAGCAGGCCGACGACATCCGCGATCGTGCCCAGCAGTACGAGCGCGAGACGCGTTATGCTGCCGAGGACTACGCAGAGCAGGTCTTTACGCACCTGGAGGAGAACCTCAAGAGCCTGACCGGCACCGTTACCCGTTGCCGTCAGCAGCTCAACGAGGGTGCCGCCCAACAGAATGGTCAGTGGTAATGGCTGAGTTCCCGAGCGTTACCGTCGATCTTTCCGAGCAGCTCGAGTTTCCTGGAGATTCGTATCCGCTGACCGGTAAGGTCGATGTCGCCACCTACACGGTGGGCGAGAAGGAGTACCAGCTTCAGGACGGCATCGACTACGACGTTGTCTTTACCAATGCCGGTACCGGTGTCTTGCTCACGGGTATGGTCCGCGCACACGCCACTGGCGAGTGCGACCGTTGCCTGGAGCCCGCTTCGTTTGATATTGCCGGTGAGATTGAGGAGTTCTACCTCTTTGAGGAGCCCGAGGATCCCGAGGCCTACGAGGACGGCTACGAGCTCCTGGGTGAGGACCGTATCGTTGATCTGGGTGAGCCTATCAATGACGCGGTCGTTATGGACACGCCGTTTGTGGTGCTCTGCAAGCCCGATTGCCGTGGTCTGTGCCCCACATGCGGTTGCAATCTCAACGTCGAGCAATGCGATTGCGCCGCCCAGGCAGAGGCAGAATGGGCCGCTGCCACGGAAAATCCATTTGCAGCATTGAAGAATCTCAAGCTTGATGAGTAAAACTGTGGTAGTATCGCTACTTGCGCGTAATCGCCACACTGGATAGTTCATAAGGAAGGTCACTATGCCCGTACCTAAACAAAAGCAGGGTCGTATCCGCACTCACACCCGTCGTTCCGCCAACATGAAGATCTCGGCTGCGGCTCAGTCCACGTGCCCCCGTTGCGGTGCTGTCAAGCTCCCGCATCACGTGTGCCCCAGCTGCGGTTTCTACAAGGACCGCGAGGTTATCGTTACCGAGTAACGGTATACTCTGGATGCGATGCCGTTCCAAATGGAACCACAATGGCCGGCTCAATGAGTCGGCCATTTTTGTATAAGGAGCATGTATATGAGTAACGTTCGCGTTTGTGTAGACGTTGTGGGCGGAGACGAAAAACCTCAGGTTGTTCTCGATGGTATCGAGGCTGCGCTTGCCGCCGATCCCGATATCGAGGTCTTGGCAGCTGGCCCCGCCGAAATCGTCAATCCCTTTGCAGCTTCCCATGCACGTGTTGAGGCCCTTGAGGCACCTGACGTTATCGCCATGGATGACGATCCCATTCGCGCCGTGATGACCAAGCGTAAGTCGTCGATCGTGCTTTCTTGCCGCGCCATTAAGAAGGGCAACGCGGATGCGTTCTTCTCCGCCGGCTCGACCGGTGCCATGACCGCCGCTGCCACCGCCTACGTGACGCCGTTTAGGTATCAGGCCGAAGGCAAGAAGCAGCCGGTGCGCCCCTGTCTGACCAATGCGCTGCCCAATCGCGCCGGCGGTCTGACGGTGCTGTGCGACATGGGTGCCAACCCCGATGTGGAGGTCGATGACATGGTGCGTTTTGCCCAGATGGGTAGCGCCTATGCCCGCGTCGTCCTGGGCATCGAGCATCCTCGCGTGGGCCTGCTTGCCAACGGCACCGAGGATGAGAAGGGCTCCAACTTTACCAAGGCCTGCTTCCCGGCCATGAAAGCCGCCGTTCCCGGCTTTGTTGGTAACTGCGAGGGAACGGACATCACCTCAGGTAACTTCGATGTCGTCGTTGCCGATGGCATGTCGGGCAATATTGCGCTCAAGGCCACCGAGGGCGCTGCCAAGTTTTTACTGCAGGAGCTCAAGGGCGCCTTTATGTCTTCGCTCGGCACCAAGATTGCAGCGCTGCTCATCAAAAAGCAGATGCGCGAGATTAAAGCCAAGCTTTCGGGCGACGCCAAGGGCGGCGCGATTCTTTTGGGCCTGCGCGGCGTGGTCCTGATCGGCCATGGCGCTACCTCGGTCGAGGCTGTTAAAAACGGTACGCTCGCGGCGGCCGAAGCCGTGCGCGCCGGGCTGGTCGAGAATGTCGCCAACTCCATGGACGGTATCGTTTTATAAGAGCGAGTTAGAGCGCTGTTATGTGCTTCGCGGCGCACGTCGTGGGGTAGAATCAGAACCGTGTCTTGGTACCGCCCGGGCGGTACCATTCTTTTGGTATTCATGCACTATGAGAGGAAGCGCTATGGACCGCTCCGAAATCTTCGACAAGATCGCCGAGGTCGCTGCTGACGTTCTGGGCGTCGATGTTGCCGAAATTAGCGAGGAGACCACCTTTGACGACCTCGATGCCAACTCGCTCGAGCGCCTGCAGCTGGTTACGGCTATCGAGGACGAGTTCAACCTCGAGATCGATGACGAGACCCTGCTCTCGCTCAACTCTGTCGCCGACGCCGTCGACGCTATCGAAGCTGCCAAGGAGGCCTAAGTCTTGGCTTTATCCGACCGACTTACGCGCGCCCAGGAAATCCTGGGCCACGAGTTCAACAATAAGGTGCTGCTGCGCGCGGCGCTTACGCATCCCTCGGCAGTCGAGGGCCAGCCGGTTTCTGCCAGCTATGAGCGCCTTGAGTTCTTGGGCGATTCCATTTTGGGCGCCGTGGTCGCACGCTCCCTGTTTGAGTCCTATCCCGAGTTTGACGAGGGCAAGCTCACCCGCCTGAAGGTGTCGCTTGTCTCGGGCGCTACGCTGTCCGAGGTTTCTCACGAACTGGGCATCGACGACATCATCATCTTTGGTGCCTCTGAGACCGGTACCGGTGCGCGCGGCCTGCATTCGGCGCTCGAGAACGTCTACGAGTCGCTCGTGGGCGCACTGTACCTGGATGCCGGCTGGGATGCCGCAGCGGAGTTCATTCACCGTACGCTTAAGCCGCATTTGGCTTCCGAGCGTGCCGAGCATCCTGCGAACCCCAAGTCGTTTTTGCAGGAGTGCGTGCAAGCCGACGGTCACGAACCCCCGGCGTATAAGCTCGTTGGCTCCGAGGGCCCGGCGCATGCGCCCACCTTTACCGCTGTGGTGTTGATCGATGGTATTCGCCAGGGTCGTGGCTCCGGCTCCTCAAAGAAGGAAGCCGAGGGAGCTGCCGCGCTCGAAGCGCTCGACCGCATGGGTTACACCACCAACGGCGTGATTCTGAACAAGAAGCACGTGTAAGCGAGGAACCGTGTATCTCAAGTCCCTCACGCTCAAAGGGTTCAAGTCGTTTGCCGACCGCGCCCATATGACGTTTGAGCCGGGCCTGACCGTCATCGTCGGTCCTAACGGCTCGGGAAAATCGAACATCTCTGACTCGATTCTGTGGGTCCTGGGCGAGCAGAGCGCCAAGCAGCTGCGCGGCCAGGCCATGGAGGATGTCATCTTCTCGGGCTCGTCAGCGCGCAAGCCGGTGGGTGTCGCCGAGGTCACGCTGGTGCTCGATAACTCGGACCATATGCTGCCTGTCGATTTTGACGAGGTCGCCATTACCCGTCGCATGTATCGCTCGGGCGAAAGCGAGTACCTTATCAACTCGAGTCCGTGCCGCCTGATGGACATTCAGGACATCCTGCACGATTCGGGCCTGGGCAAGGATACGCATTCCATTATTAGCCAGGGCAAGCTCGACGCCATTTTGCAGAGCCGCCCCGAGGAGCGCCGTGCCCTCATCGAGGAAGCCGCCGGTATCTCCAAGCACAAGCGGCGCAAGGAGCGTGCGCTCAAAAAGATTAAGTCGATGGACGAGCACCTGACGCGTGCCCGCGACATCAATAAGGAAATCGCCCGTCAGCTGCGGCCGTTGGAGCGTCAGGTCGATCGCGCGCGCAAGTACAAAGAGCTGTCCTCGCGCGCGAACGAGCTTACGCAGATGCTGGCTGTCGACGAGCTGCGTTCGTTGCAGTCGCAGTGGAACGACCTGGAGAGCCGCTCCAAGGAAGGTGCCGCCGAGCTGGAGCTTGCGCAGTACCGCATGGGCGAAAAGGAGCGCGAGCTCGAGAAGCTTCAGGTCATGCTCGAGGAAAAGGGCCTGTTTGTGGGCGACCTAGGCGAGCAGCGCCGTCATATGCAAGATGTTGTCGGCCGCATTAACTCCGACATGCGCCTGCTCGAGGAAAAGGGCCACAACATGGTGTCGCGCCTGTCTGACATGCGCGGACAGATTTCGAGCTCCGAGCATCAGCGTCGTCGCGTGGTCGAGGAGCTCGAGGACGCGCGTGCGCAGCTTGAGGAAGTGACCGGTGCGCATATGCAGGCCCAGGAGGACGTTGACGCCGCTGGTCCTGCCGCCGCTGAGCTCCACGAGCGTCGCGTTGCGCTCGACAATCAGATTTCGCAGCTCACGCGTGAGCAGCGCGATGTGCAGCGTGTGGCCGATAACGCCGCGCTCGAGCTCGCCAAGGTGAAGGATTCCTTGAGCAATGCCGAGGTCGAGGACAACATGTATGCCTCGCGCCTGGAGCAGATTGACGAGCAGCTCGAGGAGGTCACGGCCTCGCTCGAGAGCCGTCGCGACCGCGCCGAGGAGCTTGAGGGCGCTCTTGAGGAAGCGCGCCAGGCTCAGGTCGATGCGCGTGAGGCCACCGAGACGGCACGCGCGGCCCTGAAGGACCTGCGTGCCCGCGAGAGCGAGGCGCGCAACAAGTTGTCCGAGGTGCGCTCGGAGCTTTCCAGCCAAAAGAAACTCGATGCCCGCATGGCCGACAGCTCGCCGCTCGTGAGCCGTCTGGTGGGTGCGCTGGGCGACGATGTCTCGGGTCGTCTGGGCGACGTGCTCGAGGCCCCGCGCGAGCTTGAGGGCCTGGTGGAGCAACTACTTGCCGGCGATATCGATGCGCTGCTGTTCGACGATACGTCCGCGCTTGAGCGTGCCGGTCATGCCGCTCTGGACCAGAAGAAGGCCTCGGGCGAGGCACTGCTGGTGGCGCGCGGCTTGAGCGGCTCTGCTGCTGCCGAGGGCGCTGCCGGTACCCGTCTGGTTGATCGTCTGTCCGTGCGCGCAGGCTACGGACCCGTCGTCGAGGCGCTACTCGGCGGCTATTACGTGGTCGATGACTTGGCCGCCGCGCTGGCTGCGCCTGTCGTTGACGGTGTGACCTATGTGACCCCCGATGGCGCCCGCGTAAGCTGTGGCGGCCTTGTGCGTGTGGGCCTCGATGCCGGCGAGGCGTCGGGTGCTCTGGAGCGCAAGCGTCGCATTCGCGAGCTGGAGGGCTTGGAGCCCGATCTGGCTGCCGTGTTTGAGCATGTGTCGGATCAGGTCGTCGAGGCCAATGCGGCCGTTGAGGAAGCGCGTGCCGCTGAGGGCGATGCCGCCGGCGAGATCGCCCGTCTTGAGGGCGAGCGCCGCTCGTTGCTCTCCGAGATCGGCCGCTTGGAGCAAAGCGCCAACAATGCCGAGGTCGAGCGTGTGCGCATCTCCAAGCGCCGCGAGCAGGCCTCCGAAGCCGTTCGCGCTGCGCGCCCGCGGGTTGACGAGCTCACCCGTTCGCGTGACGAGGCTCGCGCGCAGGCAAGCAATCTGGGGTTGCAGATTGCCGAGGCCAACGACGAACTCGACCGCGTTCGCCGTGACGATTCCGAGGCTGCCGGCAAGCTCGCCGACGCCAAGGTTCGCCTAGCCCAGACGAGCGAACGCCTGCGTTCGCTGAAGGGCCGCGTGCCCGACCTGGAGCATCGTCTTGAGGGCATCGACCGTCGTATCCGCGGAACACGCCAGGCTTCGCGCTCGCTCGAGCTGCTGCGCCTGCGCGTCGACCCCATGCACGAACGCTATTCGGCCCTGTTGGAACGCGCGTCGGATTGGGCAGCGCGCCTGCGTGACCAGGCCTCTCTGGAGGAGGCGGACTCCGCTTCGCTTAAGAAGACCATCGAGGATGCCAAGGCGGAGGTTGCCCACGCTAAGGAGCGGGTCGATACCGCCTCCGCCACGCAAAACGAGTTCAAGGTCGCGCGTGGCAAGCTCGAGGTGCAGGTAGAGGCCGCCATTAAGGCCATTACCGCCGATGGCACCACGGTACTCGAGGAAGCGCTCATGCTTCCGGCGCCCACGGACCGCGATGCCGCCGAGCGCGAACTCAACCAGCTCGTGCGACAGATCAACAACCTTGGCCCTGTGAACCAGGTTGCCATGGAGGAGTACGAGCAGCTCAAGCGCCGCGCCGATTACATCGAGGAGCAGCTGGCCGATTTGGAGAGCGCGCGCAAGGCGCTCACCAAGATCACGGTGGCCATCGACCGCAAGATGCGGAAGGCCTTCCTGGTGACGTTTGAGAAGGTCGACGCGAACTTCCGCGAGATCTTCGCTATGCTCTTCCCGGGCGGCCAGGCTCATCTGGAGATGACCGATCCCGAGCATCCTGCCGAGACGGGTATCGAGGTCGTGGCGCAGCCGCGCGGCAAGCGCATCACCAAGATGATGCTCATGTCGGGCGGCGAGAAGAGTCTGACGGCGCTCGCCCTGCTCTTTGCCGTGTATCGCACGCGCACGGTGCCGTTCTATGTGCTGGACGAGGTCGAGGCGGCACTCGATGACGCCAACCTGTCCAAGCTTATCGGCGCGCTCGATGTGTTGCGTTCCGATACGCAGCTCTTGGTTATCTCGCATCAGCGCCGTACTATGGAGGACGCTGACGTCCTCTATGGCGTCTCGATGCAAGCCGACGGCGTCAGTCGCGTCGTCTCGCAAAAACTCGATCGCGAAACCGGAAAGGTCGTGAATGCATAATGGGATTCTTCGATGCTCTCTCGCGCGGACTTGAGCGAAGCCGCGAGGCCCTCAACGAGGTCTTCTACTTTGGCGGCGAGGTCGACGAGGATTTTTGGGAGGACCTGGAGGACACCCTCGTCATGGGTGACATGGGTGCCGAGATCGCCATTCAGGTCTCTGATGACCTGCGCGATGCCGCGGCCAAGAAGAACCTCAAGACCGCTCCACAGCTTCGCCGTGCCCTGGCCGAGCAGCTTGAGCAGCACTTTGTGCCCATCGAGCGCGATCCGTTCTCCGATACGCCGAGCTGCGTGCTGTTTGTGGGCATTAACGGTGCCGGCAAGACCACGACGGTCGGTAAGATCGCGAGCGCCATGGCCGCCCGCGGCAAGAACGTCGTGATCGGTTCGGCCGATACCTTCCGTGCTGCCGCTATCGAGCAGCTCGATGTGTGGGGCCAGCGCGCTGGCGTCCCCGTCATCAAGCGCGACCGCGGCTCCGACCCGGCAAGTGTTTGCTACGACGTGCTCGACGAGGCCGACAAGCGCGGCAGCGACCTGGTGCTTATCGATACCGCCGGCCGTCTACACACGAGCCCCGAGCTCATGCGCGAGCTTGCCAAGGTGGTCAATGTGACCCGTAAGCGCGCCGCCAATATGGCCGCCGGCCCCATGCCCGTCTATGTCGTGCTCGTGATCGATGCCGCAACGGGCCAAAACGGCCTCAACCAGGCGCTCGAGTTTAACGAGGCGCTTGGCCTGGACGGTATTATCATGACAAAGCTCGACGGCACGGCTAAGGGCGGTATCGCCATGGCCGTGGCCGAGAAACTCAAGCTCCCGATCCTGCGCGTGGGCGTGGGCGAGCAGGTCGATGACCTGCAGGAGTTCAATGCCAAAGATTTCTGCCGCGCCCTGGTGGGCGAGTCCAATTAAGGAGTGACTAGTGTTTGATTCCCTGAGCGATCGCCTCAACGACACATTTGACCGTCTGCGCGGCAAGGGCAAGCTGACCGAGGCCGATATTACTTCGGCCATGCGCGATATTCGCATGGCGCTGCTCGAGGCCGACGTTAACTTTAAGGTCGTCAAGGAGTTCGTCGCCAAGACCAAGGAGCGCTGCATGACCGCCGAGGTCATGGAGTCGCTGTCGCCGGCGCAAAACGTCGTCAAGATCGTGCTCGACGAGCTCACCGAGATGCTTGGCTCAACCGAGAGCAAGCTCGTCTTTAGCAATCGCATTCCCAATGTCATCATGCTCGTGGGCCTGCAGGGCTCCGGTAAGACCACGGCGGCCGTAAAGCTGGCCTACCTGCTCAAGAAGCAGGGCCGCTCGCCGTTGCTCGCCGCGTGCGACGTCTACCGTCCCGCTGCTGCCGACCAGCTGGCCACGCTCGGTGGCGAGATTGGCGTTCCGGTCTTCCGCGGTGACGGCGAGCACCCGGTCGACATCGCCAAGGGCGCCATTCAGGAGGCCGTCGACCACCTGCGCGATGTGGTCATCGTCGATACCGCCGGCCGCCTGCAGATCGACGAGCAGATGATGCAGGAGGCCGTGGACATCAAGAAGGCCGTCAAGCCCGATCAGGTGCTGATGGTCGTCGATGCCATGACCGGCCAGGATATCGTCAACGTCGTCTCGACCTTCGCTGAGCGCACCGACTTTGACGGTGTGATCATCTCCAAGCTCGACGGCGACGCCCGTGGCGGCGGCGCGCTTTCTGTGCGCCAGGTGACCGGTAAGCCCATCAAGTTCGTGAGCATGGGCGAGAAGCCCGATTCGCTGGAGCCGTTCTATCCCGATCGTATGGCCAAGCGCATCTTGGGCATGGGCGATGTTGTCGGCATCATCGAGAAGGCCCAGGAGGCAGCCGACGCCGAGCAGCTCGAGGCTGCCGAGCGTATGCTGCGCGAGGGCTTCACCATGAACGACATGCTCGACCAGATGAAGGCCGTCAAGAAGATGGGCGGCATGAAGGGCATCCTGGGCATGCTCCCCGGCGGCCAGCGTGCGCTTAACCAGATGGGCGGCAACCTGGACGAGGGCATCTTCGACAAGAACGAGGCCATTATCATGTCGATGACCAAGGAGGAGCGCCTTCGCCCCTCCATCATCAACGGCCAGCGCCGTGCCCGCATTGCCAAGGGCGCCGGTGTGACCCCCACCGAGGTCAATAGCCTTATGAAGCAGTGGGGCGAGATGAATAAGATGATGGGCCGCATGCGCACAATGGCCAATCAGGCGCAGGCCGGCGGCAAGAAGGGCAAGAAGGGTAAGAAGGGCAAAAAGATGCGCATGCCCAATATCCCCGGCCTGGACGCTATGGGCCTGGGCGGCATGGGCGGCCTGGGTACGGGCGGCCCCAAGTCCGATATGGACCTGCTGCGCCAGATGGAAGCGCAGATGCGTAATAAGAAGTAACGGCTGGTTGAGTCGAGTATGGCGAAGGCCGCCTGGATGGTACTCCAGGCGGCCTTCGCCGTTCGTTCGCAGGTTGTCGCACGCGCGGAAGCGTGCTGGCGCCGGGGTATGTGCCGCTAGTGGCAGCCGCAGCCCTCATGTCCGTCGTGGTCGTGATGGCCGTGACAGCCGCAGGACTCGCCATGCTCATGGGTGTGCTCGTGGTCATGTCCATGGCAGTCGCAGGTGGCCTCGCCGTTCTGTGCGAGCGTGCCGGCAATGAGGGCCTCGACGCAGGCATCGCAGCTGCCCTGGGCGCCCGCATAGACCGTGATGCCGGCTTGGGCAAGCGCGTTGATAGCGCCGCCGCCGATACCGCCGCAAATGAGCGTGTCAACGCCACCGTTGGCAAGCAGGCCCGCCAAGGCGCCGTGACCGGTGCCACCGGTGCCTACGACCTGCTCGTTGAGCACCTTGCCATCCTGGATGTCGTAGATCTTGAACTGCTCGCTGCGGCCAAAGTGCATAAAGATGTTGCCGTTGTCGTACGTTGTTGCCACCCTCATGGTGCCGACCTCCTTTGCTGGCCATGCGGCCGTCGTCGTGGTGATGGGGGAGTACGCGATGTTGCCGCCTTCGATGACGATCGCCCGTCCATTGACCAGCGCGTTTGCCACCTTGCGATGCGCGCGACTGCTGATTGCCGCCACCGTGGCGCGGGCGATACCCATGTGCAGGGCGACGGCCTCCTGATTGAGGCCCTCCAGATCGCACAGGCGCAGTACTTCGAGCTCATCGACCGTCATATCGATAGCGTCTCCGCTGGCAAGGCCATCGGGGGTAAAGCCGCGATATTCGGGGATGATCCCAACGCGGCGCAGTTTTTCGCGTCTTCCAGCCATACACTCTCCAAATCTGACATATGTCAACAATAGAATAGCGAACGTGCGGATTTGCGCAAGGAATTTCTGGCATATGTCAGAAAATGAGGGCTTATGTTTGGGCTGTGGGGCCGGGTGCGCATGGGCTACAATAAAAATCGCTTATAGGCGACTGACAGGAGGGTCAATGAGCAAGGCTGATCAACAGTTTGTAGCCATGTGCCGCGACATTCTGGACCATGGCACCACCACCGAGGGCCAAAAGGTCCGCCCAGTGTGGGAGGATGGCACCCCTGCCTATACCATTAAAAACTTTGGCGTCACGGCACGCTACGACCTGCGCGAGGAGTTCCCCGCACTTACGCTGCGTCGTACGGCGCTCAAGTCCGCCATGGACGAGATCCTGTGGATCTATCAAAAGAAGTCCAATAACGTGCATGACCTCAATAGTCACATTTGGGATGAGTGGGCCGATGAGACCGGTTCCATCGGTAAAGCCTACGGCTATCAGATTGGTCAGAAGAGCCATTACGCCGAGGGCGACTTCGACCAGATGGACCGTGTGCTGTACGACCTTAAGCACACGCCGTATAGTCGCCGCATTATGACCAATACGTACGTGTTTAGCGATCTGTCCGAGATGCACCTTTATCCGTGCGCCTATAGCGTGACCTATAACGTGACGCAGCGTCCTCAGGACGACAAGCCGACGCTTAACATGATTCTCAACCAGCGCAGCCAGGACATTTTGGCCGCGAACAACTGGAACGTGTGCCAGTACGCCATTTTGCTGATGATGGTCGCGCAGTCGGTCGATATGATTCCCGGTGAGCTGCTGCACGTGATCGCCGACGCCCATATCTATGATCGTCATGTCGATATCGTCCGCGAGCTTATCGAGCGTCCGCAGTTTGCGGCACCCAAGGTAACGCTCAACCCCGATGTGCATGACTTCTATGCGTTTACGACCGATGACCTGATCGTCGAGGGCTATGAGCACGGCCCGCAGGTCAAGAACATTCCCATTGCGGTGTAGGTGGTGCTCATGACGTGTAAGCTATCTGCTATCGTCGCCGTGTGTGACGATTGGGGCATTGGGTGCGAGGGCGACATGGTGGTGTCCAATCGCGCCGATATGCGCCATTTTGTGGCCTGCACCAAGGGCTGCCCGGTTATCATGGGACGCAAGACGCTGCTGAGTTTTCCCGGCGGGTGTCCTCTCAAGAACCGCCGCAATATCGTACTCACGCGCGACGAGGATTTTGCGCCCGAGGGCGTCGACGTGGTGCATAGCATTGACGAAGCGCTCACCGCGGTTGCCGATGAGCCCGTTGCCTGGGTGATCGGTGGCGGCGATGTCTATCGGCAGTTTTTGCCGTACTGCGTGGAGGCCGAGGTCACTCATAACCACTGCGTCCATCCCGTGGACACGTACTTTCCCGACTTGGACGCCGATCCCGCGTGGGAGATTGCGCAGCGTAGCGGGGTCGCAACGATTGCCGCCGGTGAGGGTGACGAGGGCGTCGATTATGAGTTCGTGACGTATCATCCCGTTGAGGCGTAAATCGTCTGGCGTGAACGGTATCATCGGGTTGATTGAATGCATGGGGCGGCGCTTAGCGTCGCCTCGTTTGGTATAGATGTGCTGCAAAGAAAGGTGCGGGCTGGCTGCTATGACTGATGCCGTTGAGGTGCTGCGAATCGATTCGCTCGAGGACGAGCGGCTCGATGCTTACGTGCGACTGACCGAGCGTGAGCTTCGCTGCGTGCTGGAGCCGCAGAAGGGCATTTTTATCGCCGAGAGTGCCAAGGTTATCGAGCGCGCGGTGCGCGCCGGATACCAGCCGGTGAGCTTTCTTTTGGGCGAGCGCTGGCTCGACCAGATGATGCCGCTGTTTGAGCGCCTAGTCGTGCGCGAGGGCGCTGGTCCTGTTCCTGTGTTCGTCGCCTCGATGGAGCTCATGGAGCAGTTGACGGGCTTTAACGTGACGCGTGGTGCGCTTGCGGCGTTCCGTCGCCCGCGTCAGATTCCGGTTGATGAGTTCTTGGGCGGCGTCGTCGAGGCGGCGGGGGATCGTCCGGTGCGCGTGTGCGTGCTTGAGGGTATTGTCGATCACACCAATGTTGGCGCGATTTTCCGCTCGGCTGCCGCATTGAACGTTGACGGTATTTTGGTCAGCCCGACGTGCTGCGACCCGCTGTACCGTCGCTCGGCCCGCGTGAGCATGGGCACCGTGTTTCAGGTTCCGTGGACGCGCATTGGCAGCGAGGTTCGCGTCTGGCCGTATGACGGGTTGGCGGCGCTACACGATGCCGGCTTTTCGTGTGCCGCTATGGCGTTGACGGACGATTCCGTTTCGCTGGACGATCCTGTACTGCAGGAGATTGATCGCCTGGCGATCTTTATGGGCACCGAGGGTGCCGGCCTGGGCGCCAAGACTATCGCGGGCTGCGACCGGGCCGTGCGCATTCCGATGGCGCACGGGGTTGATTCACTCAACGTTGCCGCGGCGAGTGCCGTCGCCTTTTGGCTGCTGTGCCCGCACGTGAGCAATGAGTATCACTACCAGCCGGGTTTGTATCACTAGGCAGTTATTCCGCACCGTGCTCTAATTCGGGGTGTTTCGGTCGCCGCCAGTCGGTGCTAAGCTGGTTTTGGCTTTGGTTTTAAATTGCTGTTTTGCTGTTTGACGTATGCGTGTGGGGAGGGCGTGTGGCTAAGAAATCTACGGCTATCGATGTAACGCAAGGAGTCATTTGGCAGCAATTGCTGTCGCTGTGCGTTCCCATCTTTTTTAGTTCGTTTTTTCAGCAGGCCTACACGCTTATCGGTACGTATATCGTTGGCCAGTTTGGTGGCAAGCTCGCGCTGGGTGGCATTCAAGCCACGATGGTGCTCACCGAGCTTTGCATTGGCTTTTGCGTTGGCGTCGGCGCCGGCTGCGCGGTCATTACCGGTCAGTATTTTGGCCAGCACGATGATGAGCGACTGAGTCGTTCGGTCCATACAGCCATGACGCTCGCGCTGGTGGGCGGTATCGTTTTCTCGATTCTTGGCATAGTGTTCGTTGAGCCCATGCTGGTGCTTATGAACACGCCGCATGAACTATTGGCCGAGGGCGTGGCCTATGCTCGCTGTTATTTTGCCGCGATGGTTGCGGCACTGCTGCTTAATATGGGAACCGCACTGCTGCGCGCCGTGGGCGACACGCGCGGGCCTGCCGTGATTATTGCCTCTGGCTGCCTGGTTAACGTGGTGCTGGATATCATCTTTGTCGCTGTGTTGCATATGGAGGCGCTGGGCTGCGGCATCGCAGTGGCTCTGACCATTTGCTCCAATGCAACGATGATCGTGTTGCGCATGATGCGCGCTCCGGGTGCATGGCGTCTTTCGCTGTCTAAGCTCGGCATCGATCGCGGTATTTGCAAGAGTATGATCTCGTGTGGTCTGCCACTCGGTTTTCAATCGGCTGCCTATTCGATCTCGAACGTGCTGATCCAGGTGTCGGTTAATTCGTTTGGCGCCGATGTCACAACTGCTTGGGGTCTATCTGGGCGCCTGGATGGCATTATCTGGATGGTGACCGAGGCGCTCGGCGTATCGATCACTACGTTCTCGGCGCAGAACTTTGGCGCGCGCAACTACGAGCGCATGCGCAAGGGCTACCATACGTCGCTCGTGCTGTCGTTTATGCTCATTGGTGGCCTGTCTGCCGTGCTGCTGGTGTTCTCGGGCCCGCTGTCGCGTTTGTTTGTCGACGATGCTTCGATTTCGGCGTACACCACGACGATTCTTCATTTTATCGCGCCGTTCTACGCGATTTTCTCGATTATCGAGAACGCGTCGGGATCCATTCGCGGTGCCGGCGTGAGCTTGCAGCCCATGCTGCTCACGATTTTTGGCACTGTCGTGCTCAGGGTGATCTGGGTGTTTGCGATTATGCCGTTCGATCCGTCGCTCGAGCATCTACTGCTGGTCTACCCCGTAACCTGGCTCATCACGGCCACGTTGTTCACCATCTACCACCACAGCGGCAACTGGCTAGGTCGCGCCACCGCCTAGCTCATCCGTCGGATACCCCTGATAAGTTGCGGTGAAATAGTTCCTGAAAAGCCCTTGGGGACCGTCAAACAAGTACTATTCCACCGCAACTTCCTTATGAGCTGTAGGTGTTGGCGGAAAACGAATCAATTAGTATTCGATGCCTTGGCGGGCTAGGAGGCCTTCGTCGAAGTAGTGTTTGATGGGACGCATTTCGGTGACTAAGTCCGCGAGGTCGGCCAACGGCAGCAGCCCGCGGCCGGTGAGCACGAGTTCCGTGGTGGCGGGCTTTATCGCGATCAGCGCTTCGACATCCTCGCGTGTCACGAAGCCGCGGCGCATAGCCTCGCCGAGTTCGTCCAAAATCAGAACGTCGACCTGTGAGATCTGCTCGTGTGCTAGCTCCAGAATCTGTGCCGCGCAGGCCTCGGGCGTGTCGCGGTCGGCTTGTACGGTGCGCAGACCCAAACGGGGCGCCGCATCATGCTCGGCGCAGTGAAGTTTCTTGGCAGACTGCAGCCTAAGAACGTCGAGTCCGTAGCCCGTCGCGCGCAGCGCGAGCCCCAGCGCAGTCGTCGTCTTGCCCTTGCCGTCGCCTGTATAGATTTGAACCTTGCCGACTTACAGTGATGCCATCTCTGTCCTTTCGTGCCCGGCGTCGGTTTATCGTCGCTCGGGTTGGGTATTCTAGAAACCATTATCAACCCCAGTAGATGGAGTTCAAGCAGATGGAGATGGATGACAACAAGCGTAGACGGAATATGATCCTCTACGTGCTCATCGCCTTCGTCGTCTACCTCGTGCTCTCGACCGTTCTGTTCCCCAACATCGGTCACACGCAGCAGATTACGGAGACCGATTACTCGACGTTTGTGAAAGCGCTCGACAAGAAGAGCGTCGAAAAGGTCGAGTACAACACCGACGACTATACGATTTATTACACCAAGAAGGGCGAGGACGAGAACATCGCCTATAAGACGACCGGTGTGCCGAACGATGCGGGCTTTACCGATCGCGTGCTTGAGTCTGGCGCTTCGCTGGAGTCGGTCGTTCCCGATAAGAACTCGGGTTTGATGACCTACTACCTGCTCACACTCATTCTTCCCATGGCGATTTTCTTCCTCATCGGTTGGTGGCTCAACCGCCGCATGAAGAAGGCTATGGGCGATGACGGCCCGTCGATGAACTTTGGCGGCGGCGGTTTTGGCGGCGGCGGACTGGGTAAGTCCGGCGCGCGCGTGATCGCCTCCAAGGACGTGGGCGTGACCTTTAAGGACGTCGCCGGCCAGGAAGAGGCCAAGGAGTCTCTCAAGGAGGTCGTCGACTTTCTGGAGAAGCCGCAGCGCTACGAGGAGATCGGCGCCAAGCTGCCGCGCGGTGCTCTCCTTGTTGGTCCTCCGGGTACCGGTAAGACCCTGCTTGCCAAGGCTGTTGCCGGCGAGGCCGGTGTTCCGTTCTTTAGCATTTCGGGCTCTGAGTTCGTTGAGATGTTTGTTGGTCGCGGCGCTGCAAAGGTTCGTGACCTGTTTAAGCAGGCCAAGGAAAAGGCCCCGTGTATCGTCTTTATCGATGAGATCGATACCATTGGTAAGAAGCGCGATGGCGGCGGCTTTAGCGGCAACGACGAGCGCGAGCAGACGCTCAATCAGTTGCTGACCGAGATGGATGGCTTCGATAACCACAAGGGTATCGTTGTCCTCGCTGCCACCAACCGTCCCGACAGCCTCGATCCGGCCCTGCTGCGCCCCGGTCGTTTTGACCGCCGCATCCCCGTCGAGTTGCCCGATCTGACCGGCCGTAAGAACATTCTTGAGTTGCATGCCAAGAGCGTGAAGACGCAGCCGCCGATCGATCTGACCGCGATTGCCCGCGCCACGCCTGGTGCCTCGGGCGCCGATTTGGCCAATATCATCAACGAGGGTGCCCTGCGCGCCGTCCGCGAGGGTCGCAAGCGTGCAACCCAGGACGACTTCGAGGAGTCGGTGGAGGTCGTCATTGCCGGCCAACAGCGTAAGTCCACGGTGCTGTCCGACCACGAGAAGCAGGTCGTTTCTTATCACGAGATCGGCCATGCCATCGTTGCCGCTCGCCAGAAGGGCTCTGCGCCGGTCACGAAGATCACCATCGTGCCGCGCACGAGCGGTGCTCTTGGTTATACCATGCAGGTCGAGGAGGACGAGCGCTTCCTGACGACGCGCCAGGAGGTCTTGGACAAGCTCGCTGTCTATTGCGGTGGCCGCGCAGCCGAGGAGCTCATCTTTGGAGAGATGACGACCGGCGCCGCCAACGACATCGAGCAGGCCACCAAGCTCGCCCGTAATATGGTGACGCGCTTTGGTATGTCCGACGAGTTTGGCATGATGGCGCTCGGTACCGTGCAGAACGCGTATCTCAATCAGGACACGTCGCTCACCTGCGCCCCCGGTACGGCCGAGCGCGTGGACGCGATTGTCGCCAAGCTGATCGAGGATGCGCACGACCGCGCTTTGCAGATTCTGAAGGAGAACAAGTTTAAGCTCCACGAGCTGGCTCGTTATCTGTATAAGAAGGAGACCATCACGGGCGAGGAGTTCATGAACCTCCTCACGCGCGAGAATCCGCTGATGCCAAAGCAGCAGTAATACTGGTTGCGCAGTGTCAATCGCCCCATTTGAGTGTTTATCTCAAATGGGGCGTTTTGCGTGGGGAGAGTTGTATATGAAGATCGTGGTAAGTGCCTGCTTGATGGGCGAGAGCTGCAAGTATAACGGGCTCGACAACTACCACCGCGCGTTGGTCGAGGCCTGCGAACGTACGGGGACCGAGGTCCTCTTGGTGTGCCCTGAGGTCTTTGGCGGCCTGCCCACACCGCGCAAGCCGTCCGAGATCGTGGACGGCGAGGTCCGTACCTGCGAGGGCATCTCGGTCGATCGCGAGTTTCGCCTAGGCGCTCAACGTGCGCTCGATATGTGCGAGCAAGCGGGCGGTCCGGAAGAGATCGCCGCGTGCATCCTGCAGGACCGCAGCCCCTCGTGTGGCGTAGGTCGCATCTACGACGGAACGTTCAGCGGTACGCTCACCGTGGGCAACGGTGTTTTCGTCGACCTGCTCCTGCGCCACGGCTACCGTGTGATCCCGGCAAGCGAGTTCGACTCGAGCATGTTACGGCAATAAAAAACCGCCACAAAGGTGCCTGTCCCCTTTGTGGCGGTTTTGGTCGGTTAGGCCAGGATAGATTGGCCGTAGGCGTTTGCGGCCTTGATGGCGGCGGCGAACTTTTCGTCGGTGAAGGGCTCGGGGTTTCCCTGCTTCCACTCGTTGGTGGCGTGCGCGTACTCGCACAGGGCAGGGATGTCGGCCTCGGAAAGCCCGACCTGCTCAAGCGTCACGGGCAGGCCCATCTGCTTGTTAAAGGCGGCGTAGCGCTCAAGGTTCTCGGTATCGCCAGTATAGGCAAACAGCACGAGCACGCCCAGGCTTACGACCTCGCCGTGCAGATAGGTTCCCTCGCGCGGAATGCTGCACGTCGCATTGTAGAACGCGTGTGCTACGCTCGAGTTGTAGTAGTAATCGTTTTGGTTGGTCAGGTTCGAGACATAGCCCGTGTTGACCACGATGTCGAGCGCGATCTGCTTGACGGCTTCGCTCGACAGGTTCTTGCGTACGTCCTCAAGACCCTGGACGCCATAAGTAAACAGCGGCTCGGAGCAGGTGTGGGCGAGTGCCAGGCCAAGACCGGCGGTATGCTCCAAATTACCGGCGCTCGTGGCGTACTCGACCTCGGGCTGCTTGGACAGGGCATCGCCCACGCCGGCCCAGAAGTACTCCGCTGGAGCTTCGGCGATAATCTTGGGGTTGATGAAGATATGCGCAGGTCGGTTGGGGTACGAATATCCCTCGAGCGAGCCGTCGTCGTTGTACACGACGGCAATGGCGGTCGCGGCCGAGCAGTTGGAACAGATCGTCGGGACGGTGAAGACGATCTTCTTGAGCTCGATGGCTGCGGTCTTCACGGTGTCGAGTGCCTTGCCGCCGCCACAGGCGATAAGCACGTCTGCCTGCTGGCAAGCGGGGGAGTTCACGACCTTGGCGATATTGGCGCGCGTGCTGTTGGTGCCGTAGACGCGCGTCTCCAGAATCTCGACGTCGGTGCCTGCCAGCGCAGCCTCGATGCCCGGCAGCGCCGCAGCCAGGGCTCGCTTGCCGCCGATGATGGCGACCTTGGTCGCTCCGTACTCTGCCAGTGCGGCGGGCAACTCGGTAAAACAATCCTCGCCAACGGTGTAGTCGCTCATTCCAATCGTGCGCATAGCAGCCTTCTTTCGTTCGATAAAGTGCTTTCAGGTATTTTGCTCCAAGAGAAGGTCCACAGCCGCGAGAAATTTCGAACGTATAAAACCAGTGTTGAGGGTTTTTCGCCGGCGCTGAACGTGCTAGCATACTCCGCATAAGCGTTGATGGGGACGAGTAGTCGGCCGTCCGCATGTTACAGAGAGCGGGGAGCGCTGAGAACCCGTGCATGCGACCGATGAAAATCACCCCGGAGCTGCGGTCCCAACGGACGCGTCGCACAGGCTCGTCTTAGTAGATATCGCCGAGATGGTCGTCGATACAGGCCAGCCGAGTAACGGATGCGAGCGCGCGAATACGCGGGCGAGGGCATCTAAGCTGGGTGGTTAAACGAAGAGCTTTTGCGGGCATACAGCCCGTTTTTGTGGCGCTTCGTCCCAGCTTGTAGGGACGGGCGCTTTTTTGGTGCCCAACGGGCGTGCGCGCCCACGACATGAAAGGGGTACCGTGGCAAACGAGTACAAGCAGACGATGAATCTGCCCAAAACCGGTTTTCCCATGCGTGCCGGTCTTTCCAAGTCCGAGCCCAAGCGACTCAAGGACTGGCAGGACAACAAGGTCTACGAGCAGGTTCTGAAGAAGAACGAGGGTCACAAGAAGTTCGTGCTGCACGACGGCCCTCCGTACGCCAACGGCCCGATCCACATCGGCCACGCCATGAACAAGATCTCCAAGGACATGATCAACCGCTACTGGATGATGCAGGGCTATGAGGTTCCCTATGTTCCCGGTTGGGACTGCCATGGCCAGCCGATCGAGCATAAGGTCGAGGAGAAGCTCGGCACCGAGAAGTTCAACCAGACCTCCACGGCTAAGATCCGCGAGCTTTGCAACAAGTTCGCCGTCGAGAACATCGAGCTGCAGAAGGCCGGCTTCCGTCGCCTGGGCGTGCTCGGCGACTGGGATAACCCCTACCTGACGCTCTATCACCAGCATGACGCTGCCGACATCGAGGTCTTCAAGGCCATGTTCGATAAGGGTATGATCTATCGCGGTCACAAGCCCGTCCATTGGTGCAAGCACTGCCACACCGCACTCGCTGAGGCCGAGATTGAGTACTCCGACGAGACGAGCCCGTCCATCTTCGTGCGCTTTGAGATGACCTCCAAGCCCGCAGGCCTCGAGAACTTCGACGGCCCGGTCGACTTTATCATCTGGACGACCACGCCGTGGACCATCCCCTCCGACCAGGCAGTTTCTCTCAAGCCCGGCGCCGCCTATGTCGCCGTTGAGCACGAGGGTCGTGCCGAGGTCATGCTCGAGGACCTGGCTCCCAAGTGCTGCGAGGAGTTTGGTTGGGAGTACACCCCGGTTATGGTCGACGGTAAGCCCTATGTGGTTCCCGCCGAGACCTTCCACCACATCCACTACAAGCAGCCGATCTTTGATGGTGTTGAGGGCGTGGCGCTGCTGGCCGATTACGTCGGTGTCGATGACGGTACCGGTATCGTCCACAACTCGCCCGGTCACGGCGTCGACGACTACTTTGCCTGCCTCAAGGAGGGCATTACCGACATCTGCATGCCGGTCGATGACGACGGCAAGTTCTACACCGGCGAGGAGTTTGGCACCGGTGGCCCCTTCAGCGGTATGGATACCGATGAGGCCAACCCGCACATCATCGAGTTCCTGCGCGAGCGCGGCACCCTGGTCCTCGAGAAGAAGATCACGCACAGCTATCCGCACTGCTGGCGCTGCAAGCACCCGGTGCTCTTCCGTGCTACCGACCAGTGGTTTGTCTCTATGGACAAGACCGGTTTGCGTGAGCAGGCTGGCAAGGAGGTTCGCGAGAACGTCAAGTGGTATCCGGCTCACGCCGCCAACCGCATTGGCGCCATGGTCGAGCAGCGTCCCGACTGGTGCATCAGCCGTCAGCGCAACTGGGGCGTGCCTATCCCCAGCTACACTTGCGCCGACTGCGGCGAGAAGGTCATAAACGACGCCACGCTCGACGCCGTCATCAAGCTCTTCCACGAGAAGGGCTCCGACGCCTGGTTCACCGACGCTCCCGAGAGCTACCTAGGCGAGGCTTGCGTTTGCCCCAAGTGCGGCGGTCATCACCTCAAGGCCGATAAGGACATTCTCGACGTGTGGTGGGACTCCGGCGTGTCCTGGAAGGCCGTCTGCGAGTATCGCCCCGAGCTTGAGTACCCGGCGGACGTGTACCTCGAGGGATCCGACCAGCACCGCGGTTGGTTCCAGAGCTCGCTGCTCACCTCGGTGGGTGCCAACGGCCATGCTCCGTACAAGGCGGTCGTCTCGCAGGGCTTCACGCTCGACGGCCAGGGCCGCAAGATGTCCAAGTCGCTCGGCAACGTCATCGACCCCAACAAGGTCTGTGACGAGATGGGCGCCGACATCATCCGTCTGTGGGTTGCTTCTGTCGACACCAGCTCCGACGTCTCCATCGACCACGAGATTCTCGCTCGTACGTCTGATGCCTATCGCCGTTTCCGCAACACGCTGCGCTTCCTGCTCTCCGAGCTCGAGGGTCAGTTTGAGCCCGAGACCGACGGCGTCGCCTTTGCCGACTTGCTGCCGCTCGACAAGCTCATGGTTGCCCGTCTGACCCAGGTCCAGGCCGAGGTCGACGACGCCTACGCCAGCTACGAGTTCCCGCGCGCCTACCGTGCGCTCTACGACTTCGTGGTGACCGAGCTTTCTAACGTGTACCTCGACGCTCTGAAGGACCGTCTGTACTGCGACAAGCCCGGCTCGCTCGAGCGCCGCAGCGCACAGACCGTGCTGGCCGAGCTCTTCTCGATGCTCATGCGCGACCTGCAGCCGATCCTGTCCTACACAGTCGATGAGGCCATGGCCTATGCACCTGCCGGCTGCGTCGATCACCAGAAGTACGCCGCGCTGCTCGATTGGTACAAGTCGCCCATCACGGTCGACGAGGCCAATGAGTTCGAGGGCGTGCTCGAGGCTTCGCTCGAGCTCCGTAGCGCCGTGACCAAGGCCCTTGAGGATGCCCGTTCTGCCGGCACCTTCACCAAGAGCCAGCAGGTTCGCGTCAAGGCGGTCGTTCCCGCCGAGATGTACGCGCTGCTGACTGGTGACAAAGCGGTCGACCTGGCCGAGTTCTACATCGTCTCCGATGTTGAGCTGACCCAGGGCGAGGAACTCTCCGTTGCCATCGAGGCAGCCGAGGGCGAGTGCTGCGACCGTTGCTGGAACTACCGCACCACCGTCGGCGAGTACAACGGCCACGCGCATATTTGCAAGCGCTGCGCCGGTGCTTTGTAGGTTACGGCGTTCGTAGAACGCCGTAACCTACCGACGCTGCAAACGCCCCTAAGCGGCAATCTGACGTTCAATCGTCGGTCGCGTACCAAAGTACGCTTCCCTCCTCTTTCACGTCACCTTGCTCGCTTAGGGACGTTTTCGCTGTTGGTGACGATAGCGCGGCGTTTCCATTGCTGGAGCTAAAGGCTTTCTTTCGCTTTCGCTCTTAGTCGAAAGCTATCAAGCGACATTCCGTTATTCGGAATGTCGCTTTTGTTTTGTGCTGGTTATTTCGCTTGCGTTGGTGGATATGTCGTGCGTTCTGCGTATGGCAATATAAGATAGTTCTTTGTATTAAACGTAATTCGATGATCTTGAGGGTAGGGGATTTCTTTGGGTCGTGCTGGGGATATGACGCCGCCTTTGCGCTGGCGGTTAGGTGTTGCTGGTGGGGTGGTGCTGGTTGTGCTGCTTGTTGATCAGCTGACCAAGCTTGCGGTTCGTGCCGTGGGCGACGCTTTGCATGTGACTGTTATCCCCGGTGTGATCGACTTCCTGTTTGTCCGCAATATCGGTGCTGCCTTTAGCATGGGCGAGGGGCATGGCGTTGCGTTTGCTTTGCTGGCGCTTGCGGTCATTGTCGCCATTGCCGTGTACTTGCTTCGCGCGCCCCAGCTTGCTCGCTTGGAGGTTGTGGGCATGGCTATGGTCGCGGGCGGCGCCATTGGCAACGCGATCGACCGTCTGGCCTTTGGCTTCGTGACCGATTTTATTGCCACCACCTTCATCGACTTTCCCGTCTTCAATGTGGCCGATATCGGCATTACCGTGGGCGTTGTGCTCGCCCTCTTCGGCTACATGTTCTTGAGTCCCGCGGCCCGCGAGGTTGATGCGACTGCCGAGCTCAATGCCCGTGATGAGGCCCGCGCTAAGCGCAAAGCCAAGCAGCGTGGGGAGCGTGCCCGCAAGATTCGCGAAAGGAATGAGCGTTAATGGCCGACATCCATATTCTTGTTGCCGACGATTCCGCTGGTCAGCGTCTTGACGCCTATTTGGGCGCCAACGATGGCTGTCCCACGCGCTCTGCCTGCGCGCATCTGATCGAGGGAGGCGCCGTTGCCGTCAACGGTGAGACTTGTCTCTCTAAAAAGTACGCCGTACGCGCCGGCGATCGCATCTCGGTCGACTTGCCCGAGCCGCACGACCCGACCGACGTGATTCCCGAGGCCATTCCCCTCGATATCCGCTACGAGGACGACTACCTTATCGTGCTCTCCAAGCAGCGGGGCCTGGTGTGCCATCCCGCCCATGGCCACGAGAGCGGCACCCTTGCGAACGCTCTGGTCTACCACTGCGGCATCGATCATCTTGGTACTGTGCAGGGTGAGGACCGCCCCGGCATCGTGCATCGCCTGGATCGCGATACCTCGGGCCTTATGCTCGCGGCAAAAGACGACG
>OLPD01000188.1_pt1 | contig 57741 bp, 43 predicted proteins | sample 1672111 | NCBI WGS metagenome assembly OLPD01 (sample SAMEA3136646, study PRJEB25190) | human gut metagenome
GGTGGAGACGAGGGGGATCGAACCCCTGACCTCTTGACTGCCAGTCAAGCGCTCTCCCAGCTGAGCTACGCCCCCGTGACGAGGTAGTACTATAGGGGAAGTTGTTCGGGGATGCAAGGACTTTTTTGGGTTGTTGCCCTGCCTTACGGGTTTTCCTGGGACGGGGCTGAATTTGCTATTTTTGGCTTTGCCAAAAATAGCAAATTAACCCACCGTCCCGATAAAACCCTGATGGAGTAAATAACCGATTGCGACGCCTTGATGGACGGTTATCTCTGCGGTGGATCTTACTATATTGCTGATGCCCGTGTCGGCTAGCAGGCCTAGGGGGCTGTGGTCTAGTTCCCATTCTAGACCGCGCTCGGTTACCACCGTCCCGGGGGCTATGGCGATGATGGAGAACGTCTTGCCTTCGGCGCCCTCGATGGTCCAGCTCTCGTCCTGGTGCAGGATTCTGGCCGTTACTTCGTCTTCTTCGATCCAGACGGGGGCGTCCGCATAGCCTGCCAGTAGCCCTAACACAGACAGGGCCATGTCAGGGCGGCCGCCGGTGGCACAGGTCGCAACCACCTCGGCACCCGGCCAGCGACGGCGGACCGAATCGAGTGCCAGTGCCAGATCGGTATAGTCCTTATAGGGGTCGTGGCGCTCAACTTCAAAGTCGGTGGCAGCATCGACCAGCGCGCGACCCGCGTCGCTCACCGTGTCGGCATCCCCAACATACACGTCGCAGCCTAGCCCAGCGCCCAGCAGCGCGTCGAGCCCGCGGTCCACGGCGACAACGTGGTCGCACTCCCCTGCCAGCCGACGCAGCAGATCCGCGCTCGCTACCACGGGCGAGCCGCAGGCCACTAATACCTTGGAAGCCACAGCTCTCGCCTACCCCTCAAACGCAAGCACGCGGGCCAGATCCAGGTCCTCATAGCTATCGATAAAGATCTCACAGTTGGCACGCAGCTCGTCGCGCTCCATGCGGCCGTGCGGGTCATAGATGCCCACGCGCTTAAAGCCGGCGGTGCCGGAGCTCTTAAGCCCAAAGACGGCGTCCTCAAACACCCAGGCGCGCTCAAACTTGTGCCCGTGGCGCTCCTCCAGGCGACGCAGTGCCAACTCGTACACATCGGGGAACTGCTTGGAGCGCCCCGCCTCGCCCGTCGCGGTAATAAGCTCCATATAACGATCAAGGCCAGCACCCGCAAGCGCAGACGTAACCAGTTCGGCCGGCGTGGACGTGGCCACGCACATGGCAATGCCGGCGGCCTTCGCCTGCTCCAAAAACGTCAGCAGACCCTCACGGGGCGGCACCTTGGAGTAGCCATCGATCAGGATGTCGCTCAGCTCGCGGTAGAGCTCCTCGCCATTTTCGCCAATGCCCCAAGTGTCGTGGTAGGCCTGGCACTCGTCCTCGAGCGATAAATGCTCAAACTGGGCAAAATCATCGACCTTCACGTCAACCCCGTGGCGGTGCAGCAACTCGGGCTGGGCATAGGCCCAAACGGGGGTGCTATTAACCAGCGTGCCGTCGCAATCGAAAATAAAAGCGACACTCGGAGCAGCGATATGGTCCATGAACGAGCCTTTCGATGTCAAATGGTAAACAACCTGCTAAAAACGTTTTACCAAACGTCAACCTAACTATCTAGAAACCCTAATTGGTAAAACTGTCAAGAGTTTTACCATCGCAATTCTGCAAGTGGTATAAACATGGCGCTTACCGATTAAACGCCACCGCAAATCCTCTTTCATTCATAAAAGTAACGTACAGGTGTTATCGTAGTTTTTGCCGAAAGTTCCACCGAGCACGCGAGGTGGAACGAATCATAGAACTATCGCCGTCCCTTCGATTCGTGCAGCCTTGGACCTTTCGCATCTAGTCACCAAGGCAACACGCTGCCGCGTCATGATGGGATCAAACGTGAGCGATACAAAGCTAAAGCCAGCAACCAAAAAGCCTGCTACCCGTAAAGCCGCCCCGCACGCGCCGGAGCTCACCAAAGACGATGTCTATCTGTTTGGCATCGGTACGTGGGAACGCAGTTGGGAAAAGATGGGCGCGCACCCCGACACGCAGAACCGTACGCGCGGCTGGCGTTTTTGCGTTTGGGCGCCCGACGTAAAGAGCGTTCACGTCATTGGCGAATTTAACGACTGGGACGAGCAAGCCAACCCGCTGGTACCCATGCATACGAGCGCCATTTGGGAAGGCTTTATTCCTGACGCCGAGCAGGGCCAGCTCTATAAGTATCTCATCGAGACCAACGAGGGCGAAAAGCTCTACAAAGCCGATCCGTACGCCTTTAAGGCCGAGTGCCCTCCGGGTACCGCGAGCGTACTGTGGACCCTCGATGGCTACAAGTGGAACGACGCGGCTTGGCTCAAGCGACGTGCCAGCCATAACCACATGTCGCAGCCCCTTAACATCTACGAGGTGCATATTGGCTCGTGGAAGCGCCACGGCGACGCGCCGCAGGGCGAGCCGGACGAGTACGGCAACTACCCCGGTCCCATGGATCCCTTCCCCGCGCAGCGCGGTGAGTTTTACACCTACGACGACCTGTCGGTTGAGCTCGTGGACTACGTGCGTGACATGGGCTACACGCATATCGAGGTCATGCCGCTTATGGAGCATCCCTTCGATGGCTCCTGGGGTTACCAGACGACCGGCTACTACGCCGCCACGTCGCGCTACGGCAACCCGCAGCAGCTCATGCACTTTATCGATGCGTGCCACGAGGCAGGCATCGGTGTGATCATGGACTGGGTACCCGGCGGTTTTTGCGCCGACTCCCACGGCCTTGCCACCTTTAACGGCCACATGCTGTTTGAGCACGAGATTCACCCCAACTGGGGCACGCACAAGTTCGACTTCGCCCGCGGCGAGGTCCGCTCCTTCCTAGTCTCCAACGTGCTGTACTGGCTCGAGAACTTCCACGTGGACGGCATTCGCATGGACGGCGTGTCCAGCATGCTGTACCTCAACTTTGGCATCGACGATCCGGGCCAAAAGAAGTTCAACAAGTACGGTACCGAGGAGGACCTGGACGCCAGCGCGTTTATCCGCCAGGTCAACTGCGCTGTAGAGGCGCACTACCCCGACGTGATGATGATGGCCGAGGAGTCCACCGCGTGGCCGCTCGTGACCTATCCGCCGCAGGACGGCGGCCTGGGCTTCCACTACAAGTGGGATATGGGCTGGATGAACGACACCCTGCACTACATGCAGACCGATTTTCCGTGGCGCCCCGGCAACCACGGCCTGCTCACGTTCTCCATCATGTACGCCTTTACCGAGAACTTCATCTGCCCGCTGAGCCACGACGAGGTCGTGCACGGCAAGTGCTCGCTCATCGGCCGCATGCCGGGCGACTGGTGGCGCCAGTTTGCCGGCCTGCGCACGCTGGCCTTCTACCAGATGACGCATCCCGGTGCCAAGCTCAACTTTATGGGCAACGAGATCGGCCAGTTTATCGAGTGGCGCTACTACGAGTCCATCCAGTGGTTCCTGACCGAGGAGTACGAGACCCACCGTCATCATCAGGCGTTTATCAAGGCGCTCAACCACCTGTACACCGCCGAGCCCGCTCTGTACGAGCGCGGCTACACCGACGACGGCTTTACCTGGATCGATGCGGACAACTCCAAGCAGTCCATCGTGAGCTTTGTGCGTCAAGGCGAGGATGTCGATGACGACCTGGTGATCCTGATCAACTTTGACCCGGCGAGCTACGAGAGCTTCCGCGTGGGCGTGCCGCGCGAGGGCGACTGGGAGGTCATCTTCGATTCCGACCGTCCCGAGTTTGGCGGCAGCGGCTACGCCGGCGAGGAGCCCTACACCTGCTCGAGCGAGCCCTATCCCTGGAACGGGCAGATGGACTCCATCGAGATGAAGGTGCCCGGCCTGGCAGGCGTGGTGCTTAAGCGCCGCGGTCCCAGCAGCTATAAGCCGCCCGTGGTTAAGGAGCCCAAGAAGGCGACGCGCAAGCGGACGTCCTCGGTGAAGCCCAAGCCTGCGGCTGCTAAGAAGGCTCCTGCCAAGGCGAAGGCTGCCAAGTCTGCTGCCAAGGCTTCGGCCAAGTCCAGCACGGCCAAAAAGGCGGCCACCAAAAAGGCTGCTCCCAAGGCCAAGGCAGCTGCTGCTAAGCCATCTGCCAAGGATGCGTAACAAAAGCGTTACAGCTGTAATTACCCGCCCCGCGGGGGCGTAGGATGCAAGTCATAACCGTTCCGGGAGAAACATCCCCGGGGGAAAGGAACGTATGAATAAGATCTTCGACAACAAGCAGGAGTTTACTGAGCTCTATCGCGACGCCGTCATGAGCATCAGCGGCAAGAGCGTCGAGGCCGCCAGCGACCTGGACCGCTTTAACGCCCTGGCAAAGCTCGTGGCCGAGAAGGCACGCACCGTTGCAACCACCAGCGACGCCCGCGTGGCCGCCGAGGGCAAGAAGCGCGTGTACTACTTCTCGATCGAGTTTTTGATCGGCCGCCTGCTCGACAACTACCTGCTCAACTTTGGCGTGCGCGACATGGTCGCCGAGGCGCTCGACGACATGGGCTTTGACCTGTCCGTCATCGAGAACCAGGAGCCCGATCCGGCGCTGGGCAACGGTGGCCTGGGCCGTCTGGCCGCATGCTTCTTAGATTCCATGGCTGCCGAGGGCATTGCCGGCTACGGCAACGGCATGCGCTACCGCTACGGCCTGTTTAAGCAGGAGATCGTCAACGGCAGCCAGGTCGAGGCCACCGACGAGTGGCTCACCCACGGCTATCCCTGGGAGGTCCGTCGTCAGGACAAGGCCGTGACCATTAAGTTTGGTGGCCATGTTGAGGGCTTTGAGGAGAACGGCCGCACGTTCTACCGCACGGTGGACACGCAGGATATCCTGGCCGTCCCTTATGACATCCCCGTGGTGGGCTATGCCGGCGAGACCGTCAACAAGCTGCGCGTATGGGCCGCCGAGCCGGTCGAGGAGCACTTTGACCTGGAGGCCTTCAACCGCGGCGACTATGCCCTGGCCGACGCCGAGCGCGCCGAGGCCGAGGCCATCAGCGCCATCCTCTACCCCAACGACGCCGGCGAGCATGGTCGTCTGCTGCGCCTGAAGCAAGAGTACCTGTTTGTCTCGGCCGGCATCTACAGCCTGCTCGACACCTTTGAGAAGGAGCACGGCGAGAACTGGGAGCTGCTGCCGCAGTTTGTGGCCATCCACACCAACGACACCCACCCCGCCATGTGCGGACCCGAGCTCATGCGCATCCTGATCGACGAGAAGAAGCTTGAGTGGGATGACGCCTGGAACATCGTGACGCAGGTCGTGAGCTATACCAACCACACCATCCTGCCCGAGGCTCTGGAGAAGTGGCCCATCGGCACGTTCTCCAAGCTCCTCCCCCGCGTGTATCAGATCATCGATGAGATCAGCCGTCGTTGGCACGAGTCGTTCGACACCACCCAGGAGGGCTGGCAGGAGCGTTTGCGCCAGACCGCCATCCTGTGGGACGGCGAGATTCGCATGGCCAACCTGTCCGTGATCTGCAGCCACAGCGTCAACGGCGTGGCCAAGATCCACTCCGACATCATCAAGAACATCGTGCTCAAGGACTTCTATGCCCTGACACCCGAGAAATTCAACAACAAGACCAACGGCATCTCGCATCGTCGCTTCTTTGCCGAGGCCAACCCCACCTACGCCAAGCTCGTCACCGATGCCATTGGCGATGGCTGGCTCAAGGACGCCTTTGAGCTGGAAAAGCTCAAGGAGTTCCAGAACGACACCGAGTTCCTGAAGGCCGTGGGTGCCTCCAAGCGCGCCAACAAGGAGCGCCTGGCCGCCTACGTTAAGGCCGAGACCGGTCTGGTCATCGATCCCAACACCGTCTTCGATGTTCAGGTTAAGCGCTTCCACGCCTACAAGCGCCAGCTCATGAACATCATGAAGGTGATGGACATCTACAACCGTCGCATCGCCAATCCCAACTTCCACGTGACGCCGACGACCTTCATCTTTAGCGGCAAGGCTGCCTCGAGCTACACCTTTGCCAAGGAGACTATCCGCCTGATCAACTCGGTGGCCGAAGTCATCAACAACGATGCCCGCGTCAACGAGGTCATGAAAGTCTGCTTTATCCCCAACTTCCGCGTGAGCAACGCCCAGCTCATCTACCCCGCCGCCGAGATCTCGGAGCAGATCTCCACGGCCGGCAAGGAGGCTTCGGGCACGTCCAACATGAAGCTCATGATGAACGGCGCCATTACGCTGGGCACTCTCGACGGTGCCAACATCGAGATCGCCGATCTGGCCGGCCGCGAGAACGAGGCCATCTTTGGCCTGACCGCCCCCGAGGTCGAGCAGCTCTGGGCGTCGAACAGCTACTTTGCGTGGGATACGCTCAACAACGATCGCGAGCGTCTGGGCCGCGTGATGGACGAACTCAAGGACAACACGTTTGCCGGGCTTTCGGGCAACTTCGAGAGCATCTACAACGAGCTCATGAACAACAACGACCCCGACCTGGTCATGGCAGACTTCCGCAGCTATGTGGATGCGTGGGAGAAGCTCACCGGCAGCTATGGCGACCAGGAGACCTGGAACCGCAAGGCGCTGCTCAACACCGCCTCGAGCGGCTGGTTCTCGAGCGACCGCACCATTCGCGAGTACCGCGACGAGATCTGGCACGCGTAAAGGCGCGCGAGCTCCCTTATGCCAGCACGGCATTACTCGACGGGCGCGACCGAGCGCCGCGCCCGTCGCTAATGGGTTTAAGAACATCGATGACAGAAGGAGAAATCGATGAGTAAGAAAGAATGCATCGCGATGCTCCTCGCAGGAGGACAGGGCAGCCGATTGGGGGCACTCACCCAAAAGATCGCCAAGCCGGCGGTTAGCTTTGGTGGTAAGTTCCGCATTATCGACTTCTCGCTCTCCAACTGCTCCAACTCGGGCATCGACACGGTGGGCGTTCTGACGCAGTATCGCCCCTACCTGCTGCATGCCTATGTGGGCTCCGGCGAGGCGTGGGATCTGGACAGCCGCGACGGCGGCGTGTCGATCCTGCCGCCGTACGAGACGCAGACCGGTGGCGCCTGGTATGCGGGCACGGCCGACGCCATTACGCAGAACCTCGACTACATCAAGGCCAACGACCCCAAGTACGTCCTGATTCTTTCGGGCGACCATCTGTATCGCATGGATTACCGCAAGATGCTCAAGACGCACATTGAGAACAACGCCGACCTCACCGTGAGCGTTATGCCCGTGCCGTGGGAGGAGGCCAGCCGCTTTGGCATCCTGACCACCGACCCCGAGGACGGCCGCATCACCAAGTTTACCGAGAAGCCCGAGAAGCCCGATTCGAACCTCGCGTCCATGGGCATCTACATCTTCTCGGCCGACGTCCTGATCGAGGCGCTCGAGCAGGACGCTCTGGACCAGCGCTCGAGCCACGACTTTGGCAAGGACATCATCCCCAAGCTGCTCGGCGAGGGCAAGCGCCTGTACAGCTACGAGTTCCACGGCTTTTGGAAGGACGTCGGCACCATCGCCAGCTTCCACGAGACCTCGATGGACCTGCTGGGCAACAACCCCGAGTTCGATCTGTTTGACAAGAACTTCCCCATCATGTCCAACATCACCACGCGTCCGCCGCACTACATTGGCCCGGACGGCCGCCTAGACGACTGCCTGGTTTCCAACGGCTGCAAGATCTACGGCACCGCTCGCCACTCGATCCTTTCGACCGATGTCATCATCGAGGAGCGCGCTGTGGTCGAGGACTCCGTGCTGCTGCCGGGTGCGCACGTTAAGAGCGGCGCGCACATCTGCCGCGCAATTTTGGGCGAGAACTCCACGGTCGAAGAGGGCGTGAAGCTCGGCTCTGTCGATACCACCAAGGATACGGCCGTCGTTGGAAATGACGTCGTTATCGGGAAGGGGGAATGATCCGATGATCAATCGCAAGGCCATCGGTTATATCACCGCTAACTACTCTTCGACCTACGGCAGCGTGCTGCTCAAGGACCGCCCCATCGCGTCCGTTCCGTTTTTGGGCCGCTACCGCCTGATCGACTTCCCGCTGTCCAACATGATGAATGCCGGCATTAAGACCGTCGGCGTCGTCATGCCGGGCAACTACCGCTCGCTGATCGACCATGTGGGTTCGGGCAAGGACTGGGGCCTGGACCGCAAAAAGGGCGGCCTGTTCATGGTGCCCGGCAACGCGTATGGCACCACCAAGGGCGGTATGCGCTTCCTGCTGCGCGACATCATCTCCAACAAGACGCTGTTCCAGCGCTCGGACAAGCCCTATGTTGTGATGATGGGCACCAACATCATCTTTAACATGGACCTCAACACCATCATCGACGCGCACGAGAACTCCGGCGCCCAGATGACCGTGGTGTACTGCAAGGCCACGCGCAACGTCGATGACGAGACCAAGCTGCAAATCAACGAGAACGGCCGCCTGACGGGCGTGAGCGCCGGCGTCGTGTACGGCGACAACGCCTCTATGGACTGCTGCATCGTCAACCGCGAGACGCTGCTCGAGATTATCGACCACTACCAGGCCGCCGACTATCTGGACCTGCTCGAGGCACTCCAGGGCGACTTTGGCAACATCGACGTGTGCAGCTACGAGTACAAGGGCGAGGTCGTGGGCGTGTTTAGCGAGAAGTCGCTGTATCGCCGCAGCATGGATCTGCTCGACCAGACCGTGGCCGACCAGCTCTTTGACCCCGAGCGCCCGATCCTGACCAAGGCCCACGACGTGCCGCCTTCGCGCTATGCGACCGGCAGCCACGCGTGCAACTCGATTATCTCGGCCGGCTGCATCATCAAGGGCACCGTGCGCAACTCGATCCTGTCGCGCGGCGTTGTGGTCGAGGAGGGCGCCTCGGTGACCAACTCGATCATCAACCAGAGCTGCATCATCAAGAGCGGCGCCCGCGTCGAGAACGCCATCCTGGACAAGAACAACGTGGTTCCCACCAACACCGAGCTTCGCGGCACGCCCGAGAACATCCTGGTGCTGGGCAAGGCTCCGTTAACTTCCGATACCACCATCGTACGTTAACGTTGGCACCGCAACATCGCTCGTAACATGTAGAATAGCCGCCCGGTTCGCGCCTGGCGGCTATTCTCGAATAACAACATGGGAGACAATATGGCTGATTCCAGCAAGAAGATGCAGATCGTGTTTGCCTCGGCCGAGTGCGCGCCGTTTGTGAAGACCGGTGGCCTGGGAGACGTGGCGGGCTCGCTGCCTGCGGCGCTTGTGCGCGCCGGCGCCGAAGTCATCGTGATGGTGCCCAAGTACGCCACCATCAAGGACGAGTACAAGGCGCAGATGGAGCACTTCTCCGACTTTTACGTGAGCTTGGGTTGGCGCAACGAGTACTGCGGGCTCGAGAAGCTCGAGCACGACGGCGTCACCTATATGTTCATCGACAACGAGCGCTACTTTGCGCGCGACTATCCGTACGGCTTCTTTGACGACGGCGAGCGCTTTGCGTTCTTCTCCAAGGCCATCACCGAGAGCCTGCAGCACCTGCCGGCCGGCTTTGAGTGCGACATCCTTCACTGCAACGACTGGCAGACGGCACTGGCCCCCGTGTTTTTGCGCGAGTTCTACCAGGGCCTGCCGCTGTACGACCGCGTCAAGACCGTCTTCTCGATCCACAACGTGGCGTTCCAGGGCCAGTTTAGCGACACCGTGATGGAGGACATCCTGGGTGTGGCGCATATTCCGGCGGCTGCCTCGCAGCTGCGTTGCGACGCCTGCAGCATCAACTACATGCTGGGAGCCCTGCGCTATGCCGACGCCATCACTACGGTAAGCCCCACTTATGCCAACGAGATCCAGACGCCCGAATTTGGCGAGGGTCTGGATGGCGTGCTGCGCGAGCGTTCGTACGCGCTGCAGGGCATTTTGAATGGCATCGACGTCGCGGGCTTTGACCCGGAGACCGACAAGCGCATTGCCGCCAACTACACCGTCGAGGACCGTTCCGGCAAGGCTGTGTGCAAGGCCAAGCTGCAGGAGGAGCTGGGCCTCGAGGTTCGCGACGACCGCCCGCTTATGGTGATGGTCACGCGCCTGACGCGCCAGAAGGGCATGGACCTGGTCATGTACGCGCTCGACCGCATCCTGGCCGGCGGCGTTCAGGTCGCCGTGCTGGGCACCGGCGACCGCGACTACGAGGACGGCCTGCGCTACTTCCAGGACAAGTACCCCGGCACCATGGCCGCACGCATCGAGTTTGACCCGGCGCTGTCGCAGCGTATGTATGCCGCCGCCGATATGTTCCTGATGCCTTCGAAGTTTGAGCCCTGCGGCCTGTCGCAGATCATTGCCATGCGTTACGGCACCCTGCCTATCGTACGCGAGACCGGTGGCCTGAAGGACACCGTGATCCCGTATAACGAGTTTACCGGCGAGGGTACGGGCTTCTCGTTTAGCAACTTTAACGGCGACGAGATGGGCGATGCCGTGTTCCGCGCGGCACGCCTGTTCTGGGACAACCGCGAGGCCTGGGATCAGCTGGTCACGCAGGCTATGAGCCAGGACTTTAGCTGGACGCGTTCGGCCGATAAGTATCTGGACCTGTACTTCTTTATGCATCCAGAGATTGAGAGGCCGGCGGCAGTTGTCGACGAGTCTGAGGCTGTTGCTGAGCCGGTGGCCGCGGAGGAGCCCAAGGCCGAGGAGAAGCCGGTTGAGGCTGAGCCCGCAAAGGCCGAGCCTGAGGTGAAGGGTGAGGTTGCTCCTGAGGCAGAGGCCGAGGTAAAGCCCGCCGCAAAGCCCGCAGCTAAAAAGACCACGACCCGCAAGACGACCGCTAAGAAGGTTACGACGACCAAGGCTGCTGCCACCAAGACCGCCGCAGCAAAGACGACTGCTGCCAAGGTAACGACCACGCGCAAGCGCACCACCGCCGCTGCCAAGAAGGCCGCCGAAGCCGAGGCTGCTCCCGAGGTAAAGGCCGAGGTCGCTAAGGCCAAGCCGGCCACCAAGGCTCCGGCCAAGACTGCTGCAAAGAAGACGACCGCGACCGCCAAGAAGGCAACGGCAGCCAAGAAGACCACGGCAACGAAGTCGACGATCACGAAGGCCGCCACGACCAAGGCTGCCGCAAAGCCGGCCGCCAAGGTCGAGGAGACGCCTGCCGAGTCCAAGGTGGAGGCAACCGTCGAGGCCAAACCCGCCGCCAAGACCACCGCGCGAAAGCGCACGACGACGGCCAAGAAGACCACGGCAAAGACCACGACTCCCAAGGCAGAGACTAAGCCCGCTGCTGCCAAAGAGGAGCCCAAGGCCGAGGTAAAGACCAAGCCGGCGCCGAAGGCCGCTGAGGTCAAGGCCGCACCGAAGGCTACGGCCAAGCCCGAGCCCGCCAAGGAGACTCCGGTCTCCCCCGCCGCTCCGGCAGAGAAAAAGGCCCCGTCCAAGAAGACGTCCGTCCGCAAGGCAACGGCCACCCGCAAGCGCCGCTAGTCCACAGACGATCCAAAACCTCATCAAACCCTAAGTAAGGGGCGCTCCAACCGGGCGCCCCTTCTCTGTAGGTAGTTGGTAAAACGATTTTCTAGGACAACCGTTCGCCGATGGTAAACGGATGTTGTTTATACAGCCTGTGTACAACAGATATACTTACATCCTGTGCGTAAAGCCCATGGCCAGCAGGCCATGATTCTATTGAACTGGACCGTACTATGAGATTGATACACAACAGCCGTCTGCCGCAGTTTCGCACTCCGTTTGGCGCTGTGACCACAGGAACTACCCTTTCGCTCTCTGTGATTCTGGAGGATGCCGACCCCAACCAGGCAACGCTTACGCTGCGCACCTGGGTCGATGAAATCGGTGAGTCTCGGTATCCCATGACACATGAGGGCGACGGCATATTTACTGTAGAGCTTGAGTGCACCGAACCCTGTCTTATCTGGTACAGCTTTATATGCAATATCGAGGGCCAGCCCGAGGTTCGTCTGGGCGCACCGCAGGGCCGCACCGGCGGCGAGGGAGTAACCTACGACTACGCTGAGGTGCCGTCATTCCAGGTCACCGTCTACAAACACCGTGAGAACCGTCCTACCTGGTACGAGCGCGGTATGGTCTACCAGATCTTCCCCGATCGCTATGCCCGCGACGAGCACTGGCGCGAGCGCACGCTGGCCGAGGTCGAAAAACCGCGTAAGGGCATTCAGCGCCGCATGGTCGAGGACTGGAACGAGCCGCCTGTGTACGAGCGCGCCGAGGGCGGTTCCATCAAGACCTGGGACTTCTACGGCGGCTCGCTCAAGGGCATCCAGGAAGACCTGCCCCGCATCGCCGAGCTGGGCTTTACGGCCATCTACCTCAACCCCATTTTTGAGGCCGCGAGCAACCACCGCTACGACACGGCCGACTACACCAAGATCGACCCGATTCTGGGCACCGAGCAGGACTTTACCGAGCTGTGTCAGGCAGCCGAGAAGCTCGGAATTTCCATCATCCTGGACGGCGTCTTCAACCACACGGGCGACGATTCGATCTACTTCAACCGCTACGGCAACTACCCCGGCGTGGGCGCGTGGCAGAGCGAGGATTCGCCTTGGCGCGATGCGTTTTATTTTCACGAGGACGGCTCGTACGACTGTTGGTGGGGCGTGGGCAATATGCCCGCCATCAATGAGAGCTCCGAACTGGTGCGCGAGCGGCTCCTGGGCAAGGACGGCGTCATTCGTAAATGGCTGCGCGCCGGCGCTCACGGCTGGCGCCTGGATGTGGCCGACGAGCTTTCCGATGACTTCCTGACCGAGATCAAAAAGGCCGTGCTCGCCGAGAAGCCCGACGCGCTGCTGCTCGGCGAGGTCTGGGAAGATGCCTCCAACAAGATCAGTTACGGCCATCTGCGTCGCTACCTGCAGGGCTCCGAGCTGGACTCTGCTATGGATTACCCCTTCCGCGACATGGTCATCGGCTTTTTGATGGGCTACAAAAACGCCTACCAAGCTGCCGAGGATATCGAGACCCTGCGCGAGAACTACCCGCACGAGGCATTATCCTGCGCGCTCAATCTGCTGTCGAGCCACGACCGCCCGCGCATTATCTCGGTGCTCGGCGGTGGCCCTGACGAGTCGCAGCTGCCCGAGTGCGAGCGCAGCAAATGGCGTCTGGACGAGAACGCGATGGGCCTGGCCAAGAGCCGTTTTTGGCTCGCGACGCTCATGCAGATGACGTTCCCGGGCGTTCCTTCAATCTATTACGGTGACGAGTACGGCTTGGAGGGTCTCACCGATCCGGGCAATCGCCGCACCATGCCGACCAAGGAAAACCTGCACGACTTCGATACGTTTGCGATCGTCAAGAACGCATCTGCTGTGCGTCGCGCGCTGCCGTTTATGATCGACGGTGAAATTAAGGCCTTTGCGCTCAATGATGAGGTGCTGGCCTACAACCGTACCGGTAAAGACGGCGAGTCCGCGACCGTCATCATCAACCGCAGCCTGCGCAATTCACACCGCGTGACGATTCCGGCGCTCGGCGAATGCGCGAGCGATGTGATTAGCGGTCACGAGTGCGAGATCCACAACGGTACGGTCACGCTCGACCTGTACCCACTGGGTTCGTCGATCATCTATCACCACGCTGAGCAGCGCCTGCAGGAACCGCTCGATCACGGTGCGGGTGTTGTGTGCCATATCACATCGGTGCCGACCGACGACGGCAAGCCCGGTACGATCGGCGCGCCCACGCGTCGCTTTATCGACCATCTGGCCGCCATGGGCATGCGCTACTGGCAGGTTCTCCCCGTCAACCCCACGGACTTCTTCCGCTCCCCTTACGCCGGTCCTTCGGCCTTTGCAGGCAATATCGACCTGCTACCCGAGAGCCACGAGGAGCTGGCAGCCGACTTTGAAACCTGGAAGGCCCGCGGCGGCGAGGATGCCGACCCACTGTACACCGCGTTTAAACATCGCAATGCCGATTGGCTCGAGAAATACTGCGTCTACATGGCCGTTAAGAAGTACTTTGAGGGCGAGACGCGCCATGATTGGCCGGCAGATGTCGCGCGCTACAACGAGCATCTGATCGACGATAAGCGCTTCCACGACGAGGCCGAGCTTCAGGCGTACATGCAGTACCGCTTTGACCTAGCTTGGTGCGAGCTCATGAACTATGCGCACAAGAAGGGCATCGAGGTCATCGGCGATATTCCTATGTACGTGTCCGACGATTCGGCAGACGCGTGGAGCGAACCCGAGAACTTCTGGCTGTCCGATACCGGCAAGGCGATTGAGATTTCCGGTGCGCCGCCCGACAACTTTGCACCCGAGGGCCAGGTGTGGGGCAACCCGACGTTCCGTTGGGACCACATGAAGCAGAACGGCTATAGCTGGTGGATGGATCGCCTGCGTCGTGTGTTTTCGCTCTATGATCGCGTACGCCTGGATCACTTCCTGGGCTTCCACAGCTACTTCAGTATCCCCGCAGGCAAGGCTTGCGCCGAAGGTCGTTGGCTGGCGGGACCGGGCAAGGACCTATTCCAGACCGCCTATGACGAGCTGGGTCCGCTCAACTTTATCGCCGAGGACCTGGGCTATTTGACGCCCGGTGTTCGCGCCATGGCTTCGACCTGCGGTTTCCCCGGCATGGACGTGCTGGAGTTTAGCGATTACGACGTCCGTTGCGGCGTGCACCCCACGCCAGGAAAGATCCTGTACACCTCAACGCACGATACGTCTACGCTGGCCGGCTGGTGTACGCGTTCCTTTGCGGGCGGCGATGAACCGAGCGGTGTTGAGGTGGCGGCCAAGCTGATGAGCGATGCACTGGCATGCGACGCTCCCCTGGTGATGATACCGCTGCAGGACGTGCTGGGGCTGGGCGATGAGGCACGTATGAACGTGCCGGGCGTGGCCACGGGCAACTGGACCTGGCAGGCTGACGAGGCGGACATTGCAGCCGCCGAGAACAAAACCGCACAGCTCCTGCGCAACACTCATAGATTCTGGGGCGAAACGTGATAAAACCCCCGATATAGGGTACAGTTACAGACGTTTGAATTTTTGCGGGCAGAGTAATCTGCCCGCTTTGTGCTGAAAAGGAAGTATTATGGCGCGCTACGATTACAAGTGCTCGAGCTGCGGCAACGTGTTTGAGGTTGAGCATCCCATGTCCGAGACTCCCGAGGTCGTGTGCCCCAGCTGCGGTGCCCCGGCGGCCAAGACGTTCTCGGCCAGCGGCATTAAATTTGAGGGTAGCGGTTTCTACAACACCGACCAGCGAAGCGGCGGCTCCAGCACCAGCGCTACAAGCGGCTGCTGCGCCAACTGCCCACATAGCCACTAGAAACCAAGCAGCCCCGCGACCGAAACCGATCGCGGGGCTATTTCTTTGCTCTATGGGAAGTTAATTAAGCTACACAGGTTTCCTTGTGAGTTGCGGTGAAATAAGGACTGTTTGGCAGGTGGAAGCCGCTATTCAATCCCTATTTCACCGCAACTTAGTTGCGGTGCACCAGGCGGGCGCAGAAGTGGCCGTCGTAGGAGTCGGCGTTTACGGGGACGCTTTGGAAGAGGCCTCGATCGTTTTGGCGGACGGCTACAAGCTTCTTGGCCTGCGCGAAATCGGGCAGTTGCAGAATCTGTGCCTCGGAAAGCGGCGCCACGCTAAAGCCAGCGCCCTCAGGAGAGGTCAGGAAGGCATCCACGACCTGCGCGTTCTCCTCATCAAAGACCGAGCAGGTGGCATAGATGAGCTCCCCGCCGGCAGCCACGCGCGCGGCTCCTTCTTTGAGCATCGTCAGCTGTAGTTTGGGCAGTTCAACCGTCACATCCTTTTCGGTCAGGCGCCACGGAATCTCGGGGTGACGGCGCATAGTCCCGGTACCCGAACACGGGGCATCGATAAACACCGTATCGAACAGGGCGGGATTGCCGAGCATGGCGTCAAACGACGTCAGCACCTCGTCGAGCTCGCAGGCATCGCCCGAGACCGTGCGAACACCCGTAATACCCGCCTTATGCAGGCGTGCGAGATTCTGATCACACTTGCGATCGTGCAGATCGAGCGCGGTATGCTGATGCTCATACCCGGCACGCTTGGCCTGGCACATCATTACATAGGTCTTGGTGCCGCGACCGGCGCCAATCTCCAGGCAACGACCGGGACGTGTCGCGGCAGTAGCGATAAGCTGGGCGTTGAGGTCCGAGGCAACCGCGGCAGCACGCTCAAACACGCCCGACGCAACCGTGACCTGCGCATCAACCGGAGCATGGCAACCCGGGAACACGGGTGCCACAAGCTGCGAAATGTACGGGTCGGGTTTGGTCGCAAACGCATTCTCGTGCAGAGCAAGCGGCGCAGGAGCCAGATTGCCGGCAAAGTTGAGCGCGCCCTCGGGCGTATCGAACGAGGCCATAATACGAGCGCAGAGCCAGCGAGGAAGACCCATCAAACGAGACAGGCGAACCAGGCGGCGCTCGGACTCATCCACGTCGGATGCCGTGGCAAAGTCCTCAACGTTGTCCGCAACCTTGTGCAGCACAGCGTTAGCCAGGCCCGCGGCAGACTTAACACCGCTGCGCACCAGCTCAACACCCTGACTTACGGCAACGCGGCCCGGCGTATGCAGGTAGAGCATCTCGAAGGCCGAGATGCGAAGCGCCATGCGAACGCGAGGCGCGACCTTTTTGGGCTTATCCAAAAACTGATCGAGCAACTCATCCAAAATGCCCTGCGTGGCGGCAACACCGAGCGCCAAGCGAGCCGCAAACGCGGAATCGCGCTGGTCAATGGCCTTGGCGGAAGCACGAGAAGACAACACGTCGCGTGCGTACATACCGCGGCGATCGGCCTCCATCAACACATCGAGCGCAAGCTTGCGCGCGGGAGACAACTTGCTCATGACAGTACACCCCACACAAGGTCGGCACCCTGCAAGCCGGCAGCCCAGGCAGAAGCAGCCATGGCACGCTTGCCATCGGGCTTAACCTCAATCAGTTCAACCGCGCCATCGGAAAGGCCCAGGTAAACACGCTTGCTCTTGACGGCAACAGCGCCCTCGCCAAGCGACCCGTCGGCCGGCGCAGCATCGAGCACGCGAACCGACTTGCCGGCAATCACACAACGGGCAGGCGCGGTATCGGACGAAGCGAGCACATGACGCACGCAATCGAGCGCCGCCATGTGCGGATCCAAACGCATCTCCTGCTTGGAAATCTTGGCAGCATGAGTGACGAGCGACTTATCCTGCTCAGTCCAAACAGCCGAGCCATCCGCAAGCGAGGGAAGCGTATCGGCAAGCAACTTGCCACCAAGCTCACCAAGTTCCATCGTGAGCGCCTCGGCATGTTTACCGGCAACCGACGTAGACGCCTGGGCGCAATAAGCGCCCGTATCCACGCCATGCCCAATGCGCATAATGGAAACGCCAGCAACCTCATCACCAGCAAGAATGGCACGCTGAATGGGAGCAGCGCCACGCCAACGAGGCAGCAACGATGCATGAACATTCACAATACCAAGCGGCGCCATTTGCAGCACCTCATCGGGCAAAATGCAGCCATAGGCAGCCACACAGAAAATATCAGCATCCGCAGCCTTGAGCGCCCCAACAACCTCAGGCGTCATACGATTTGCTTCAACGACCGGCAACCCCAGCTCAAGCGCCTTGGCCTTAACAGGAGACGGCTCCAACTTTTTACCACGACCACGAACAGCATCGGGACGCGTAATAACAAGCGCAATCTCATTGCCAGCCTCAACAAGCGAAGTAAGCGAAGGCACAGCAAAATCTGGCGTACCCATAAACACAATACGCATAAAGAACGTCTCCCCTCAACCAAAGCCGAGACGGCTACAAATAACAGCGGAAAGCCAAGTACCCAGCCCATCCGCAATAACAATTCAACAAGAACAAATATACCCAAAACCAAAGAAAGAGCCGCAATAAAAGCAGCTCTTCCAACAAAGCAATTATCAGCGAAGACGCCCCTCCCTGGCCCAACGGCACCCGGGCGAAGAGGAGCACGAAAACGTAGCCCCCTTCCGCCGCAGGGCTTAGGTTATTGCTCCACGCGCAGTTCCGCACGAGCCGAAGAGCACTTAATGTGCTCTTCGTGCGAGCAGGACTGTTTGAGCATGGAGCAAAACCTAAGCCCTGCGGCGGAAGGGGACGGTGGGACCTACTCCGTCTCGCCCGGTCGAGCGCCGCGGGCCAGGGCGTCCTGGTACTCCTTGACGGCCTTGAGCCTCTGCATCGGCTTGAGTCGCTCGAACATGGTATTGCCGTGCAGATGATCGATCTCGTGCTGCAGACACACGCAGAACAGGTCGCCCGTGGCCTCATAGCGAATCAGGTTGGCATCCAGGTCATACGCCTCGACGACAACGTGATCGGGACGCTCGATCTCGCAGCTAATGCCAGGGATGGAAAGGCAGCCCTCGCTAAACGGCACCAGATGGTCGCTCTGCTCAACAATGACGGGGTTAATCAGCACGTACGGGTCATAGTCGTTCTTGTCGCTGTAATCGCAGTCGATGGTGACGAGTTGGATGAGCTCACCGATCTGCGGGGCAGCAAGGCCACAACCGCCGTTGTCGAACATCATCTTCTTCATCTTCTCGGCAAGCGCCTCGATCGCCGGGGTGATCTCCTCGATGACGGCGCACTCCTGGCGCAGACGAGGGTCGGGCGACAGTACGATTCCGTTGGCTTCCATGGCCATCCTTTCGGGTTGTTACATCAAATCATAGGCGTCGACGTCAACGCTCACGCTCACGCCGCGCACGGAGCCCACTTCTTTGAGGCAGGCGTCGATATCATCAGAGACATGGTACCCTACCGGCGACTTTACAAGCAGATGGAAGCGGTAACGGTCCTTGGCTCTCTCGATTACACACGAAGCCGGACCAAGCACCTGGGGCACGGCACTCCCCGCCCGCAAAAAGTCGGGCGCGGCGGCATGCCAGCGACGCTTGAGGAGCTTCGCGATGTGACCGATGTAGTCCCGCGCGTCATCCGCGTTCGCCGACCATACCAAGATGTTGGCCAGGCGCACGAACGGCGGATACAGGGCGTCGCGGCGCTGGTCCAGGTCGTAGTCGGTAAAGATCGAACGGTCGTGCTCGGCGACGGCGCGAATGACCGGGTCCTCGGGCAGATAGGTCTGGATGATGACCTCGCCGGGGCGATCGCCGCGACCGGCGCGACCCGCAACCTGCTCCAGCAGATCGTAGGCGCGCTCCCCTGCTCTAAAATCGGGGAGCTTCAGCGCAAAGTCGGCATTGACCACGCCCACAAGCGTGACCTCGGGAAAGTCGAGGCCCTTGGCAATCATCTGGGTGCCCAGCAACACGGCGCAATCGGCCGCATCGAACTGCTCGAGCAGCTTTTTGTGCGCGTCCTTGCCACGCGTGGAATCGGCATCCATGCGAATGATGGCGACGTCGTCGGGCAGCATCTGGTGCAGCGCATCCTCGATCTGCTGCGTGCCCAGACCCATTTTTGCCAGGTAACGGCTGCCGCACTTGGGGCAGCGACTCGTGGGCGCAGGATAGGGCTGCACGCGCCAGGACGAACCACAGGTGTGGCACTGCAGCGTATGGGTGCGTTCGTGGTACGTAAGCGCCGTGGAGCAGTGGTTGCAGGTGGGAACGCAGCCGCACTCGCGGCACATCAAAAACGGCGCAAAACCGCGTCGGTTGTGCAGCAGCACGGCCTTCTCGCGGCGCTCGACAACACGTTCCAAGCCTTCCATCAGCGGTTTTGAGAACATGGAGCGACTGCCGTGTGCGAACTCGCGGCGCAGGTCGGCAATGCGAACCGTAGGCAACACGGCGTGCCCCGGGCGCTCGGGCATCTCGACGCGCGTCCAGGTGGCGCCGTTGTACGTGCCGCGGCGGCAGCGGTCGAGGGCTTCGGCAGAAGGCGTGGCCGAGCCCAGTACGAGTGGGCAGCGATAGCGGCGCGCCATCTCGGCAGCCACTTCGCGCGCATGGTAGCGCGGGCTGGAACCCTGCTTGTAGCTGGTCTCGTGCTCCTCGTCGATGATGATAAGGCCCAAGTCGCTGAGCGGGCAAAAGAGCGCCGATCGGGCGCCCACGACCACGCGCGCAACACCACTGGCGACCATATCCCATTGGTCCAGACGTTCGCCAGCAGAAAGGCGCGAATGGAACACAGCGACCGTCTCGCCAAAGCGCGAGCGGAAGCGGCCGACGGTCTGGGCCGTCAGCGAGATCTCGGGCACGAGCACGCAGGCCGAACGTCCGACCGCCAGCACGCGCTCAATCGCCGAGAGGTAGACCTCGGTTTTGCCGGAACCGGTAACGCCATCGACCAGCACCACGTCGCCATGAGCGTCCAAGCGTGCGCGCTCAATCTGCGCGAGGGCCTGTCGTTGACCGTTGGTAAGTGCCACCGGGGCCTTGCCGCTCGCCGAGGACAGCGTGGTCTGCTCGCCGCAGCCACGCCAAGTGCGGCGCTCTTCCACCACCACTACGCCGCGTTTTTCGAGCGCCTTAATGGTCGCCGACATGCTGTTGTAGAGCAGGTTGAGGTCGCGCGTCGTGACCGGGCCGCATTGGAGCGCCTCGATGAGCTGACGTTGGCGAACCGCGGTCTTGGGCGGCGTGTAGTCGAAACCCTCGGGTGTGAGCATAACCCAGCGGTTTTGGATGGGTTTGACGGCGGGGCGCTCAACGGTCCACACGCCGTCATCGCCCTTGACCACGCGCGGGCTTCCACCCGGGGGCAAGAACAGACGCAGGCACTCGGAAAGCGTTGCGACGTACGCGCGACTCATCCAGTGCGCAATGCGTGCAGCCTCGGCGGTAAAGAGCGGCTTGCTGAGGATGGCCTCGATAGGCTTGATGCGCGAAGGGTCGAGAGCGTCGTTACCTTGCAGGTTGGCCAGCTCTGGCGCGATGTCGACGATGTATCCAGCGGCCGCACGATTGCCAAAATGAACTAGGACGGTGGAGCCGATCTGGGCATCGTTGGCGAGTGACTGCGGAATGCCATAGGCAAACGGCTCGGAGAGCGCTCGGGTCGGGATGTCGAGGACCACGCTCGCGTAGGCGGCGACGGGTTCGGGTGCGGGCTCGGGCTGCGCCGGGGCGGCGGCAGGGGCCGCGGACTTCGGAGCTTCTTTAGGTTCCGGCGAACCAAACAGCGACAGTTGCTCGGCCATGGCCCCAGCACCTCCCATCCCATACGTCTTTAGAAACAAGAGCCCCGCTCGGGTGAACGGGGCTCGGATACATGCGTTTACGCAGCTGCTACAGCGCCATCGTGCGGGCGCGGTCGATGCGCGCCAGGCAGTCGTCGCGACCGACGAGCGCCATGGTCTCGCCCAGCGGGGGGCTCACCATGTTGCCGCAGACGGCGACGCGCACGGCCTGGAACACCACGCGCTTCTTGAGGTCCATCTGCTCGGGCAGCGGCTCAAGCGCGGCGTCGATGTTGGCGGCCGTCCAGTCGTCCACGCCCTCGAGCGCGGCCTTGGCGGCATCCAGAATGGCGCCCATGCCTTCCTTGGCCAGGCCCTTGTTGACAGACTTCTCGTCATACTCGAGCGTCTCGGCCGTGGCAAAGATGGGAGCGGCGACGGTCACGGCGTCGGCCGGCATCTTGGTGCGCGGCTTGACGATAGCGGCAAGCGCATCAATCCAATCCTCGCCGTACTCGACATTACCCTCGATGAGACCTGCCTCGTGCAGCTCGGGAACCATGATCTCGTCGGCAAACTGAGCATCGGACATGCCGTTGATGTATTCGGCATTGACCCAGTCGAGCTTCTTGGGGTCGAAGGTCGCCGGGTTCTTGGAGATGCGGTCGAGCGAGAACTTGCTGGCCAGGACATCGCGCGGGATGATCGTGGTCTCGCCGTCGAGCGACCAGCCGAGCAGCGCCAGATAGTTGACGAAGGCGTCGGACAGATAACCGGCGTCGCGGTACTCCTCCACCGAGGTGGCGCCGTGGCGCTTGGAGAGTTTTTTGCCGTCGGCGCCCAGGATCATGGAGATGTGGGCGAACGTAGGCACGGGCGCGCCGAGGGCCTCGTAGACCATGACCTGGCGCGGGGTGTTGGACAGATGGTCGTCGCCGCGGATGACGTGGGTGATCTTCATCATGGCGTCGTCGACGACGGTCGCGAAGTTATAGGTGGGCGTGCCATCGGAGCGGAAGATGACAAAGTCGTCGAGCTCCTTGGCGTCGAAGGTCACCTCGCCGTGGACGGCGTCGTGGATGACGACGTCGCCGCGGTCCTCGGGCACCTTGATGCGCAGGACGTAGGGCTCGCCGGCCTCGATGCGGCGGCGTGCCTCCTCGGGATCAAGATCGCGGCAACGGCGCTGATAGCCCTGGAAGGGGTCCTTGCGCTCCTGCGCGGCCTTGCGGTCGGCGTCGAGCTGCTCCTTGGTGCAGAAGCAGGGATAGGCCTTGCCCTCGTCCCAAAGCTTCTGGGCGGCCTGCTTGTACAGGTCCAGGCGCTCGGTCTGGGCGTAGGGGCCAAAGTCGCCGCCCACCTCGGGGCCCTCGTCCCAGTCAAGACCCAGCCAACGCATGGCGCGCAGGATGATCTGCGTGTTCTCGTCGGTAGAGCGGGTAGGATCGGTGTCGTCGATGCGCAGGATGAACGTGCCGCCGTTTGCACGGGCGAAAGCCCAGTTATAGATAGCGGTGCGGGCGCCGCCGATGTGCAGCTTGCCCGTCGGTGAGGGTGCAAAGCGGACGCGAACGTCTGATGCCATGGATATCTCCTCGATTGCAGGATGGATGTCTAACCTCACCAGTATAAAGCATCAGAGCAACCTCCGCACAAAGGGCACCGACCTAGTCATTGGGGACAGACTTAAATGACCAGTCGTTGGAGACGTTCTTAGTTTAAGGCTGGTCATTTAAGTCTGTCCCCAATGAGTAGGTGCGGAAAGGGTGTGAATGTTTGAATTACGCGCTATGATGTGCCCTTGCATAGAGAGCCCGGCGGAATGGTAACGGTCGCCGGGACACGTTTTTGAAAGGACAATCATGTCAGAAGAACTTCGTTCCATCCCACCCCAACACGGGTCCTTCGTTTTTACGTCGGAGTCGGTGACCGAAGGTCATCCCGATAAGATCGCTGACCAGATCAGCGACGCCGTCCTCGACGCAATCCTCGCTAAAGAAATAGAGCTCCAGGAGCAGGGCTACATCGCCCCCAACGGCGTGCCCGCCAACGTCGAGAACGTTCGCTGCGCCTGCGAGACCCTCGTGACCACCGGCACCGTCATCGTCGCCGGCGAGATCCGCACCCAGGCCTACGTCGACGTGCAGGAGATTGCCCGTGGCGTTATCCGCCGCATTGGCTACAACCGCGCAAAGTTCGGTTTTGACTGCGATACCTGCGGCGTTATGAGCCTCATCCACGAGCAGTCGCCCGATATCGCCCAAGGCGTTGACGAGTCCTTCGAGACCCAGACCGGCGCTACCACCGACCCGATCGACCTGATCGGTGCCGGCGACCAGGGCATGATGTTCGGTTATGCCTCCAACGAGACCAAGACCCTCATGCCCATGCCGCACTACTTGGCGAGCCGCCTAGCCGAGCGCCTGGCCGCCGTGCGTCACGACGGTACCCTCGCCTATCTGCGTCCCGACGGCAAGACCCAGGTCACCGTGCGCTACGAGGAAGGCAAGCCCGTCGAGGTCACGACCATCGTCATCTCCACGCAGCACGCCGCCGAGATCGAGAACATGGGCAAGATCAAGGCCGACCTCATCGAGCACGTCATCACCCCGGTCATGGCCGCCGAGAACATGCCATGGGACAACGCGGACATCTACGTGAACCCCACCGGTCGCTTTGTCGTGGGCGGCCCCATGGGCGACACGGGCCTCACCGGCCGCAAGATCATCGTCGACACCTACGGCGGTTACGGCCGTCACGGCGGCGGCGCCTTTAGCGGCAAGGACTGCACCAAGGTCGACCGATCCGCCGCGTATGCCGCGCGCTGGGTCGCCAAGAACGTGGTCGCCGCCGGCCTAGCCGACCGCTGCGAAGTCGAGCTTGCCTACGCCATCGGCGTTTCCAAGCCCCTCTCAATCATGGTCGACACTTTCGGTACCGCACATGTTGCCGAGGACAAGATCGTCGAGGCCGTAGAGAAGACCTTCGACCTGCGCCCGGGTGCAATCATCCGCGACCTAGACCTGCGTCGCCCCATCTACGAAAAGACGGCAGCCTACGGTCACTTCGGCCGCGAAGACGCCGACTTCACCTGGGAGAAAACCGATCGAGTCGAAGAACTCAAAGCAGCCTGCGGCCTGTAAGCTAACTCGAAAAGCTACAGCCAAAAACAACGCACCAAAAGAAGTACCGGCCCCAACCGGTACTTCTTTTTTATTTAAACGGTGGTGAAGATGCTTCGATATGAGCCTACGCTGCGTCACCAGCTAATGAATTTTGCAGCACACGCGCCTCTACCATGTATCCTTAGTTCCGAGGGCTTTGGTATTTGGTCGATCGCGAGTTCCGCACGAGCCGGAGAGCACTTAATGTGCTCTCCGTGCGAGCCAGGACTGTCCGAGCAAGCGACCAAATACCAAAGCCCTCGGAACGGCGGGACAGAGTATGCCCCGCCCCTCGGGACGACAGGATAGATAAGGAGCAGCCATGGCAGGCAAGCCGCAAACACTAGCTACGACCTCGGCATTCGAGATCTTGGGCCCCGTCATGGTCGGCCCCAGCTCATCGCACACCGCCGGCGCCCTGCGCTGCGCCCAAGTTGCCGCCAGCCTGCTGGAAGGCCGCATCACCAAAGTCACCTTTGGCCTGTGGAACTCCTTCGCCCACACCTACCGCGGCCACGGCACCGATCGTGCGCTCGTCGCGGGCATCCTGGGCCTCGACACCGATGACGAGAACATCAAGCAGGCCTTCGACCTCGCGCACGAGCAGGGCCTCGAATATCACTTTGACATCAAGGGCGACGACGCCTCCATCCACCCCAACACCGTCGACATCGACATGGTCGACGACACGGGCGCCACGGCACAGGTCCGCGGCGAGAGCCTGGGCGGCGGCAAGATGCGCATCAGCCGCATTAACGGTGTCGGCGTCGACATCTCGGGCATGTATTCCACGCTCTTCGTGGCGCACAAGGACGTCCCCGGCGTACTCGCCGCGCTCACCAACCTGCTCGCCTACGCACACGTGAACATCGCCTTCTGCCGCACCTACCGCACCGAAGTGGGCGGCCAGGCCTACTCCGTCTTTGAGACCGACGGCGCGTCCGACGACACCGTTATCCCCATGCTGCGCAAGCTCGACAATGTCGATTACGCAACGTTTATCGAGCTCCCCGGTTCTGCCTCGTCGCTCTCCCCCGGCGTCTCGGCCAAGGAGATCTTCGACGACGGCGAGCAGCTGCTTGATGCGTGCGAGGAACTGGGGCTCAGCATCGGCGCCGTCATGGCCGTCCGCGAGGCGCGTCTGACCGGCGAGGCCCACGCCGTCGCCGCCATGCGCCGCGTGCTCGACGTCATGCGCGAGGAGACCACGGCCCCCATTGCCAATCCGCAGCGTTCGCTCGGCGGGCTTATCGGCGGCGAGGCCAAACTCGTCGATGCCACCAGCCGCAACGATTTGAGTGCAAGCCTGATGGGCCCCGTCCAGACCGATGCCGTGGCCCGCGCCATGGCCGTGCTCGAGCGCTCCGCCACCATGGGCGTGATCGTCGCAGCTCCGACGGCAGGATCCGCGGGTGTTGTGCCCGGCTGCGTGCTGGCGCTTGCCGATCGCCTGCAGCTCGACGACGAGCAAGTCATGGACGCGCTCTACTGCGCAGCCGCCATCGGCCTCAACCTCACCACAAGCGCCTGCGTTGCCGGCGCCGAGGGCGGCTGCCAAGCCGAGGTGGGAAGCGCCGCCGCCATGGCAGCCGCCGCGCTGGTGCAGATGCTCGGCGGCACGCCCGAGCAGGCGCTTGACGCCAGTTCCATCGCGCTGAGTAACCTGCTGGGCCTCGTTTGTGACCCCGTCGGTGGCCTCGTGGAGGTGCCCTGCCAAAACCGCAACGCCATCGGCGTGGCAGCAGCCTTCAGCTCGGCACAACTCGCCCTCGCAGGCATTAAGAGCTTGGTGCCGTTTGACCAGATGGCACATGTCATGCTCTCGGTGGGTCACGCGTTGCCGGCCACGCTGCGCGAGACGGCAAAGGGCGGCATCGCGCAGGCTCCGGCCGCACTTTCGGCCTGTGCAAAATGCGGTGTGTGCGGATAGCGGCAAAGAACGACTCAAAGGTGGGACAAATGTCCCACCTCTTTTGAATGCCACCGTTTCCGTACCACAAACAGCAGGGCAATCGCTATAATGCAAGCCCAGTAAAAACACGATGAACCGCAAGGCGATAATCGAAGGATAAGCATACGATGTCGCAAAACGATCGAACTCAACTGATTCCCGATCCGCAACAGCCGAGCAGGCACACCGGCGGCGTTCAGTCGCCGCGTCCTATCGCGCCGAGCCACGGTCAGCAGCGTAGTGCAGCAAACGCTTCCCAACGCCCGAACCAACAGCGACAGCAGCGTCAACAACGTCAGCAGCGCCAGGCAAACGGCAATGCGCCCACGCAGCCCCCCACGCATGCTCGAGGCGATCGCGGCCCCGCGCGCAAGTCCGCCGGCAACAATAAGTCGGGCAAGAAGACGACGCTCTTTGTCGTCCTGGGTCTTATCGTCATTGTCTATATCGTAGGCGTCGTAGCGTTTTCGAAGGTAGCCTACCCCAACACTACCATCGCCGGCGTCGACGTCTCGTTCTCCAACGCTTCGTCTGCCGCCACCAAGGTCAACTCGGCATGGAAGCACTATAAGCTCGCCGTGACAGGAGATGACTTTAGCTGGACCTATCAGCCCGAGTCCGATGAACCCATCGTCGACGGTGAAGCTGCTGCAAAAGAAATCATCAACCACAACGAAACCTTTATTTGGCCGGTCCGCCTTGTGGAATCCTTAAGCGGCAAGACCAAAACAACCGCTACCTCCAACGAAGTCGATCTTGATCAAGACGTCGACCTGTCCATGCTCTCCGACACCTTTGACCAAAAGAAGTTTGAGAAGGATCTGGGCGCCGCCATCGACGAGTTTAACGAGGGGCGATCGGGCACGTTCGAGGCCAATAGCTCCTATGACGAGCAAGCGGGCAAGTTTACCGTCGAGAAGGCGCGCTCCAACGAAAAACTCAACCGCGAGCATGTCATTAAGTATGCCGAGCTCGAGCTTGCCTCGCTGGCCGAGACCGTAGATCTTTCCAAGCTCGGCAACGATGCCTATGAACCGCTCAATGGAACGCTGACCGATGATCAGATTCAGGCCGCATGCGATGCCGCCAACAACTTCCTGGGCGTCAACGTGACCCTCAAGCTCAACGGCGAGGATGCCGGCAAAGTTGATGGCAGCTCCGTATTGCAGTGGATCAGCTTTGCCGATCCGGCCAACCCCACGCTCGATACGTCGCAGATCAGCAGCTGGGCAGCCGAGCTCGCCAACGGCTTTAATACCGTGGGCTCCACTCGCTGGTGGACGCGCGCCGATGGCAAGCAGTGCGCCGTCGAAGGCGGTGACTTTGGTTGGTCCATCGACAGCAGCTCGCTCGCCAAGCAGGTCGAGGACGCCATTAACAACAAGCAGACCGGCGAAATCGAAATCAAGTACTCCCAGAAGGCCGACACCTTTACCGCAAAGGGAGAGCCCGACTGGAAGGCGTATATCGACGTCGACCTGTCCGAGCAGCACGCGCGCTACTACGACGAGAGCGGCAATATCGTGTGGGAGGCCAACTTTATTTCCGGCAAACCGGGCGAAGACGCCACCCCCGAGGGCGTGTGGCAGATCAACAGCAACGACGGCGGCAGCACCCTGATCGGAGCCAAGGACCCCGAGACCGGTAAGCCCAAATACGAGAGCCCGGTGAGCTACTGGATGCCTTTTGAGGGCAACATGATCGGCTTCCACGATGCCACCTGGCAAAACGACAAGAGCTTCGATAATGCCGAGTCGTACAAGTGGTGCGGCAGCCACGGTTGCATCAACCTGCGCCTGGCAGACGCCAAGGCACTTCACGACTGCATCAAAGTCGGCCTGTGCGTGGTTGTGCACTCGTAGTGCAACGCGTGCATTCCTACAACGTGGAACCGCTTCGACCAATCTAACAGTTCCGAAAGAAACCGTCCTATGCGCCTGCCCCAACCGGTGGGCGCATATAATTATCGAGGTTCTTTCTATAAAGGAGACGCTATGCCGAATGTCCCCACGATCACCCCGGGCCCAGATGATACCGAGCACACGCCCGAAGGTGCCACCGAAACGATTCCTCTGATCACAAACGTACATGCCGATAAGCAGAGCGGACGCGGGAACGATGCGACCGAGATTTCCGATGAAGAGGCATATGCCAAGCTCAAGGCAAAACGTGCCGAACGTCGACGCAAAAAGCTGATTCGACGCGGTATTGCCGCCGGCGTCGTAGGTGCCATCGCGCTCATTGCCATTGTCGCAACCCTGGTTATCAATGCGCAGCCTCAGAGCGCTAGCGGGCCTGTGACCGACATGGTGACCGAGGGCACGTTTACCACAACGGTCGAGGCGAAAGGCCAGCTCAAACCCATTTCGTCCTCAGTGGTCTCCCCTTCTGTCGACGGTACGGTCGATTCGATCAACGTGCAGGCGGGCCAATCCGTCAACGAGGGCGACGTGCTTATGACCATTAAAAACGACGAGCTCGATCGCAACGTTGCCGAGGCGCAGCGTGCAGTTGCTGCCGCTCAAGAAGACCTCGCCAACGCGCAGAAAGCCGCAGCTGCCGCGCAGGCCACCCCAACGACGGACGTCGAGGGAGCTTCCGCAGCGGCTGGCGTCTCCGCCGCATCAGCGGACACGAACGCCGTATCGGCCGCGCAGCGCAGCCTCGCATCAGCCCAGGCAAACCTCGACCAGGCGAACGCCAAGGCCTCCAGTCGCACGGTCACGGCCCCGAGCTCGGGTAGCATCGTGGAGCTCAACGCCAAGGTGGGCGCCACGGCTACAGGCGGCATGATCATGGGCGAAAGCGATACGAGCGGCGGCAAGCAGTGCATGCAGATCGCCGACCTGTCCAAGATGAAGGTGACCGTGCAGGTGGGCGAAAAGGACATCGCCAAGATCGCCGTTGGGCAGAGCGCCAACGTCACGTATCCCGCGTTTCCCGATATCGTGAGCCAGGGCACCGTCACGGCTATCGCGTCGGTGGCAAACTCCGACGCCGTCAACGGTGGCGGCGGCAGCGTAACCTTTAACGTCGACATTCTCATTGAGGCGCCCGACGCGCGCCTGAAGCCGGGCATGACGGCCGAGGTATCGGTGGTGACCGAGCAGCTCGACGACGTGGTGATGGTGCCGACGATGGCGCTCATGACCGAAGACGGCGAACACTATTACGTCAACGTGGCGACTGATGACGAGGGCAAGCAAACCCGTCGCGTGAAGGTGACCGTCGTGACGCAAAACGACAACGAAACCGTAGTCGGTAAGACACAGGTCAAGCGCGACGACCAGGGCAACGAGATCAACCCCAACGTGCCGGTTACCAAGCTGCGCGATGACGACACCCTCGTCATGGACACCGGAGGGGACGCAACGGCTGACGGCGGCTACGGCGCGGATTCGGGCAGTATGTCTGCCGACGAGGGCATGTAATGCGTCCCGTTATCGACATCCGCAACGTGCACCGCATCTTTGAGAGCGAGGCAGGTTGCGCCCACATCCTGCATAACGTGAGCCTGGCGGTAGATACCGGCGAGTTCGTCGCCATTACCGGCCCTTCGGGCTCGGGCAAATCAACGCTCATGAACATCCTAGGCTGCCTGGATAAGCCGACGGCGGGCGACTACTACCTGCAAGGGCTCAACGTGGCCGAGCTCGATGATGACGAGCTCACCGAAGTTCGCGCCCTGAGCATTGGCTTTGTCTTTCAGAGCTTCAACCTGCTGCCGCGCCTGTCGGTTATCGAAAACGTCATGCTGCCGCTGGCCTACACCAATGTGTCCCGTAGCCAGCGCGAAATGCGCGCCGTGCACGCGCTGCAGGCCGTCACGCTGCCCGTCGACCACTGGGACCACCGCATATCCGAGCTCTCGGGCGGCCAGATGCAGCGTGTCGCCATCGCGCGCGCCCTCGTCAATGACCCGCCCATCATCCTGGCCGATGAGCCAACGGGAAACCTAGACTCCGCCACCGGAGCGCTTGTGATGGAGACCTTCCATAAGCTCCAGAAGCGCGGCAAAACCATCGTGCTTATCACACACGACCCCGGCATCGCCGCCGAGGCCGACCGTGCCGTGACCATCCGCGACGGTCGCATTCACGACGGCGCGTATATTCCACATGCACCGCGGACCCTACGCAGCGCCGTAGATAGCCTGCCCATGATTTCCACCTCCGCCAATCCGTCGAAAGGAGTGGTGGCATGAGCGCCCACGATCTCATCCAGGAAGCCCTACACTCGCTCGAGGCCAACAAGGGGCGCAGCCTGCTCACCATCCTGGGCATTGTCATCGGCATCGCCTCGGTTATCGCCATGACTTCGCTCATCGGCGGCATCCAAAACAGCTTGGTCAACAGCCTGGGCCTCAACGCAGCTCGTATGGTTCAGATCTATTCGTCGCAAGAACTCACCGAGTCGGACATCGAGAAGCTTCAAAAACTGGTGCCGCAGATAGAGCAGATCGGCATTGTCGACAGCGGGTATACCGAGTATAAGACCGGCGATAAAAGCTATACCGTCATGGCACAAGGTGTCGATAGCGACATGCTCGACGCCGTGGGGGCCAGCAAGCTCGTTGCGGGGCGCACCTATTCCCAGGCCGAGTCCCAATCAGGCTCGCGCATGGCGCTCATCAGCCGCAACGGCGCTGATCAGCTTTACGGCAACGAACAGGATGCGCTGGGGAAAACCATCAAGGTGTCCAACGGCGAGGTGCAGATTATAGGCGTGATTGATGGCGGCGGCGACTCCATGGGCTCGCTCACGCTGTATATGCCACGCGAAACCATCTCCGGGCTGTTTGGCGACGAGAATCCTTCATTCCCCAGTGTGACGGCACTTGCCGCCGAGGGCACGGATATGGATGAGCTTTGCAAGACCATCGAGTCCAAGGTGCGCGCGATGAAGGGCATCGCGGAGGATGATGAGTACGACAGCGTATCGGCGACATCCATGAAAAGCGCCATCGATGCACTCAACTCCTTTATGGGCGCGTTCTCGCTCATCATGGGTGCTGTCGCCAGCATCTCGCTGCTTGTCGGCGGTATCGGCATTATGAACATGATGCTCACCAACGTGACTGAGCGCATCCGCGAGATCGGCATCCGCCGCGCTCTGGGCTCCAGTCGTCGCGATATTACCGCCCAGTTTTTGGCCGAGTCCTCGGCGCTGTGCGTCACCGGCGGACTGTTGGGTGTCCTGATTGGCTATCTGCTGGCCTGGGCTCTTGCGATGTTTGCCTCCGGATCCGGGATTCTTGGCGAGCTCGGTGCCAGCGGGCAAATCACACCGAGTTTTTCAATCGCCACGGTGCTGCTGGCCTTCGCCGTCTCCGTCGGCATCGGCGTAATCTTTGGCTTCTACCCCGCTCGACGCGCGGCAAAGCTCAACCCGGTGGAGTGCCTACGCTACCAGTAAGTCACCACCAACAAGTTGCGGTGAATTAGGGACTGAATATGCTATCTAGCAGCAAAAACAGACACTATTTCACCGCAACTTATTGAAGGGCTGCTTGCGCCAGTTCCGGGCTTCGTCCTCGAGCTATTGGCGGATGACGGTCTTGTACGGTTCGAGCTTGCTCGAGGCGCTTCTCCTCGCTGGCGGGAGGGCGCACAGGCGCGGCGAGCGCCTAGCGCGCGAACTCCCGTAAGAGCGCGTCCTCCACTTCCCTAAGCGAAAGGGCCCCGCCTCCCTCGGCGGGACGGGCGACCACGATACAGCGCGCTCCCACGTCGCGCGCAGAGGCGATCTTCTCGGCCGTGCCGCCTACGGTTCCCGAGTCCTTGGTCACAAGCCACTGGGCGCCCACCTGCCGAAGCATCGCCTCGTTGAGCTCGCGGGTGAAGGGCCCCTGCATGCCGATGATGTGCGATGGCGAAAACCCCGCGTCGATGCACTTCGTTATAGCACCGGGCAGCGGGAGCACACGCACGAAGAAGCGCTCCGCGTAATCGACGACGCTCGTGTAGGGAGCAAGCTCCTTGCTCCCCGTCGTGAGAAGCGCGCGACCCGGGTTCTCGGAGAGAAAGCGCGCCGCGCAGGCGATCGACGTGACCGAGACGACGCCTTTGGGCAGCGCCTCGACCGGGCGCGCAAGGCGCAAGCATCGTGCACCCACGGCGAGCGAAGCGGCCCGGATGTTGCCGCTTGCGAGCGTAGCGAAGGGATGCGTGGCGTCGACGACGATGCGCGCGCCGGAAAGTTCGCGCTCCATGTCGGCCTCTTCGAGCCTGCCCGCATGCACCTCGATGCCCGGGAGCTCGCCCAAAAGCTCGCCTCCGTACTCGGTTGCCGCGTAGGCACGGGCGGGGATGCCCACCCCGCTCGCCCATTCGCACAGAAGGCGGCCCTCGGTGGTGCCGGCGAAGATACGCAGCGCCGGCGCGGATGCGGGCGCCGTCACTTCAGGCCGCCTGGGCGCGTGATCTCGTAGAGCAGCGCGTTCATAATGGCGGCCGCCACGGTCGAGCCGCCCTTGCGACCCCTCGCGACGATGGCCGGCACGCGTCGCGCGAGTAGCTCCTCTTTCGCCTCGACCACATTCACAAACCCGACCGGCACCCCAACGACGAGCGCGGGCGCGATCTTCCCCGCGTCCATGAGCTCGGCGAGGCGCAGAAGTGCTGTGGGAGCGTTACCGACGGCCACGATGAGCGGACCCTCGATGCCGCAAGCTTTGTCCATGCTCGCAACGGCGCGAGTCGTGCCCGCGGCGCGCGCCGTTGCGGCGACATCCGGGTCGGCCATGTAGCACACGGCCTGGCAGCCGATCTTCGCGAGCGCGGGCTTGCTTATGCCTGCGAGCGCCATGTTCGTGTCGGTGAGCACCGTGGCCCCTGCGCGCAGCGCGTCGAGCGCACAGTGCGCGGCGTCATGGGTGAACACGAGGGAATCGGCGTACGAGAAGTCAGCAGTGGTGTGGATGACGCGCTTCACGACGGGCTCTTCGAGCGGCGGGAACGTGCGGCCGCCGAGCTCTTCGGTGATGATCTCAAAGCTGCGCCGCTCGATGTCGCCGGGCGCCATCTCCTTGGAATCCATCTAGTACTCCACTCCTTCCCTTGCACATATCCCCTGCTCGTAGGGGTGTTTCTCGCACCGCATCTCGGTTATGTAGTCGGCCTTCTCCACGATCTTGCGGGAAGGCGCGCGCCCGGTGAGCGCTACTTCGACGCCGCGCGCGGACATATCGAGCGCGCGGTCCACGAGCGCCTCGTCGACAAGCCCCTTCGAAAGCGCGTCGAGCGCCTCGTCGAGCACGAGCAGCCCCTCCTGCGCGCCCTCGAGCTCGGCGAGCGCGGAAGCGAGGTTCCCATCGTGCAGCTCGCGCGTCGCGGCAAGTTCTTCCGACGTCATGGACCAGGTAAACTTGTCCGACGCCTTCCCCGCGAACACCGGCACGCCGAAATGCTCGGCGAGCAGGCGCACCTCCCCGCTTTCGCCGTCTTTCAGGAACTGCACGACGACGACGCGGCGGCCTGCGGCGAGCATGCGAAGGGCGAGGCCCATCGCCGCCGTGGTCTTGCCTTTGCCGTCGCCATGATACACGTGGATCATACGCCCTCCTCAATGATGCGGTAGACATACTCCATGTCGAGCGCCCCGCGCACGACGTCGGCCAGGCGGTCGAACTCGCGCGCACGATGATCGGCCGCGGACACCGCGCCCTCAGCACCCACGACGCTCTCGGGCAGGCCGCGCATGCGCGCGAGCGAGCGCGCGAGGGCGAGTGCCACCCCCGGTTCGTCGAACAGGCCGTGGAGATAGGTTCCGAACACGTTTCCGCAGGCCGCGCCTTCTGGTTTGCCGCCAATCGTGCCCGCAGGGGCGCAGGAGACGGTCGTTTCGCCGTCGTGAATCTCGTACCCGCGCGCCATCATGCCGTTCCACACCGAGAACGCGCCTTGGGCGCCCGTGATGCGCAGCTCCGATTGGGCGAGGCGCTTTTCCTCCTTGAACACCGTACTTGCAGGAATGAGCCCGAGCCCGCGCGCGGTGCCAGCGCCTTCCCTGCCGTGCGGGTCGGAAAGCTCGTCTCCCAAAAGCTGGTAGCCTCCGCATATGCCGAGCACCGGCGTGCCCGCGCCCGAAAGCGCGCGTACACAGGCTCCGATGCCGCTAGCCGCAAGCCAGCGCGCGTCGTCGAGCGTGGTCTTCGAGCCGGGGAGCACCACCAGGTCGGGTCGGCCCAGATCGGTCGTCGAGGAAACATAGCGCACGCCCACGCCGGGCACGCGCGAAAGCGGGTCGAAGTCGGTAAAGTTCGACAGATGCGGAAGGCGCACGACGGCGACGTCGATGACGCCGCGCGCCTCGCGGGCAGATAGGCGCGGCGCGAGCGAGTCCTCGTCGTCCAGGTCGAGCGTAAGATACGGCACGACCCCCACGACGGGGGCCCCGCACATCTTCTCAAGTGGGGCCAAACCCGGGCGCAGGATTTCCACATCACCGCGGAACTTATTTACTACAAGCCCCCGCAAAAGCGCGCGGTCCTCGGGCGCAAGGAGCGCGACCGTGCCGTAAAGCTGGGCAAACACCCCGCCTGGGTCGATGTCGCCCGCGAGCAGCACGGGGGAGGACACGGCGCGCGCGAGCCCCATGTTGACGATGTCGTTTTCGGCAAGGTTGATTTCGGCGGGGCTGCCGGCGCCCTCGATGACGATGACGTCGTTTTCCTCCGCGAGCGAATCGAACGCCTCCAAAATCTGCGGCATGAGCGCCTTCTTTCGCGCGAAGTAGTCCCTCGCAGCGAAGGCTCCCTGCTCCTTGCCGGCCACGATGAGCTGGCTTCGGTGGCCGCTTTCGGGCTTGAGCAGAATGGGGTTCATGCGCACGTCGGGCGCGATGCCGCACGCCTCGGCCTGCATGATCTGGGCGCGCCCCATCTCGAGCCCGTCGGCCGTGACACCGCTGTTGAGCGCCATGTTCTGGCTCTTGAAGGGAGCCACGCGCAGGCCGTCCTGCGAAAGAACGCGGCACAGCCCCGCCGCAAGCAGGCTCTTCCCCGCGTTCGACATGGTGCCCTGGATCATGATGGGCTTCGCCCTACCCACGGGTATCGACCTCCTTCGCCGAGCCTCGGCCATCCGCGCCCGCCATAGCACCGCTGCAAGAAGCGCCGCCCCGTTCGTCGGGTTCGCCTTCGCCTGATGTACCTTCCGCCCATAGCGCGCGGCTGAACGCCATCGCAAGCCGGGCGTTCTCCTTGCGCGTGCGCACCGCGACGCGGCACCAGAAACGGGACAGCACCGAAAACGAGTCGCACGTGCGGACCAAAACCCCCTGTTTATACAGGCGTTCGGGAATGTCTTTCGTCGGCGTGCGGACTAAAAGGAAGTTCGCATCCGACGGCACGACGGAAAGCCCGAGCGAGGAGAGCTCGTGGGAAAGCCACGCTCGCTCGCCCGCCAATACATCGCGCGTGCGCGAGACGTATTCGACGTCTTCCAGGGCGGCGATGCCCGCGGCCTCGGCGACCGAGGAGACGGGCCACGCCTGCCCCGCCCGGCGAATTCCATCGATGAGTTGGGCGTTTCCGCTGATCAGATATCCCAGCCGTAACCCCGCCATTCCGTAGAGCTTGGTGAACGCAGAGAGCACGGCCACATGGCGCGAACACGCGGCGCGTGCGGCCACGCTCCTATCGCGGGCGTCGGGCGCAAATCCGAGGAAGCACTCGTCCACGACGAGCAGCGCGCCCACCTGCTCGCAGCGGCAAGCCGCGGCATCGATCACGCGGGGGTCGACGAGGCGCCCCGTCGGGTTGTTCGGATTGCAGAGGTACGCCACGTCTCCCGGCCCCTCGATCGCGCGGGCGAAGGAGGCGGGCACGTCGAAGTCGTCCGCTTCGGAGAGCGGGAACTCCTGCACGCATGCGCCGTAGTACGATGCCGCCTCCGCATATTCAGAGAACGTCGGCGCGCACACGACGATGCGTTTCGGGCGCACCGCCGCAGCGAGCCGCCAGATGATGTCGGACGCGCCCGCGCCGCAGACGATAGTATCTTCGGGAATGCCCTGGGCGCGCGATAGGGCGCGAACAAGGGCGAGGCTTTCCCTATCGGGGTAGGCGTCGATTCGAGAAAGCGCCTTGCAGGCTGCGGCGACAGCGCGCGGCGAGGGGCCTGCCGGATTCACGTTCACCGAGAAATCGATGAAGTCGGAGGCGCCCCCTTCGCAAGCGATGCCAAGCGATTGCGCACTGCCCCCATGCGTACGGGCGCGCAGGATTCCCCCGGCAGCCCGGGACGCAGCGTGGTCTTCCCTCATGACATCGCCCCCACGGCGAGCACGACCGCCGCGCGCGCGGCGCCGAAGACGACGAGCGCGCATACGGACGCGGCGAGCATGAGCCTTGTCGCCCGGGCGATGTCGCCCCACTCGATTTCGCGGGATGCGTCGCCTATCGTCGGTTTCTCAACGAGCTTGCCGAAATACACCGCGGGTCCTGCCAGGCGCAGCCCGAGCGCGCCCGCACACGCTGACTCGGTCTGCGCCGAGTTGGGACTCGCATGGCGACGCCTGTCGCGGCGCCAGATGCGCGCCGCCCCGCACGCGTCGAGCCCGACGATCGGGCACACGGCGATCATGAGCAGGGCCGATAAGCGCGAGGGAATCCAGTTCACCGCATCGTCGAGGCGCGCCGAGGCGCAGCCGAAGTCGATGTAGCGCTCGTTTTTGTAGCCCACCATGCTGTCGAGCGTGTTCACCGCCTTGTACGCCATGCCCAAGGGCGCACCCCCGATCATAAGGTAGAAAAGCGGCGCGATGACGCCGTCGCTCGCGTTCTCCGCCACCGTTTCCACGGCGGCGCGCGCAACGCCCTGCTCGTCGAGAACAGACGTGTCGCGTCCCACGATGAGCCCGACGGCTTCACGAGCCGCGACAAGGCCGCCCTTCGAGAACGCGCGGGCCACGGCCAGGCTCTGGCGGCGCAGCTCGCATGCCGCGAGAATCTGATAGCTCGCCCATGCCTCGGCCACAAAGCGCAAGCCGGGGTGAACCATGCCGCAAAGATGCAGGATTCCCCAGGTCAAAAGCCAACACGCAAGCGGAAGCGCCACGGCGAGCACAAGCCCTGCGGCGCGCGTGCCCGCGGACGTTTGCGGGAATGCGCCCGGCAGGCGGCCTTCGGCCCACGTGATCGCGCGCCCCATGGCGACGACGGGATGGGGAAGCCAGCGCGGGTCGCCGAAGGCAAGGTCGGCCGCGAACCCGGCGGCGACGGCAAGAATCGTCATCACCGGGCATCGCCCCCCGAAGCGGGGCGAACGTCGCGAAGGCAGCGCCCATCCCAGGTGGCGGCCCATGCGCCGCCCGGCTCGGTATGCACGTCGAAATATCCCATTTTCGGGACAGCTAGCTCGGAGAGCAGCGCTTTCACGGTACCCGCGTGAACGACGAAGACGGCGCGCCCACTCCCCTGGGCGCGCTCCGATTCGCACGCCTCCCGAAACGCCGCGACGACGCGGCGGGTGAAATCGCTCTTGCCCTCGCCATGCGGGCAGCGCGTCTCGCACCAGGAGTCTACCCAGGCGCGGTAGCGCACATCCTCTTTAAGCTCGGCGGCGCTTCGCCCCTCGAAGTCACCGAAATCCATCTCGCGCAGACCGGGGCACGCCATAAGCTCCGCGTACGGGAAGAGGATGCGCGCCGTCTGGTCGGTGCGGGCCATTCCGCTCGTGATAACACGGAACACGTCACGATCGCACGCGAGATCGCGCAAAGCGCGCTCGCCCGCGCTCGACAGGGGCTCGTCGGTGCCCGCCCCGCTGTAGCGATGGTCTTCCGTGCCCGCCGTGGCACCATGGCGCACGAAGACGACTTCCAAAGGCGCGCTCGCGCCCTGCGTCCCTCGAGACGCATCGGCAAGGTTTCCTTTGATGACCTGGGGAATCCCGCACGTCATGCGCACGACGACGTCGGCGCGCGCAGCGAGCGCGCATCCCAGGCGCCCCGCGCGCTCGCGCCATTGGGCGTCTTCCGCACGCATGGGGACGACCCCCGAGCCGACCAAGGACAGAATCACTGCGTCGAAGCCGATCAGCCGCTCGAGCGCCCGGTCAACGTCGAGCGCGCGTACGAGTTCCTCAGCACGGTACGCGACGCGGCCGGCAAAAGCCGCGGGCACGCCGCCCTCCGCAAACTGCGCCGCGTCGACGAAATCGTCCGCCGCGAACCCGAGCTTTTCGCGCACGAAGGTCCTCTTCCCCGAATGCGCGCCACCTAACACGAGCATCATAGGAGCATGCCCCCCGCTACCAGCATGGCAAGCATCGCGAGCTCAGCCCATTGCAGAAACCATCCGGCCAAATCCCCCGTCACCCCGCCGAAGCGGGACAGGGCAACATGGCGGTACCACGCGAGCGCCAAAAGCCCCGCCACCGCCATAAGGGCGCCGACGGCCTGGGCGCACGCGACCATCCCTGCAGCCGAAGCCGCAGCGAAAGCGCAAAGCGGCACGACGATCGCCGCGCGCTTCTTCGCAGGCGAGAGCCCCGCGGCCATGCCATCCGCCCGCGCGGCAGGCCAGCATTCAACGGCGAGCCCCGAAAGCGCGCGGGAGAACACGAGCGAGCACAGAAGCGCGAGGAACGCCCCCGCCGTAAGCGGCAGCGCGGTGAACAGGGAAAACTGCAGAATAAGGTACACGACAACACCGATGACCCCGAAGGCGCCCGCCCGCGGGTCGTGCATGATCTCAAGCTTTCGCTCGCGCGGGGCCCAACTTGCAAGCGCATCGGAGGTGTCGCAGAGCCCGTCTAGGTGGATGCCTCCCGTCACCACCACAGGCAGCGCCACAAGCACGGCCGCGACGATGGTCGCGGGCACGCCGAGCAGGTTCGCCACGTACCCCCACGCCGTTATGAGGAAGCCTTCCGCAAGGCCCACTAGGGGAAACGCGGCAAGCGCATGGGTTGACCCGAAATCGGTCCATGTCGATTTCGGGACGGGGATGCGCGAGAACGTTCCGAACGCCGCGCCGATTGCCTCTGCTATCTTCACCTTGTAGGTCCTTCGCCTTTCATCCACACGGGAATCCCGCATACCACTTCGACTGCGCGGTCGGCCAGCGCCGCCACGCCCGCGTTTACGCGCGAGAGCGCGCGCCTCCATGCCTCGGTCCCCTCATCGTAGCGTATCCCATCGGCGAACACGTCGACGGTGACCACCACCGTATACGCAGCGGCCTGAGCGAGCCGTTCGATACCTACGAGCACCTCGCGCGCCGCAGCGTCAGGGTCACGTGGGGACAAGCCGCCTTCCGCGAAAAGCTCGTTTGCAACCAGGTTGCCCACGTCCTCCAAAAGAAGCGTGCAGCCGCGCGGAAGCCCGGACACTGCGGCGCCCACGTCACGCGTGCGCTCGAGGGTGGAAAACCCCTTGCCCTCGCGCAGCGCCCGATGGCGCGCGATGCGGCGGGCGCCCTCTTCCCCGAAGGGCTCCATCGTTGCCAGGTACACGCGAGGGCCGTCGTGCCCGAGGCACAGGGACTCGGCGTAGGCGCTCTTGCCGCTCGCGGCGGCGCCGATAACGAGCGTCACCGTCATTTCCCGGCCTCGAAATGCTCGTAAGCAGCCATGCCAGTCGCCGTGAACGTCTTCCCATCCCGGTACACGCGCAACGCCGAATCCAGAAGGGGCAGATACGCCATAGCGCCCGCGCCCTCGCCCAAGTGCATGCCTGCGTCGAGGGGTGCCTTTATGCCGAGCTCGCGAAGGAGCTCCTGGCTTGCGGGTTCGCTTGATGCGTGGGTGCCCACGAGGTAGCCCAAGGCGTTGGGGCACAGGCGCGCCGCGCACAGGGCCGCCGTGCAGGATATGACCCCGTCAAGGAGCGCCGGCGCCTTCGAGGCCGCGGCCCCCAGGTAGAAGCCGCACATCGCCGCGATGTCAAAGCCGCCCACCTTCGAGAGCACGTCGATCGGGTCGGCGGAATCGGGCGAGTTCGCGTCGATAGCGCGCTCGACCACGTCGCGCTTGCGCGCGAGCGAGGCGTCCGAGAGCCCCGCGCCGCGCCCGACGAGGCTCCGCGCGTCCGCCCGGATGAGCACTGCGGCCACCGCCGCCGAGGTGGTCGTGTTGCCGATGCCCATCTCGCCCGCGGCGAGAAGGCGCACGCCGGCGCGGACAAGCCCGCACGCTACGGCGATTCCGACCTCGATCGCGCGCACGGCCCCATCGCGAGACATAGCGGAGCCGTGCGCGATGTTGCCGCTCCCCCGCCGCACGTTCGCGCGCACCATGCGCGCGTCTTCTATGCCCCGGGCCATACCCACGTCGACGGGCACGACCTCGGCACCCGCGAACGCCGCCATGCGGCAGGCGCTCGTGGCCCCCTCGCACATGTTGCGCGCGACGGCTCGCGTCACTTCTTGCCCGCTTTGCGACACGCCTTCGGCAACGACCCCGTTGTCGGAGAAGAATACCGCGAGCGCACGGGGAAACTCGGCCACCTCGTCGCTCCCCTGAGCTGCGGCGATACACGCGACGGCGTCTTCAAAGTCGCCCAATCCCCCCAAGGGGTGCGCGATGGAGTCCCACGCGGCGTACGCGGCGGCGCGGGCGCACTCGTCTGCGGGCGCGATCCGGGAGAGCGCGGCCTCGAGCACGGCGCCCGGCGCCGACGAGAACGCGCGCTCGACTTCCTCGTGGATGCAGGCAAGCGCGGTTTCGGTTGCTTCAGCCATGCCGTCTCCTCTCTGCGAACGACGCTGCGGCAGACGCGAACGCGCGCGCAACGTCGGGGTTCGCAGGATAGTACACATGCGGGAAGCCCGCAACCAGGGACGGGGTGGTCGTCATGCACGGCCAGCCCTTGTCGCGCCGGGGCTTTTGCGCCCAGAAGTCGCCGCCCGGGCAGGAGGACTGCCAGTAGTGGAACTCGTGCGCGCGGATGCGTGTGCCGCGCGGCCCGTAAAGCCCGTCGCGTTGGGAAGTGAGCTCCACGTACCCGAAATGGGACAGCCTTCCCCCGTTCTCGCTTGCGCCCTCAAGGGCGCCCGCAACAGGCCAGCGCCGCCCCTCGCTATCGGCGATTTCGCGCTGCAGGTACAGAAACCCACCGCATTCGGCGACCGTCGGCATGCCGGATTCCACCGCGCACCGCACCGCCTCGCGCATCGGCGCGTTCTCGGTGAGCTGCCGCGCATGGAGCTCCGGGTAGCCGCCTCCCAGATAGAGGGCGCTTGTCCCCCGGGGCAACTCGCTATCACATAGGGGGCTGAAAAAGGCCAGCTCGCAACCCAGGTCCTCGAGCGCGCGCAGGTTCTCCTCGTAGTAGAACGAGAACGCCTCGTCACGCGCGACGGCGACGATGGGCCGCGCTCCCGCGATCGGCTCCAACCGGTAAGGTTCCTCGCGGATATCTGGTGCTGTCGCCGCTATTTCGAGCAAGCGGTCGACGTCGACGCTCTTTTCCACCAGCTCGGCCATCTTGTCGATGCGCGCGGAGAGCTGCTCGACCTCGTCGGCGGTCACAAGCCCCAGATGCCGGCTTTCGAGCGAGAACGCCTCGTCGGCGGGGATATTCCCCAAAACCACGACGCCCGTGTGCTTCTCGATCGCAGGCGCCGCGTAGGCGCAGGCAGCGGCGCTCGTCTTGTTCAGCACGACGCCGCGCACGTTCGCACAAGGCAGGAACTCGGCGATGCCGCGGATTACGGCGGCGAGCGATAAAGACGCCCCGCGCCCGTTCACCACTAAAACGACTGGCGTTTCCGTGTCGCGCGCAACCTGGTAGCTGCTCGCGTCGGCCACGCCGGGCGCCATGCCGTCGTAGAAGCCCATGACCCCCTCGAGCACCGCGACATCCGCGCCCGCAGCGCCGCGTGCGAGCAGGGCGCGCAGCGTCGGGGCGTCGGTGAAGAAGCCGTCTAAGTTGCCCGAGCGCGCACCCACGACGCGGCGATGAAAGAGCGGGTCAATGTAGTCGGGGCCGCATTTGAAGGCCGCGCATGCGAGGCCGCGGCGCGCGAGCGTGCGCAGGAGCGCGCACGTTACGACCGTCTTGCCGCTCCCGCTCGAGGGCGCAGCGACCATGAAGCGCGGAATGGTCGTGCTCACCGGGCGCCGCCTTCCCCACCTGCACCACGCGCGCTGACGAGGAACACGGGGTTTTGCGCCTTCATAAGATGGTGCGAGCCTACAGCCTCGGCGCGGGCGGCCGACACCTGGCACGCCTCGAACCCCTTAAAGCGCGAACCCGAGAGGAGCGCGCACGCCTCGGTGAGCGTCTCAACGGTGACGCATGGTACGCACAGGCGAACCTGCGAGTTCTTCTCGAGCGCCGCCTCCACGATAGAGGGAAGCTCGCCCGCGCTCCCGCCGACGAACACGGCGTCGGGGACGGGCAGTTTCGCGAGCGCTTCGGGGGCGACACCGGGGACCGCATGCACGTTGCCGCACCCGAATGCATCCGCGTTCTCTCGGATGAGCCGCACACCGGCCGCGTTGCGCTCGACCGCCCATACCGACCCCGCTCGCGCGACGAGCGCCGCCTCAATCGACACGCTCCCCGTGCCGGCTCCGACGTCCCACACGGTGTCGGTAGCGGTAAGGCGCAGCTTCGCGAGCGCGACGGCGCGCACCTCCTGCTTGGTCATGGGAACGTCGCCGCGGATGAAGAGCTCGTCGGGAATGCCCGAGGAAGCGTACGGCCAGCGGGAGCTCGCGGCGCGGGATGCGCCCGCAGGCGACCCGACGCAGCCTGCGAACTCGATAAGCATCACGTTCAAGTCGTCAAACGTCTGACCTGCGATTTCACTTGCGGTCGCGCAGGTGATGCGCTCGTCGGGGTACGACAGGCGCTCGGCCACCGTCACGCGCGCGTCCCCGAAGCCCGCCTGCACAAGCTCGCCCGAAAGCCGCGAGGGGTCTTCCCCGCCCGACGTGGCGAGGAAGAGCTCACCTGCGCGCTCGGCCTCGGCCACGATGTCGCACGCCACGCCGTGAGCGCTCGCGAAGCGCCAATCCTGCCATGGACGCGCGAGACGCGCGGCGAGATACGACGCTGAGCTTATGCCAGGAACGACGCGCACGTCCACCTGCGCATCGCCGGAGAGCGCCTCCACCAGGCGGCGCGCGCCGCTGAACAGCCCCACATCGCCCGTCATCACGACCACGGCGCGCCGCCACGACGCCGCATCGGTGAGCGCGGCGACGATGTCCGCCGTCTTCACGAGCTCGCATCTCGCCACGTCGGGCGGCACGTCGATGCCGGCAAGCGCGCGATGAGCGCCGATGACCACGTCGGCGAAGTCGATAGCGTCGAGCGCCGCGCGCGAGAGCAAGTCGGGGTTTCCGGGCCCCGCCCCGATGATCGTTACCTTTCGCATGGAATCTCCCGATACCCGCGCGGCGTGACCATACGGCCGCCTACGAGCTTCGTGTCCGCGTTGCCGACGAACACGGTGGTGAACATGTCGGCGTCGATCTCCCCCAGCTCAGAGAGCCTGCACATGCCCGACTGCTGCCCCTCGCGCCCGATGTTGCGTACCCAGCCGCAGAGCGTGTCGGGGGCCTTCCATTCGAGCATAATCTTCGCCGCGCGTGAGAGCCTGTCGGCGCGCTTTCTGCTGCGCGGGTTGTACAAACAGATGCAGAAGTCGGCGCTCGCCACGGCGGCGAGCCTGCGCTCGATGACCTCCCATGGCGTGAGCAGGTCGGAGAGCGACACGACCGCGAAGTCGTGGGCAAGCGGGGCGCCGAGCACCGCCGACCCGCTCTGAGCCGCGGTGGCCCCGGCGATAACTTCCACGTCTACATCGGGGTAGTCCTCCGCAAGATCCAGCACGGGGCTCGCCATGCCGTACACGCCCGCGTCACCGCTGCACACGAGTGCCACGGCTTCTCCGCTCTGCGCGCGCGAAAGCGCCAGGCGGCACCGTTCGACCTCGTGCATCATCGGCGTCGCGAGATGCGCCGCGTCGGGCACGGCGGCGAGCGCGAGCTCCACGTATTTCGTGTACCCCACAACGATGTCGGCCGCCTCGAGCGCACGCCGGGCCGCAATCGTCATGCCGTCGGGGCCGCCCGGGCCGATCCCCACCACGAAGAGCTTTCCCATCACCGCTCCTTAAACGAAAGTTCGATAGTTACCTTGGAAAACGCGACGGTCACGCCGCCGTGAGCGAGCTTCGGGAAGATAAGTTTGCCCCCGTCCGCGAGCGCCGCGCGCTCGCACACGTTGTCGACCCCCACCGTCGCGCGCACGAAATCAGATGGCGAAACGCTGCCTTCGACCTGCGACAACTCCTCTGCGGGATACGTCGCAAGCGGGATATTGCGCGCGCGGCAGAAGGCGAGCAGACCCTCCTCGTGCGCCTTCACGTCTATCGTCGCCGCCTCGCGCACGGCCGAAGGCGAGATACCCGCCTGCCCGCACGCGAGAAGAAACGCCTCCTCGATCGCTTCGGCGCACGCACCGCGACGGCACCCTATGCCCGCAACGATGCAGGGCACGACAAGGCGAAGCGGCACGGGCGCAGGCGCCTGCGCCCGCACGCCCGCCGGCTTCCACGTCTCACCGGCGGGCACGACCTCGTCCGTTGTCTCCGACGCGCGAACGGACGCACCTGCATTCGCGCCAGCGAACGGCGACACGACGATATCGGCCCGAGCGCGGTCGGACGCAATGTCAACCCCCTCAGGTGGCTGTCCCGAAATCGGCATGTCGGAATAGAGCGCCACGCGCCCGCCCGAAAGCAGCCGCGCCGACACTCGCTTGATGGCCTCGGGATTCGAAACGGCGAGCCCCGCACAGCGCGCCCACGTATCCACCGCCCACACGCCGCGGACGTCGGTCGCCGTGGTGATGACGGGGATGGCCCCTGCCGCGCGTGCCACAGTTTGCGCAAGCTCGTTCGCACCGCCCAAATGCCCCGACAAAAGCGGGACGGCAAAGCGCCCCGCCTCGTCAATCACCACAACCGCGGAATCGGTTGCCTTCGAGGCGACATGCGGCGCGATCGCCCGCACGGCGATGCCCGCCGCGCCCACGAACAGAAGCGCGTCCGACGCTTCCCACGCGAGCGCCGTCCATGTGCGCAGGTCGGCCTTCCCCTCGCCGAACCCGCGCGAAACGGAAACGTCCCAGCCAGGGTCATCTTCACCTGTCTGCGCGCAATCGGAAAGCGCGCGTGCGGTGCGCTCCGCCAACGCATACCCCCTCTCAGTGAACGCTATGCAGGAAACCCTCATCTAGCGCACCACCATCGTCGAGAAGTAGCTGCCCCGATCGGGCACATCGTCGAGCGAGCGGTACACGCGCTCGCCCGGAAGCCCACAGTCCTCTACGAGCTCGGCACCGTCGAAGGCGTCCTCCTCGCGAAGGATGCGCTTCGTGTCCTCAAGCGAGCGGCGCGCCTTCATGACCACCTTCGTCCCCGGCCAGCCGATTGCGCGGCGCACCCCGCACAGCACGCCTTTACTCATACGTCGCCCCCAATTCCCCGATTACTGCATCGGCGCCCGACGTGCGGAAAAGCTCGCGGCGCTGGGCGTCGAACACGACCGCGGCGATGTCGCATGCGCCCGCCGCGCGGCGGCGCAACCTGTCCTCGATTGCCGCAGCGAGCGAGGCGCGCACAGCGTACCCCACGCCGGCGGCCTCGATTGCCTCGAGCGCCGCCGTGGTCGTGACCGACGACATGATCTCGCGCACGGTCTTCGCGCCCGCGCCGGCCAAGGCCGCGTGGGCGGCCAGAATCTCCGCGCGGCAGTCGGCGGTACGCGAATGGGTGTCCATGATGCCGCCAGCGACCTTAACCAGCTTGCCGATGTGTCCCACAAGAAGGACATTGGTGAATCCCTCGCGAACGCAGCAATCAATCGCATCGCCCACAAAGTTGGAGATGAAGACCACCGGCGCACCGTTTAGGTGGAAATGCCCCGAGATGAACTGCCCGCCGTAGTTGCCGGGCGTGAGCACGACTCCGCGCCGCCCCATAGCCGCATGCTGCCGGATCTCGAGCACGATGCTGTCGCGCAAGGCAGCAAGGCTGCGCGGCTCGACGATGCCCGTCGTGCCCAGGATGGAGATGCCGCCCTCTATCCCCAGGTGCGGGTTGAAGGTCTTTTTGGCAAGGGCAACGCCCTCGGGTACCGAAATCGTCACAGCAATATTTCCAGAAAAGCCGTGCGCGGCGCACACCTCGCGCACCGCCGAAGTGATCATCGTGCGCGGCGTCGCGTTGATGGCGGCCGCCCCCACCGGCTGCTCGAGCCCGGGCAACGTCACGCGCCCCACGCCCACGCCGCCATCGACGGAAACTTCCGATTCGCGCGTGGGCACGCCCTTGCTGCCCGCAGCGCCCGTGCCCGACCCCGCATGTTCCACGCGCGCGTACACGAGCACGCCGTCGGTCACATCGGCATCGTCGCCTGCGTCCTTTCGCACGGCGCACTGGGCACACCCCTCGCCGATGCATGCGTCGACCACGTTCGCCTCGACGGGCAGCCCGCCGGGGGTGACGATCGACACGAGGCCGACGAGCTTTCGTGACAAGAGCATCTCGCAGGCCGCCTTCGCCGCGAGCGCGGCGCAGCTCCCCGTGGTGTAGCCGCAGCGCAGGCGGGTCGTCCCGGTATATATGTAGTGCTCGAAGGCCACGCTAGCTGCTCGCCTTCCGATACCCCGTGGCAAACGAAGGGTCGTAAAGCTTGCTGCGCTCGTACGACTCCGCTTGCGCGCCGTCGTGCGCAAGCCCGCCGCGAGCTCCGAGCACGCGGCCCACCACCACGAGCGCCGTACGGTCGATGCCCTCTCGCGCGCCCGCATCGGCGAGCGTGCCCACTGTGCAGCGCACCACGCGCTCCTCAGGCCAGGTCGCCTTGTACACGAGCGCCGCCGGCTCGTCGGAGCTGCGGCCCGCGGCCAAAAGCTCGGCGGAAAGCTCGGCGAGCATACCCGAGCTCAGAAAGATGACCATAGTCGAGCCGCTTTCCGCCATGGTGCGCATGCCCTCGCCCGCGGGCATGGGGGTACGTCCGGAAAGCCGCGTGATCACGACCGACTGGCTGATTCCCGGCAGCGTGTATTCCTGGCGAAGCGCCGCCGCGGCACCGCAAAAGCTCGACACGCCGGGCACCACCTCGTAGTCCACGCCGCGCGCGTCGAGCGCGTCCATCTGCTCCTGGATGGCGCCGTACAGGCACGGGTCGCCCGTGTGCAGGCGCACCACTTCCTCGCCCCGCGCATCTGCCGCGCACATCACGTCGAGCACTTCCTCCAAGGTCATGTGCGCGCTGTCGTAGACGATGCAGGATTCCTTGCACTCAGCGAGCAGCTCGGGGTTCACAAGGCTTCCCGCCCAAACGACCACGTCGGCCGCGCGCAGAAGGCGCGCCCCGCGCAGCGTGATAAGGTCGGCGGCGCCCGAGCCTGCGCCAACGATATGAATCATCCGAGCCTTCCCTTCCCGTTTCTCATCGCAACCGTTTACGCCGCCATTCGCGCAGCGGGCAAAACACGGCGCCTGCGGCGGCAATCGGCGCAAATACGCAGGCAGGAGGCGCAATGCCACCCGCCCTGGCTTTGACACGTTCACAAGTGCCCACTATCATAGTAAAAGATTCGGCAACGAGCATATGACAATCGGATAAAAGGAAATGACCGGCGCGGCGCCCGCATAGCCCGCGCTGGCTTGCGGAGGGAACCAGGTGGGAATCCTGGGCAAGGGACATTACTGTATAGGACGCGCGGGCGAACCGCCTCGCGCCCCAAGCCAGACTGCTTCGCCTTTTCCTCACGGCATCGCCGTGGCGTTAGCTCCTTGTGAACCCCGAGGGGTGCGCTTTTCTTTCGCTTGTGCCGACAAGCAACTGTCGCCGGGGGACCGGCAAACCGAGGAAAGGAAAAACCATGTCCGACCAGATGTCACGCCGCGGCTTCATGGGCGCCGCAGCAACCGGAGCCGTCGCGCTCGCCGGAGTCGCGCTCGCGGGCTGCTCCAGCACCTCCGCGAGTTCCGAGAAATCGAGTGAAAAAGAGAAGGCCGTGAAGCCGGTCATCCTCGTCACGAGCTTCGGCACGAGCTACAACGACTCGCGCCACATCACCATCGGCGCCATCGAAGACGCTATCCGCGAGAAGTACTGGCAGGACTACGACATCCGCCGCGCCTTCACCGCGCAGATCATCATCGACAAGCTGAAGAAGCGCGACGGCATCACGATCGACAACATGACCGAGGCGCTCGACCGCTGCGTGGAAGACGGCGTGAAGGAAATCGTCGTGCAGCCGACGCATCTCATGGGTGGCCTGGAATACACCGACGTGAAAGACGAGCTCGACAAGTACGCCGACAAGTTCGACAAGATCTCGCTCGGCGACCCGCTGCTCACCTCCGACGACGACTACAAGAAGGTGGCCGCAGCCATTAAGGAGAACATGGCGTCCTTCGACGACGGCAAGACGGCGCTGTGCCTCATGGGCCACGGCACCGAAGCCGATTCCAACGCCGACTATGCCAAGATGCAGGAAGTGTTTAAGAACGAGGGCTTGACGCAGTTCTTCGTCGGCACCGTCGAGGCTGAACCGACCTGCGAGGATGTTATCGCCGCCGCGAGCGCCGCAGGCTACAAGAAGGCCGTGCTCGCGCCGTTCATGGTGGTCGCGGGCGACCACGCGAACAACGACATGGCAGACGAGACCGACCCCGACAGCTGGGCTGCAAAGTTCGTGGCCGCTGGCTTCGAAGTGACGTGCCTGCTCCAGGGTCTGGGACAGAACGTCGAGGTCGACGACATCTACGTCTCGCACGTGGACGACGCCATCGCCAAGCTGTAAACTCGCCGCGCACGGGGGCGCCGGTCGCGTCCCCGTGCAACGGGCATGCGCCTTCCCCGACTGACGGCGCATGCCCGTTGCATTCGCATCCCGCGCGCCCACCGCACGGCGCGGGCGGTCGAAGCGATTGAAAGGAACCCCTCCATGTTGAAGAAAACCCTCGCCTTCGCCCTGTCGGCGGCGCTTTTCGCGTTCTCGCTCGCCGGCTGCGGCGGAAATTCAATCGACAGCGCAAAGGCAAGCGATGCCGATTCCCAGGAAAAAACTGAACAGGCGGCCGATGCGCCCGAGGGCGCAAGCGCTGCCCCCATCACCGCCGACAAGGTGGCCGACGGCACCTATCCGATTACCGTAGATTCCAGCTCGAACATGTTCAGGATTGTGAACGCCCAGCTCATCGTGGAAAACGGCTCCATGCACTGCGTGATGACACTTTCCGGCACGGGCTACGGCAAGCTCTTCATGGGCACGGGCGACGAGGCTGCCGCCGCAAGCGAGGCCGACTTCATCCCCTATGTGGAAAACGCGGAAGGCAAGTACACCTACGACGTGCCCGTTGATGCGCTCGACGAGGACACCGCCTGCGCCGCGTGGAGCATTAAAAGGGAGCGGTGGTACGACCGCACGCTCGTATTCGAATCCGCCGGCGTCGATCTGCGCGCCGACGCGCTGAAGTAACGCCATGCGGTCGATTCTTCCCAAGGGGGAAAGCAGAAAGCGCCGCAGCATCGCGGCGCGCGCGATCGCCTGCGTTCTCGTCGCCCTGCTCGCGCTTCCCTTCGCGGGGTGCAGTGCGAGCCCGAACGCGACCGGTGGCACGGCAGGCTCTCAGGAATACACTGTGAGCGTCTCGCTCTCCGGCGGGTCAGGGCGCGCAAGCATCGCCTCACCCACCACAATTGTGAAGGATGGCGACGCCTACACCGCGACCATCACCTGGTCGAGTTCGAACTACGACAAAATGACCGTCAACGGCGTGGACTACGCGCCCGTAAACGACGGCGGCAACTCCACGTTCGAGATACCCGTCACGCTCGACGAGGACATCGCCGTGTCGGCCGAGACCGTCGCCATGTCGACGCCGCACACCATCGACTACACGCTCCACTTCGATTCATCCACCATGAAGGAGAAATCGGGCGACGAAGCAAGCGGCGGTTCCCCTGCGAGAACGGCTTCAAACGCCGCGGCCGACTTCCACAACGCCGATTTGGGCTGCGGCTGGAAGCCGACGGGGACGCTTCAGCTTGAATACGCCGAGCACTTCACTGTCGACGAGTACGAAGGCGGCCTGCGGCTTATCTGCATTTCGAACGGGGAGCGCTTCCTCGTGGTGCCGCAAAATGCAAAGGTACCTGATGGGTTGAGCTCCGACATCGCGGTCATAAGGCGCCCCGCCGACAAGGTGTACCTCGTGTCGTCGGCGACGATGTGCCTGGTCGACGCGCTCGATGCGAACGACAATATCCTCATGTCGGGCACGAAGGCCGACGATTGCTCGGTCGGGGGCTTCAAAAGCGCGCTCGAAAGTGGGGCGATCGCCTACGGCGGCAAGTACAGCGCGCCCGACTACGAGCGAATATCGGCCTCGGGCTGCACCCTCGCCATCGAGAACACCATGATCAACCACACGCCCGATGTGAAGGAAAAGCTGCGGAAGCTCGGGCTCGTCGTGCTCACCGAACAGTCGTCGAGCGAGCCCGAAGCACTCGGGCGCGTCGAGTGGATTAAGCTTTTCGGCGTCCTGTTCGACAAGGAAGACGAGGCCGCGCACCTGTTCAACGAGCAGAAGGCCCGCGTCGAGCAAACGTCGGGGCTCGCGTCGTCAGGTAAAACCGTGGCGTATTTCTACATTAACTCGAACGGGGCCGCCGTCACGCGGCGGGCGGGCGACTACGTGGCGCAGATGATCGAGCTTGCAGGCGGCAGCTACGCGCTCGATGACGCGCAGACGGCGTCGACGTCAGGTTCGTCAGTAACGCTCGAAATGGAGCGCTTCTACGCGACGGCGAAGGATGCCGACATCATCGTCTACAACGGCACCATCGACGAATCGGTTGCCACCTTGAAAGACTTCGTAGGCAAAAACGCGCTATTGTCGCAGTTCAAAGCTGTAAAGAACGGCAACGTCTGGGTCACAAGCGCCGACATGTACCAGCAGATGACTTCTACCGCCGACATTATCGACGAGCTGCACGGTGCGTTCACCGGCGATGACTCGAGCGACTTCCATTATCTGAGGAAGCTCGGCTAGCGTCATGAGAAGCCGGCTTTCCATGACATACGACGAATCGGGGCGCGCCGCGCGGTGTCGCGTCGTGACGGCGCTGCTCGCTGTTGTCCTCATCGTGCTCGTCGGGGCCAACCTGTGCATCGGAAGCGTGCTCGTGCCCGCAGACCACATCCCCGGCATCCTTTCGGGCGGCGCGGCCAATTCCATGGAAAGCCAGGTCATCTGGGAGATTCGCCTGCCGCGCGTGCTTTCAGCCGTGCTTCTCGGCGGGGCACTTTCGCTCTCCGGGTTCCTGCTGCAGACGTTTTTCAACAACCCCATCGCCGACCCGTTCATCTTGGGCGTCTCCTCGGGCGCAAAGTTCGTCGTCGCGCTTACGATGATCGTACTTCTGGGCGCGAACCAGGCCATGTCCTCGCCGGCCATGGTGGCCGCAGCGTTTCTGGGCTCGCTTATCACCATCGGCTTCGTGCTCCTCATCGCACGGCGCATAAGTTCCATGGCCATGCTCATCGTGGCGGGCGTCATGGTCGGATACATCTGCTCGGCGGCGACGAACTTCCTCATCGCCTTCGCCGACGACCAGTCCATCGTGAACTTGCACAACTGGTCTTTGGGTAGCTTCTCGGGTTCGAGCTGGGACGACGTCGCGGTCATCGCGGTCGTGGTTATCACCGTGAGCGCATGCGTATTCGCGATATCGAAGCCCCTTTCCGCCTTCCAGCTGGGAGAAGCCTACGCGAAAAGCGTCGGTGTGAACGTCGCACGCTTCCGCGTGGTGCTCGTCCTTCTAGCGAGCACGCTCTCCGCCTGCGTGACCGCGTTCGCTGGCCCGGTGTCGTTCGTAGGCATCGCGGTTCCGCATCTCGTGAAGTCGGCGCTGAAGTCGTCGAAGCCCATCCGCGTGATTCCTGCGTGCTTCTTGGGAGGCGCCATCTTCTGCGCGGGCTGCGATTTGATCGCGCGCACGCTGTTCTCTCCCGTCGAGCTTTCCATCAGCGCCGTCACCGCCATCTTCGGCGCGCCGGTGGTTATCGCGCTCATGTTGAAGAAGCGGGTGAGGTAGATGGGGGAATTCATGCCGCGGCCCAAAACGCTCGGAGGGGACATTCCATGCTTAGACAATCCTGAGCTCGCACGAAAGTGCCAGAAGGCACTTTTGGCTCGTGCGGAACTGCGCGCGAAACGCCTCCTCCGAGCGGAGTCGAACCTCGGAACCCCGGTCGAAACGCAGGCTGACGGAGCGCCGCTTTTCCGCATAAGCAACCTGTCGGCGGGCTACGACAAGAAGGTCGTAGTCGAAGGCGTCGATCTGGAGGTTCGCGCGGGCGACGTCGTGGCGCTCATCGGGCCAAACGGCTCAGGCAAGTCGACCATCTTGAAAACCATCACACGCCATCTGGCACCGCTTGCCGGCGCGGTCGAGCTCGACGGGCGGGAGATTTCCCGATGGAAGACGGCGGAGTTCGCAAGGAACCTTGCCGTTATGCTGACAGATCGCCCCCGGACCGAGCTCCTCACCTGCCGCGATATCGTAGAGGCGGGAAGGCATCCCTACACCGGGCGAATGGGCACACTCACGCCCGACAACCATAATCGGGTCGACGAGGCCATGAAAACCGCACATGTGGAAGAGCTCGCCGAGCGCGACTTCATGCAGATAAGCGACGGGCAACGCCAGCGCGTCATGCTCGCACGCGCCATCGCGCAGGATCCGCGTGTGCTCGTGCTCGACGAGCCCACGTCGTATCTCGATATCCGCTACCAGATCGACCTGCTGCGAATACTTCGCCACCTTGCGAAATCGCGGAATGTGGCTGTCATCATGTCCATCCACGAACTCGAGCTCGCGCAGAAAAGCGCCGACAAGGTGATTTGCGTGAAGGACGGCCGGGTCTTCCGCGCCGGCGCACCCGAGGACATATTCACGCGCGAGACGATTGGCGAGCTCTACGGCCTTCAACATGGCACCTTCAACGAGCGCTTCGGCAGCGTGGAAATTGGGCGCCCACACGGCGATGCGCACACGTTCGTCATCGCTGGCGCAGGTACGGGGTCGGCTGTGTTTCGCCATCTCATCCGGCAGGGCAAGGCGTTCTACGCGGGCGTTCTGCACGAAGGGGACATCGACTGCGAGCTCGCGCGCGACCTGGCGACGGAATGCGTGGCCGAGCGCGCCTTCGAGCCGATCGGAGATAAAACCATAGCCCGCGCCAAAGAGCTCCTCGTCCACTGCGCGCGTCTTATCGTGTGCCCCGCCGCCTTCGGCACCATAAACGCCCGCAACGCAGAGCTCGTCGAGTTCGCACGCTCACATGGTATCGAGGTCATGCGAGCGTGCGAAGGCGCATCGGAGGATTCCAATGGATACGCCTAGGCGCGGTCCAAGGAATCGTCCGCATCCCCATCTGACACTATTTCACCGCAACTTAGAAGGTGTCGGCGTATAACGCTTCACCCCAAATTAAATTGATTCGTTGAATAGACACATTACAAATCTTTAGACTTCGTTTAATCCACAAGTGGGTATTATCACACATGAAGCACACGTGAAAGGATATACCCATGTCGCTTACACAGTCAGCAGAGCGTGCAGCGCTTAACAAGCTCATCGATTATCTCGACGACAACCCGCAAGAAAACATCGACAGAATCATGGATCTCGTGAACAAGCTGGTCCCCAATCGCGTATTTCCTGTACAGCGAGAGGCATTCACCAATGTCATCAAGAGCCGCGGCAATTGGTATGACCTGATCATGCGTGTGTTCAGCCTTAATCCCCAGATGCGAACCAAACTGCTTAAGACCCTCATTGTCGACGCCAACCTGCTTGCTTGGCCAGAGCAGGAAAAGAACCGCGAAAAGTACCAGTGCAACGTTCCGTGGGCCATCCTGCTCGATCCCACGAGCGCCTGCAACCTGCATTGCACGGGCTGCTGGGCCGCCGAGTACGGTTACAAGCAGAATCTCTCGTTCGAAGACATCGACTCTATCGTTACACAGGGCAAAGAGCTCGGTACGCATATCTACATCTATACCGGCGGCGAGCCGCTCGTCCGCAAGCACGACCTGATCAGAATTTGCGAAAAACACCAGAACTGCGCATTCCTGTGCTTTACCAACTCCACGCTGATCGACGAGGCCTTCTGCGACGACATGATTCGCGTAGGTAATTTTGTCCCCGCCATCAGCGCCGAGGGCAATGAGCACACAACCGACGCCCGCCGCGGCGAAGGTACCTACGCAAAGATCGAGCACGCCATGAAACTCCTGCGCGAGCGCGACTTGCCGTTTGGTATCTCCACCTGTTGGACCAGCGCCAATGCCGATACGGTTGCTACCGAGGAGAACATGGACTGGATGATCGGCGAGGGAGCACTCTTCTGCTGGTACTTCCACTTTATGCCGGTTGGCCGCAATGCAACCCCCGAGCTCATGCCCACGCCCGAGCAGCGCGAGCACATGTATCACTTTATCCGCAAAATGCGCGAGAAGAAGCCGCTGTTTACGCTCGACTTTCAAAACGACGGCGAGTTTGTAGGCGGGTGTATCGCCGGCGGCCGCCGCTACCTGCACATCAACGCCGCCGGAGACGTGGAGCCGTGCGTGTTCATCCACTACTCAAACGCCAACATCCACGATGTGAGCTTACTTGACGCGCTGCGCTCTCCCCTCTTTATGAAGTACTACGAGAACATGCCGTTCAACGACAACTACCTCAAACCATGCCCCATGCTCGAGAATCCCGACGTGCTGCCCAAACTGGTCGCCGAGAGTGGCGCAATGAGCACCGACCTAATCGAGAAGGAGTCACCCGAGCAGCTGCGCGAAAAGACCCAGGCTGCCGCCGAGGCATGGTCACCTGTCGCAGACCGCATCTGGAACGACTCCGACGATCCGTTATACGCCAAGCGTCACGAAGACAAGTCACAGGGTATGGCCGATAGCGACATGCACAAGTTCGAAAAACAGGGCCGCACACTCAAAAACGGCGATTAATGCCGCTTCACACGACAAACGCTCAGAAATGAAGCGGAGCAGCCTCGAAGATAAGCTTCGAGGCTGCTCCGCCTTACCATCAAAACAGTTTTCCTAAGTTGCGGTGAAATAGGGACTAGATCGGCCTTCCAATAGCCAAAACGATCCCTATTCCACCGCAACTTCTTTAAGTTGTTGAATTATCGATGCTATTCGAAGCGAGATTCCAGACTCGACAGGCCGTTGAGCGTGAGGTCGTTAGCAACCTCCGAGACACTCTCGATAGGAACCGAGCCGTCAGACAGCGCCCACGTGCGATAGATACCGATAATACCCGATAGCAAAAACGCCAAATAGTAGTCGAACATCTCGTCCTTGAGACCTTGAGGCAGCAGATCGCGCTCGGCAATCTCGTGCTCGAGCGGCGCACGAAGACGAGCCATAAAATCATCGAGCGGAATGTTCTCGATCAGCTGACGATTGAGCACCAAGTTGTTGCACAGTGCCTCGTTAACGGTTTTAAAGAAGGTCGCCGCCGCGCCAAGAGCGCGCTCATTGGTGTCGCCGTCCATGGAAGCAAGCGTTTTCTCGACCGAGTCGACAATCATCTCCACCACATCGACGGCAATGGCATCGAGCAGGCCATCAACCGTACCAAAGTGAACGTAAAAGGTCTTGCGGTCGACATTGGCCTCGCGCGCGATGGCACTCACCGTAATGTCTGCCAGCGGCTTTTCCATGAGCAGGCGCTCGAAAGCGGAAAGGATGGCATTACGGCTGCGAACGATGCGGCGGTCAAGACGCGGTTTGCTGGTTGCCATGGAAGTGTCCCTTCGATATGCGAGCATTCATCAACAGATGAGAGATAATCTACGTAAGAGGATTATCCCCCATACAGCACAAATATGCCCCGCATCATGAAGAACGCACGACTGCCCTACTGCGACTTAGGGTGCTTCTTCTTATTGAGTGCCGACGGAGATACGCGAATACCGTCGCCTGTCTGGCGCACATAGGCTTTATGAGCCGGCTTAGCGGTCCCAGAAGCCTTCTGAGCCTGCTTCTTGGGATCAACGGTAACAGCATTCGCGGGGTGCGGCTTAGTGGGCGCAGAGGGCGTCTGAGGCGTGCGGCCGAGCTTGCGCATCACGCGATCCCAGCGCGCATGGATGCTCTCGTTGTGGGCGCTCTTAAGGCCCAGCAGGGGCGCAGCCAAAATGGTCGGCGCAATAAACGTAATGAGGCGCCACAGCAGATAGCCAGCGGTCGAAGCCGACCCAAAGAAATGACCCAAGAACAATGCAAAGCCGCCCTCAGCGCCACCAGTTCCACCGGGCAGGGGGACCGCAGAGCTCAGCAGCTGGACAAAGGCGCTCGCGGCCATGACCGAGAAAAAGTCGACCTCGTGGTGGCCAAAGGCAAGCATCAGGAAATACGGCACGAGGTAGAAAAACGCGAGTTGCAGCATGGTGATGACCACCGTGAGCAGCATGGAAGAAAAATGTCCGGCTGAAAGCTTGAACTTCTCGGAGAAGGAGTAGATCTCGCCATCGACAAACGTGCGCCATCCCTCGATCTTAGTGGCCGAGACACCAATGCGCTCAAGCCAATTGATGATGCAATGGGCGACGCGCGTGACGGTCTTAGGCATGAGCGCGACGGCGAAGATGCCCAGCAAGATGCAGCAGTGCCCACCAAAGCTAAAGACGCACAGCAGCGTCATGTCGCCATAGCGATCGGCAAAAAACGGCATGCGAGCAAGCAGGAGGATAGCGCCCCAGGCAACGAGGCCAAACTGGTACACGATAAAGCGCGTGAACTGCGTGGCGCCGGCCTCGCCGACATTTTGGCCCGCTTTGGTCAGACGGTAGATCTGAGCAGGGGTCGAGCCCATCATCATGGGCGTCAGGTTGCCAAAGAAGATGCCGCTCGCCTCGACCGAGATCAGGTCGCGGATGCCGACGGGTGAATTAGGGTCGAGCCAGACAGCGATCGCATAGGCCACAATGCCAAAGAATAGATACAGGAACATGCAAAAGCATGCGGCAACGAGCCACGGAGCCTGGACGCTCGACATGGCAGCCCAGAACTGTCCCATCTGACCGGTTACCACCAGATAGACGATATAACCCACCAGCACAACGCCGATAAAAATGGCGCCGCGGCGTGCGCTCTTATTGTCATCGCCACCCGAAGCCTCAACCTCGACCTGGGGCTTGGACGTATGCTGAGAGGACTCCGTCATGAGACTCCTTCTAACAGTCAAAATATCTTGGATATTGTACCCGTAAGGGCCATAGGCAGAACGCAAAGCTCTGGTTCAAACGGGAATTGCAGACGGTTGTTTGAAAATAAAAACCCGGCCTTCCATGGGAAGACCGGGTATCAGATGCGTGGTAGCCCGTACCAGATTCGAACTGGTGATCTCCGCCTTGAGAGGGCGGCGTCCTAAACCGCTAGACGAACGGGCCA
>OLPD01000189.1_pt1 | contig 57195 bp, 54 predicted proteins | sample 1672111 | NCBI WGS metagenome assembly OLPD01 (sample SAMEA3136646, study PRJEB25190) | human gut metagenome
AACCTTCTCTTCTTAATTTCTTTGCTTTGATGTCCATGCTTCTCTTTTCAGCTTTTAAAGTATTCATTTATCTTTTCCTCCAAAAATCTGATCTGCTTAGCATCCTTCAACTTTGCTGTTCAAAGAGGTGTGTTAAGTAGGTTTTCTTTGTTACAAGCACATTATAGCACTGAAGGAAAAGTATGATTAACCAAGAAATGAAAAAAATAATATATAAAATTATGCATAATGTACAAAAAGCGATGGCCGAAGACAAGAAAAAACACGACATGAAAATGTCGTGCTTTTTCCTTTTGGTATGTCATTGAGAGGTTTTTGTTGCTCTGCAGTGCTATATACAAAGCTTGGGGAATGCTTCTCCTGAAGGAGAAAAGTATATATGAATTGGAGTTTGCCCGGAGATCATTCTTGGGGAAAATGATACTTCGGCGTTCCTGCAATAGCAACCTTTTTTATTATACAAAACAAAAAGGCAGTTTCCCTGTTGGAAAACCGCCTTTGGTTTGTATACATATAATATAACACTCAGATAAAAAGCTGTCAACAGATTTTCACCGGATTTTATTCAATATCTTCAATTCCAGTGAATTCTATATCTGGCAGAAGTTCAAAGTAGAAATCGGAATATTTGGAAGCCAGTGCCTTAATACATTGATCCTGTAATTGTTTAAATTTGGACAGAGATACGATGTCCTTTTCAAAACTGATGTAGACACTGATCCAGAGTTTTCTTCCGGTGCGGACGATATCGTAATACAGGTTTTTGTGTCCGTATACGCCGATGATCGGTTCGATGGTTTCTTTGATATCATCGATGGTCTCTTCTTCCGGTGGAATCAGCATCAGATCACGGACACCTGTGATTACAGTGTGGATCGGTGTTGGTATCATAACCAGTGAAAGTACAATGGTGATTAACTGATCAAGATACGGCACGATATGTTGGAACCAGTCGAATGGGATCAGCATTGGCAGTAGGAAAGCAACGGTCATACCGAGTGAGATAAAGCTGTCAATCCGCCAGCCTTGCATTTCCATATTGATAAGCGGTGATTCCATTTGTTTGTTTTTATAATAGAGATAAACGGTTACGATAATACCTAAGATGCAGGCAAATAATTCAAATCCGGCAACGGTGTGGAAGGATACAATATGACCGCCGTGCAGCATTAGGTTGATGTTGTTAAAAATCAAACCAAAGGTAACAGCTGTCATGGTGATCCCCTTAACAACAACGAAGATGGTCTCAATCTGCATATATCCAAATGGGTGCTCCTCATTAGATGGCTTGTATAGTAATGGAATCAGAAAAATGGAAGGGAGCAGCATACAGAATTCTACGCCATCATAGACAGCGTCCAGAAGTACTGCCTGAGAGTCAGTGACCAGTGCCATCACAAGTTCAATGACGACAAAGACCAGATTGCCATACAGTGATACAGACATGGCAGACTTTTCCCTTTTTTGCATTTTCTTACCTACGTGCATAAATTGCCTCCTTCGGATGTTTATTTCATCATACCATATCGTTTACAGGGATTCCAGATAAGATGTGAAAAGCTATTGACAGAAATGATAGTAGTGCTATAATAAAAACAAACATATGAACAAGTGCTCATATATTCAAACAACCAATTCAATACCAGAAAGGAAGTATTTATTATGAAAAAGACTTACAAAATCGATGTCGACTGTGCAAACTGTGCAAATAAGATGGAGCAGGCAGCAAAGGAGACTGCAGGCGTTAAGGATGCAACTGTTAACTTCATGATGCTGAAGATGATCGTGGAATTCGAAGAGGGACAGGAGCCTAAGAAGGTTATGAAAGAAGTCCTGAAGAACTGTAAGAAAGTAGAAGACGACTGCGAGATCTTCTTGTAAGATACAGCTAGATGGTAACAGATATCTGCAGAGAATAAAGCGGAAAATGAATTAGAAAGGACAGGAGCAGATATGACAAAGAAACAGAAAAAGGTATTGATCCGTATTATGGTTGCGGCAGTACTGATCATTGCATTCAGTTTTCTCCCATTAGAGGGATATATCAGATTTATCTGTTATATGGTGCCGTATCTGGTAATCGGATACGACGTACTGCGTAAAGCAATCAAGGGTATTCTGAACAGACAGGTATTTGACGAGAATTTCCTGATGGCGGTAGCTACCGTAGGTGCGATTGCTCTGGGTGATTATAAGGAAGGCGTATCTGTAATGCTGTTCTATCAGATCGGCGAGCTGTTCCAGAGTTATGCGGTAGGCAAGAGCAGACGGAATATCAGTGAGCTGATGGATATCCGACCGGATTATGCGAATGTTGAAAAAGACGGAGAACTGGAACAGGTGGATCCGGATGAGGTAGAAGTTGGCACGGTGATCGTTGTACAGCCGGGTGAGAAAGTGCCGATTGATGGTGTGATCACAGAAGGCAGCAGCACACTGAATACCAGTGCATTGACTGGTGAAAGTCTTCCGAGAGAAGCGAAAGCCGGTGATGAGGTTATCAGTGGATGTATCAATATGACAGGTCTGCTGAAGATTCAGACGACCCGTGAGTTTGGAGAGTCTACCGTATCCAAGATTCTGGAACTGGTGGAGAATTCAAGTTCCAGAAAGTCGAGATCCGAGAATTTTATTTCGAAATTTGCAAGATATTATACACCGGCAGTTTGCTACGGTGCATTGGCACTGGCGATCCTGCCGCCAATCGTACGCATACTTGCGCTGGGACTAGCACCGGAATGGGGTGACTGGATCTACCGGGCACTGACATTTCTGGTTATCAGTTGTCCTTGTGCACTGGTTATCAGTATTCCGCTCAGCTTCTTTGCCGGGATTGGAGGAGCAAGTCATGAAGGTGTATTGGTCAAAGGTTCCAATTATCTTGAGACCATGGCGCAGACCAAATATGTAGTATTTGATAAGACCGGTACGATGACACAGGGCGTATTTGAGGTCAGCGGAGTACATCACAATACAATTCCGGAAGAGCAGCTTCTGGAGTACGCAGCATTGGCAGAGTGTTCGTCCTCACATCCGATCAGTAAGAGTCTGCAGAAAGCATATGGCAAGCCAATCGATCGTAATCGTGTAACGGATATCGAAGAGATCAGCGGACATGGCGTGAAAGCTAAAGTTGATGGCGTAGAAGTGGCGGTCGGTAATGCGAAGCTGATGAAGCAGATGGATCTCTCATACAGCGAATGTCATGAAGTAGGTACAATTGTACATGTGGCAGTGGATGGAACTTATGCCGGACACATTCTGATATCAGATCAGTTGAAGCCTCATGCAAAACAGGCAATCCAGGATCTGAAGCGCGCGGGTATCACGAAGACAGTCATGCTGACCGGAGATATGAAGCGGGTGGCAGATCAGGTGGCAGCAGAGCTTGGCATTGATGAAGTACACAGCGAACTACTTCCGGCAGATAAGGTTGCGAAGGTAGAAGAACTGCTGGCTAAGAAAGGCGAGAAAGAGAAACTTGCATTTGTCGGTGATGGCATTAATGATGCACCGGTGCTTTCCAGAGCAGATATCGGAATTGCCATGGGAGCCCTTGGATCTGATGCAGCCATTGAAGCAGCCGATGTGGTGCTGATGGATGATGATCCGCAGAAGATTGTAAAGGCGATTAAGATATCCAGAAAATGCTTACGCATTGTATATGAGAACATTTATTTTGCACTTGGTATTAAAGCAATCTGCCTGATCCTTGGAGCACTTGGTATAGCGAATATGTGGATGGCGATTTTCGCAGACGTGGGAGTTATGGTGATTGCAGTTCTTAATGCGATCCGTGCACTTTTTGTAAAGAACCTCTAGGAGTGATAAGATGGAAAAAAAAGCAAATGATGTGGAGATCTGTGAATCTTGCGAGGTACATGAGAATCTCCTGAAAATAGTAAATGAGACCATTCCGGCTGAGACGGAGCTGTATGATCTGGCGGAATTATTCAAGATCTTCGGAGACTCCACAAGAATCCGAATTCTGTATGTGCTCTTTGAAGCAGAGGTATGTGTCTGCGATCTGGCAGAGGCATTGAATATGACACAGTCAGCTATTTCACACCAGCTCAGGATACTGAAGCAGAACAAACTGGTCAAGAGCAGACGGGAAGGTAAGTCTGTATTCTATTCACTGGCAGATGATCATGTGCGTACGATCATCGATCAGGGACGGGAACACATCGAAGAAGATTAAGAGAAGCAGTGTTATTGTCCAATAGAGAGACACTTCTGACGCCGGAGAAGACGATAGAATATTTTATATAATAAAAAACAGCATCCGCGGGAGGGTAAAAGCGGATGCTGTTTTGCACATATCGTGCAGTTTATTACGATAAATTAGAGCGCTTTGTGCTCTTTTGAAATAGACGTTACAACTTTCATACAAGCTAACAGTGCGATCAGGTTCGGCAGAACCATCAGACCGTTGAACATATCTGCCATATTCCATACCAGATCTACCTTTAATGTAGAACCAATGATAACGAAGATTACTACGATTACGGCATATACCTTTACTGCTTTGTTACCAAAGAGGTGGCGTACATTGACTTCTCCGAAGTAATACCAGCCGATGATAGTGGTAAACGCGAAGAACAGCATACAGATGGCGATGAAGATATTTCCAAAATCACCGAATCCTACGTTAAATGCACTCTGCGCCAGTTCCGCTCCGGTCTGTCCATTTCCCAGAACTCCGGTAGACAGGATAACCAGTGCTGTCATAGTCAGGATGATAAATGTATCAATGAACACACCCATCATAGCAATGATACCCTGCTCGCATGGGTTGGATACCTTAGCCGTTGCATGCGCATGAGGTGTAGAACCCATACCTGCTTCGTTGGAGAACAGACCTCTTGCAACACCGAAACGCATAGCTTTCTGTACGGTCACACCAAGCATACCGCCGGCGACTGACTGTGGTGAAAATGCACCTACAAAGATATCTTTCAATGCAGTACCTACACCTGGAAGATGTGTTACCAGAATGATCAGGCTTCCAAGTACGTACAGGAGAGCCATGATTGGCACGATCTTTTCTGTGAAGCTTGCGATACGGTTGATACCTCCGATGAAAATGATAGCTGCAACAATTGCCACGAAGATACCAACAGCGATAGTCGGTACGTGGAATGCATTGTTAAATGCAACTCCGATAGAGTTGGACTGTACCATATTACCCATGAATCCCAGTGCAAGGATGATGGCTACAGAGAAGAAACCGGCAAGGAACTTACCGAATCCGCCTTTAAATATGTATTTGATGTAATATACAGGACCGCCGATTACAGTACCGTTTTCTACTTTGCGGGTGTGCTGAGCCATAATTGCTTCAGCGTAAATCGTAGCCATACCGAAAAACGCGCTGACCCACATCCAGAAAATGGAACCGGGTCCACCGGATGCAATAGCGGTAGCAGCTCCGGCAATATTACCGGTACCGACCTGTGCTGCAATGGCAGTAGTCAGTGCCTGAAAAGAACTGAGACCTTCTTCGCTTTTTCCACCGTGCAGCGAAAAATTACCGAACAGTGAACGCATACCTTCGCCAAACTTACGTACCTGAATGAACTTCAGGCGGAAGGTAAAAATGATACCTGCGCCAAGGAGCAGCACCAACAGTGCGTAGTCCCAGAGAAATGTGTTGACCAGATCAACGATTTTTGCAATGAATTCCATGTTTTTTTCCTCGATTCCTCTCAAAATTATTAAGCCATAGAAGATATGGGAAAAGCTCCGACTGAAAAATGGATAGATTGGGATAGATGAAAAAGATTCAAATAGATGTCTCCCCGGGAATTTAATTTGTGAAACAAAAAAATCCCGGGGAGAATCCACGAGATCTTGGTATATCAAAATAATAAAAACAACAAGGTTGTTTTAATATACTAGTCACACTGTCCTTTTGCCTGAGAGATTCGCGGGAACTATGTCCTGCTTTCACCTTCGGCACCCACTTAAGGGATTCTCCAGAGGGCCATCCAATTACAGTCTCGTCTCTAAATGAGACACCTGAGAGTATTATTCCTTCGGCGGGCATAATGCCTGCTTTCCTGCAATCTTCGATTGGCTTGATATTCAATTATCGTGGTCTATTATAAACATGTATACAATCCTTGTCAACCCCCACAAAAAATATTTCTGGTGGTTTCTGGAGTATTGACAAATGTAAGGAAAGAATACATAATATAGGTTATTAGTGGATTATTTAGAGACGATTTACAGGAGTTTAATATAGATGCTTACACAGTTTTCGAGAACAGAATTATTGCTGGGAAAAGAGGCGATGCAGCGGCTTGAAGGAGCCAGGGTTGCAGTCTTTGGTATTGGCGGTGTGGGTGGTTATGTATGTGAGGCGCTGGCAAGAAGTGGTGTGGGCGCGCTGGATCTGGTTGATGATGATAAAGTGTGTTTGACGAATCTGAACCGCCAGATCATAGCTACGAGAAAGACCGTTGGCAGGTATAAGACGGAAGTTATGAAGGAACGTATTCTGGATATTAATCCTAAGGCGAAGGTTGAGATTCATAATTGCTTTTTTCTTCCGGAGAATGCAGATGAATTTCCATTTGAGGAGTATGATTATATCGTAGATGCGGTAGATACTGTGACAGCGAAGATTTCCCTTGTGATGAAAGCAAAGGAGTGCAATGTGCCGATCATCAGCAGTATGGGAGCTGGGAATAAGCTGGATGCAAGTCAGTTCAAAGTGGCAGATATTTATAAGACTAAGGTATGTCCATTAGCGAAGGTTATGCGGAGGGAGCTTAAGAAGCGCGGAGTGAAGAAGCTGAAGGTAGTATACTCAGAAGAACAGCCTACGAGACCGAAGGAAGATATGTCGATTGGCTGCCGGACGAACTGCATTTGTCCACCGGGAGCCAAGCATAAGTGTACGGAACGGAGAGATATTCCGGGAAGTGTAGCATTTGTGCCGGCAGTTGCAGGATTGATCATAGCAGGAGAAGTGGTCAAAGATCTGGGACAGATTGGATAAGTTAATTTTTAAAATTAAAGTAAATATGTATGAGGTGAAAGAGTTGAAGGTACTGGAAGAGAAGATTCTGGCGGAAGGCCGGGCATTGAATGAAAACGTATTAAAAGTAGACAGTTTTATCAATCATAAGGTAGATCCTAAACTGATGCATGAGATTGGCAAGGAGTTTGCAGAGCATTTCAAGGATCAGGGGATTACTAAGATCGTGACGATTGAGAGTTCTGGTATTGCACCGGCACTTATGACAGCATATGAGATGAATGTGCCGATGGTTATTCTGAAAAAGCAGCCATCGAAGGTGTTGAATGATGATCTGTATCAGACACTGGTAAGCTCATTTACCAAAGGAACCAGTTATGAATTGACTCTTTCCAGCCATCAGATCAGTGAAGCGGATCATGTCCTGATCATTGATGATTTCCTTGCCAATGGTGAGGCTGCAACAGGTGCACTGAGACTGCTGAGAAAAGCACATGCCACGACAGCAGGGGTGGGTGCACTGATTGAGAAGTCTTTCCAGCCAGGACGTGAGAAGCTGGAAGCACAGGGTGTGCATGTATATTCTCTGGCACGTATTTCCAGACTTGGCAAAGGCATTATCGAATTTGTACAGGAATAGAAAAATGGTAGTCATAAAACTTGACGTATTTTGTTATATATGACAAAATATTGATAGACAATATTTTCGAATAATGAGGAAGCAATTTGAACAATATTTGTTGAATTGCTTCCTTTTGTATTATGAGGGAGTAACAGATGAAGAGGACAAGATTCAGCGCATTTATATGTTTTCTGTTATTTTGTATTGTTACGGTATTATGCGGATGCCAGAAGGAGGAGAAGGAATCAGATAAAAAACTACCGCAGATTCGAGTGGGCGGCGTGGCGTATGAACCATATTTTTATAAAGACATTGACGGAGAATTTACCGGGATTGATGTGGAACTGGCGAAGGAAGCGTTTTACCGGATGGGATATGAACCGGTTTTTGTTGATGTAGATATTGCAAAGGTAGATTATGCACTTTCGGAAGATATCGTTGATTGTCTGTGGAGCTGTTATACGATGGAAGAGCGGGAAGATAAATATCTGTGGGCAGGACCCTATCTGTATACGAGAAGAGTACTGGCGGTGAAGACCGGCAGTGATATTAAGACAATTGAAGATCTGGAAGGGAAGACGATTGCAGTACAGGCTAATTCTATGACAGAAAAGATATTTCTTGAGAATATGAATCCTGAGATCCCTACAGAGTATAAGTTACATACTTATCGTACAATCGCAGATGCTTTTACTGCTTTACGGAAAGGCTATGTGAATGCAGTTGGTGGACATGAGGCGGCTTTGGGTCAGTATACAGCGGAATATCCGGAGGCTTATCGATATTTGAATATCAGCCTGTACAGATCCAGGCTTGGTGTTGCGTTTGCAAAGGATAGAGACGAGCAATTGGTACAGAAACTGACGCAGACTTTGAGTGAGATGAGAGAGGATGGAACAATTACGGAGATATTGACAGGATATCATTTGGATGTGGAGTCTAATTTGTACAAAGAGGAGGAGTAATGCGCAGATTGCTGAGTAATGAATCAGAAAACAGAAGAAAATTGCAGTTGCTGAGTGCGATAATAATTATAATTGGCTATCTGATCCTATATGCGGTGTTTCAGATTACATCTAATTCAGAAAAGCACAATATCAGTCGGGAAGCGGATGATGTGATGGAGTTCCTGCAGTCAAGCTGCCAGAAATATGATGATTACCAGCTTGGCAATCAGATTGAAAATCTGCAGAATCTACAGCTGAAAGCGGAGAATCTGTGCCGTTATCTGAACGATATTGTATTAAGCAGTAATGATCAGCTTGCACAGTTCGAGGAGGATCAGTCTCTGACAGGAATATGGATATTGGATGCAGATCTGAATACAGAGTATTATGCAGATCAGGATCAGGTGGAAAGAAGTAATTTGCTGGAACAGATTCTGTCCGAAGATAATGCTGCTAATGTACTGCAATATCCGCAGAAAAGTTATGCGGAGCGGATAGTACTGGATGATATCAGTTATGACTATGTGATCATTGCGAGAGAAGACAGAGACGGCGTAATCATTTGCTATGAAGATGTGACAACAGATGATGAAGACATGAGTGAATTTTCATTAAATTCACTGCTTTCCGGGGACAGTTTCCGCAATAATGCGATCATTGTGATCACAGATGGCAAACAGGTTCTGTGTTCCAATGCGAAAGAGCAGGTTGGTCGGATGATGGAGAAATGTCCGGCTGCGAATATAGAAGACGGAGAAGCAAGTGATTCGGATTATGGGATGTTTCAGATGAACAGCAACGGAGATAACTGGTACGGTAAACACGATATATACAGGGAGTATTATTTGTATGTGTTTTATAAAAATTCGGATGTATTTTCCGGCAGACAGTCGGTTATGATCATAACACTGGCACTGTATGTTTTTGGATGCCTGAGTCTCATTATTTTGGTGCAGTATATCAGGAAATCTAAAATGAAGAGAAAGGAAAAAGAATATCATCTGATCAATGTGATCGCCAGTATTTACAGTGCTAATCTGGCATTATATCCAGAGGAAAATATCTGGAAACCGATTGTGATGTCAAAGCGGCTTGAAAAGGTGATCAGTCATATTACGCAGGCAGACCGGATGTTGGACACATTCAACAGAGAACGGGTGGCTCCGGCATATCAGGAAGCTTTTGGAGAATTTCTGAAACTTAAGGATTTGAAAGAACGCCTGGGTGATCGTAGATTTATAGGATATACGTTTGAAGATGTAGAGGGGCTCTAGTATCAGGCGCTTCTGATTCCACAGAAGTATGAGCAGGATAATCATAAACAGATCGTTATGCTGGTTATCCGTGATGTATCAGAACAGAAGAGAAAAGAGATGACGTATCAGGAAGAGCTGCGTGTGACAGCCGAAGAAGCAGAACGGGCCAATGCGGTTAAGACAGATTTTCTGAGACGGATGAGCCATGATATCCGTACTCCGATTAACGGAATCAGAGGGCTGGTAAATGTCGGTAAGAATCATATCCATGATGTGGACAAAATAGCAGAATGTCTGGATGAGATCATGCGGAGTTCGGATATGCTGGTGGATCTGGTGAACAACGTTCTGAATATGAGTAAGCTGGAATCTGGTGGTATCCAGCTTACAGAAGAAGCCTTTGATCTGCAGGAGATGTTGGATGATGTGGAACGTTTTGTAAATGTGCAGGCAGAGCGGAAGCAAATCAGTCTTCAGATTGATGCTGCCGAAGTTGAACATTATCATTTGATCGGAAGTCCATTACATATTCGTCAGATTTTTCAGAATATTATAGAAAATGCAGTGAAGTTCAACATGGACAGTGGAAGCATTAATGTAGTATGCAGAGAACTTGCAAGTGATGAGAATACAGTAGAGCTGGAAATGGTATGCGCGGATACCGGTATCGGTATGAGTGAAGAATTTCAGAAGCATGTCTTTGAGGCTTTTGTTCAGGAGGATACAAGTGCCAGAACAACTTATTCGGGCATAGGATTGGGACTTGCCATTACGAAGAAGCTGGTAAATTGCATGAATGGTGAGATCAGCTTTGAAAGTAAACAGGGAATTGGGACAGTATTTACTGTAAAGCTTCCGGTACAGATCGACCGGGCATATTATCAGCTGGCAGAGAAAAAAGATCCATTACAGGTGATGAAAGGACTTCAGATTCTGCTGGTAGAAGATAACGAACTTAATATGGAAATTACAGAATATATAATGACTGAACAGGGTGCTGTTGTGACTGAGGCATGGAATGGAAAAGAAGCAGTAGATATCTATGAAAGCTGTGAGTCAGGCACATTTGATGTGATCCTGATGGATATTATGATGCCGGTTATGAATGGGTTGGAAGCTGCGAGATGCATTCGGGCATCGGAAAAAGAAGATGCGCAAAGCATACCGATCATTGCTATCTCGGCAAATGCATTTAATGATGATATTGCACAAAGCCTGGCGGCGGGTATGAATATGCATCTGGCAAAACCTCTGGAATTTCAGAAAGTTATTGAGGCAATAGCTGCTCTTGTGGTACAATAATTGCTAAAGTATCAAAAAAGGGTAAAATGAATTGAGAGGAGAGACTATGGAAAAGCATGGTGAAAAGAGAAGTACGTTTTCCGGTAAGCTAGGATTCGTACTGTCGGCAGCGGGAGCTTCCGTAGGATTAGGAAATATCTGGAGATTTCCATATCTGGCAGCAAAGTATGGCGGAGGAATTTTTCTGTTGGTGTATATTATACTGGCACTGACATTTGGATATACGATGATTGTGGCAGAGACAACGATCGGTCGTATGACAAAGAAGAGTCCGGTAGGAGCGTATCAGTCGTTTGGTAAGGCGGGTTGGATAAAGTTCGGAGGTTGGATCAATGCTGTTATTCCGATTTTGATTGTACCGTATTATTCGGTGATCGGAGGATGGGTTATTAAGTATCTGGCAGGTTATGTGATGGGACAGGGCACAGATCTCGCATCTGACGGATATTTTTCAGCATTTATATCAGATGGAGTATCTACAGAGATCTGCTTTATTCTGTTTTCATTATTTACGGTAGCTATTATTTATGCCGGTGTTCGTAACGGTGTGGAGCGTGTATCCAAGTTTATGATGCCGATACTGGTGGTATTATCTGTAATTATTGCTGTTTATTCGGTAACAAGACCGGGAGCTATGACCGGTGTAAAATATTTTCTGATTCCGAACATGGATAATTTTTCGTGGATGACAGTGGTTGCTGCAATGGGACAGATGTTTTATTCCCTTTCCATTGCAATGGGTATTCTGGTGACATTTGGTTCTTATATGAAGAGAGACGTAGCGATTGAGGATTCTACAAGAAATGTGGAGATTTTTGACACGGCGATTGCGATTATGGCGGGACTTATGATTATTCCGGCGGTATTTGCATTTTCAGGCGGAGATGCAGCAAGCTTGCAGGCAGGACCGTCACTGATGTTTATTACGATTCCGAAAGTATTTGAAAGCATGGGACTTGGAAGACTTGTTGGTATTATGTTCTTTCTGCTGGTACTCTGTGCAGCAGTGACCAGCTCTATCGCATTGACAGAGAGTGCGGTATCTACATTCCAGGATGAACTGAAATGGGGACGTAAGAAAGCAACCGTAGTTGTCGGTGCTATCATGATTGAACTGGGAAGTCTGTCTGCTCTTGGTTATGGACCGTTAGCAGGGGTGAAGATTATTGGAATGCAGTTTCTGGATTTCTTTGACTTCCTGACGAATTCTGTTATGATGCCGATCGCAGCATTTACAACCTGTCTGCTGGTATCTAAAGTAATTGGAGTAAAGAAGATTGAGGAAGAAGTTCTCCACGGAGAAGGAACTTTCCGTAGAAAGAAGATCTTCAACTTTATGATCAAATATCTCTGCCCGATTTTTGCAGCCATTATTTTGCTTAGTTCGGTGGCTAATGCATTTGGGTGGATTTCCATGTAATGATTGATATTGAATGTGTGAACCCTCGTCAGTAATCTACTGGCGTGGGTTCTTTTGAAGAGGTGCTATAGAAGAATGAAACAACAACACATGTTCACGAATCGTATGATTCGGAGCCTTCTGATTCCGGTTGTATTGGAACAGCTACTTAATTCCATCATGGGTACAGCAGATACGATGATGGTAAGTAATGTTGGCTCAGCAGCAATCTCAGCGGTTTCGTTGGTGGATTCGATCAATATTTTAGTAATTCAGGCATTTTCAGCACTTGCAGCGGGCGGTGCGATCGTCTGTGCACAGTACATAGGACAACAGAATCAAGAACGTGCTAATGAATCAGCGAGACAGGTATTATTTATTATTACCCTGATCTCAATTGTTGTCAGTGCAATCTGTCTGGGGTTTAAGAAGCCATTACTCCGGTTGATATTCGGGTCGGTGGAAGCTGATGTCATGAGGGCATCAGAGATTTATTTCTTTTATACGGCACTGTCATTTCCATTTATAGCGTTGTATGATGCGGCGGCATCTATTTTCCGGGCGCAGGATAATACTAAGGGACCGATGACAATATCTATGATTTCTAATATCATGAATATTGTAGGCAATGCAATCATGATCTGGGGCTTTCATATGGAAGTAGCAGGAGCAGCAATTGCGACGTTGATTTCTCGTATTTTCTGTGCACTAGTTGTATTGATCCAGCTCAGAAGAGACAGGCAACCGATTGTTGTGCGTGATTATCTGAAGATCCGTCCGGACTGGCCGATGATTGGAAGAATACTTGGAATCGGGATTCCGTCAGGTGTTGAGAACAGTATGTTTCAGCTGGGAAAACTTGCAATACAGTCTACGGTATCTACGCTTGGAACTGTTGCTATTGCAGCACAGGCAATGACGAACATTCTGGAGAATCTGAATGGAATCGCAGGTATCGGTGTCGGAGTAGGTCTGATGACGATAGTTGGACAGTGTATGGGGGCAAATCGCAAAGACGAAGCAGTCTATTATATTAAAAAGCTCTCTGTCATTGCAGAAGTTACGATTATCGTAAGCTGTCTACTGGTATTTATACTGACGAGACCGGTTACGATGCTTGGAGGCATGGAGAAGACCAGTGTGGATATGTGCTGGCATATGGTTATGTGGATTACCATAGTGAAACCAATTATGTGGGTTTTGGCATTCGTTCCGGCATATGGTCTGCGAGCAGCGGGAGATGTAAAATTTTCGATGATAAGCTCCTGCGCAGTTATGTGGCTGTGCAGATTCTGCCTGTCTGTATTGCTGATCCGCGGATTGGGATTCGGTCCGATGGGTGTCTGGATTGGAATGTTTGCTGACTGGACAGTGCGTGCAGTGCTCTTTACATGGAGATTCCACAGCAGAAAATGGTTGGAACATAAGGTGATATAACGGTATAGGAGGAACGATATGAACGAATTATACGAAATTATTGAAGCGAAAATCAAGGCATCCGGTTATCCACGAAAGATATCAGGTGCAGAGGTGTATGATGATATCTGTGATCAGATTGATGGTAAGGAGAATGGAGAATACCTGTTGCTTTCACATTTTGAAGAGGGTGTGATATTTGAATATCATATTACGATTCATGATGAAGATTTTAATCTGGGAGTTTTGACGATGAAAACTCCCGAGGGAGTCTTTGAAGTAGATTTTGATGCTGAATAATATTAGAAACACAGAGCTATGATTAATCAAACAGATTTGATTAATCATAGTTCTTTCTATATTATATGGCAGAGGGTATTATTTACCCCATACCTCTTCTGCGATTTCTTTTACCAGTTTTAATTTTGCCCACTGCTCTTCTTCTGTCAGCTTATTTCCAATCTCGCAGGAGGCAAATCCGCACTGTGGGCTTAAACACAGACGGTCTAATGGAATGTATTTTGCTGCCTGATGAATTCTAGCAATGACTTTTTCCTTATCTTCTAACTCTGGTTTCTTTGTTGTAATCAGACCAAGAACGACTTTCTTATCCGGAGATACTTTTGCAAGTGGTGCAAATCCACCGGATCTTTCATCGTCATACTCAAGAAGGAGCGCGTCTACATTTTCCTGCGCAAATACATAATCCGCAACGGAATCATATGGGCCACTTGTGAAGAATGTGGAATGATAATTACCTCTGCAAATATGTGAAGTAATGATCATATCTTCTGGTTTTCCTTCCAATGCAAGATTGTTGACTTTCAGAAGTTGTGCCTTTACTTCTTCAATGTCCACTCCCAGTGCTCTGTATCTGAGTTTTGCCGCATCTCCGACAATGGCTCCCCATGTGCAGTCATCAAGCTGAAGATTTCGGCAGCCAGCCTCGTAAAACTGTGTGATAACTTCTTGATAAGCCTTTCCGATGTCCTGAATCAATTTCTCATCATTCTTATAGAATTTTCTTGTCCGGTCAATATTCTGTGGCACAATCATCTGCTGATATGTCTGTGCCGGTGCCGGAATTGTATATTTTGCAACTGTATTTTTATCTTCAAACTGTTTGAGAAATTTGAAATATTCTACAAACGGGTGTGCTTTCGCTTTAATTTTTCCTACAAGATAAGTTGCTTCAAGGTCAGCAACTTCTCCGTTAAACTGAACTCCGCCACCTTCTGCCTCATGTTCAACGCCTTCAAATCCCCACATAAAATCCAGGTGCCAGAATTTTCTGCGGAACTCTCCATCTGTGATTGCATGAAAACCTGCCGCTTTCTGCTTCGTTACAATATCACGGACACATTCATCTGTAATATCGTTTAATTCTTTTTCTGTAATTTTACCTTCACTGAAATCCTTCTTAGCCTGTTTTAGTTTTTCCGGTCTCAGGAAACTTCCTACAAAATCATATCGAAATGGTGTCTTTAATATACTCATATCTTATCCTCCGTCTTCTTTCATCTGATGAGGATAGTCTACCAGTTATTATTCATTGTGTAAAATTTCCTTTTTTATTGGTTTGATATAACTTTTAGTTATGGTTTGCAAGTTTATATTCCTTCTCCGGAACACCTTCGGATTTGATAAGATACCCTTCTGCTTCATCAAAACGAATGGTGTACTGATATTCACTCTCTCTGCCTTCTTTTTCAGCATCATCATCAGAATAATATGTTAGCCGGATATGATAAGTATTCTTTCCTTCTCGCCATGATTCATCACCGATCAGCCAGTCGTTTTCAAGATTTTTATCCTTTTTCAGTAATGTCTCAGCATATTGCTGTGCCCCGCTCCAGATTCCCATATTCCGGCGCTGTCCCTGCATGGTATTCTGATACTGCCAGAGTGTAGCAAACATAATAGCTGCCATAATTCCTGTAAAAAGAACCGTTTTATACTTCTTTTCTTTTTTCTGTCTTTGCCGACGGACACACCGGATTGTTCCAACCATCATCATCGCAATCATGAACAGATACCACAATGTCCAGAAAATCTGTTCTGTTCGTTCTATTCCACCCGGAATCCACTCTGCAATACGGTCACCCCAGATATAATTAACCAGTGATACCAATATTCCAATAGACAAAATCGATGCCACACCGTAAATTCTCCGGCTTTCTTCATCATCAATATTCTGAAAAAAATACCACAGAGAAACAAACACAGCTGCTGAGAGTCCGCCGAGCACAAGACCGCCTCCAAGACTGGCAATTTTTGTTGCCCATGCTAATGCACCCACACCAATCACCAGAATTCCGGCAATGATATTAGCGTTCTTATCCTGCTTTTTCAGTTGCTTTGAAATGTCATCTGCATTTTGAAGCATCTCAGCTACCTCCTTCTGGGTATACTGAGTTTCTGTCGTATCCATATCACCTGTCGGTTTCTTTTTTTCAGAACGCATCAATTCCAGTACCGAAATTCCAAGTACCTGTGCCAGTGGTTCTAATGTCTGGATATCCGGAAATCCAAGTCCACGCTCCCACCGGCTGATTGCTTTATCCGTCACATGAATCTTTTCTGCAAGCTCCGCCTGCGTCATTTTTTTCTCTTTTCTTATCCCGGCAATGAACTGCCCGAACTGTTTCGCCTCCACGTCTTGTCACTTCCTCCTGCTGTTCCCGCTCCGCTATTTTAAGGTGTGCAAAGCGTTTTTACAGTCTCAGCATAGGGGAAAACAGGCTGTTTTGTCAATCTACGAATCCTTTACTTCCCATTTTGCAACTATTATATTCACACAAATGAACATATCAGGAAATAAATATCTTTACGAGCAAACCCAATCTTCTAAATGTTCCAATATTTCTTCATCGTAAGGGGAATTGATTGTATGAATACATCCGGCAGAAATATTATGAATGACACATTCTGCCCATTCCCCTTCTTTTATTTCAAAAAATAAGTCCTTGCCCTTTTTCCACTTCTTCCAATCTCTATACATGTCAATAATCTCACGTTGTTCAAAAGTGTGGTCATTCATTGGAATCGTAATAGTATCCCCAACTCTTATGACTTCTCCCTTTTCTGCAGTAATCCCTATAAGAGTAATATTTTCATCATATCCTGATGCTGAAGCGCTTGTAAAAATCATTCAATTCACCTTAAATCCTATTCTCTGATGATTTTTAATAAAGGATCTGGCTTTCGCCAGACCCTCATCATTTTATTCACTCTATAACTCTTCTACTTTACAGGAGTGTTCTTTTGTTTCTTTATCATAACTAATTCCCACTTCAAGACTTCCATGAGTTCTTTATTCGGAATAAAAACCATTCCATTGTCATATGTTAAAAGTCCATATACAACCATTGCTGAATAAATCTCTTCTTTTGTCTTTAATTCCTGTGCTGTGGCTGCATACTCCTGTATACCGGATGGTATCCTTTCTCCGGCAAACATCAGCGTAAGATCATTCTGAATCTGATCCACATTATACTGAATATAAGTAAAAATGGAATCATACTTTCCGGAACTGACCCAGTAATTCGACAATTGATTATCTGTCAATGCACACACAACCGAACGTGGATTATATAACCGTTCTCCTGCTGCTGTATGATACCCGTCATACCATTCTCTTAGACTTTCTCTGGTAATCTGTGGCTTTTTTGTTTTCTCTAAATAGCGCTGATACAGCATATCCACTTCTTCATCAGAAAATCCAAAATATTCACTGAACCGTACTCTTGTTGCCATATTATACTCTAAAAACATATTCAATTCGGAGCCGTCCGAATATTTTGCGATTGGAAGCACACCTGTCATATATGCCAGTTCTACATAGCTTTGTCCTTTTAGCAATAACTTTAAAAAAAGTAGATAATCTTTTTTATCTTTTTCTGTTATAAAAGAACTATGAAAAACTGCGTCCCATTCATCAATAACAAAAATAAATTTATGTCCTGTCTGATTAAAAACCAAAGATAATATATCCCAGACAGCCGCATTATTTTCAATAACAAGTTCTGGATATGCCTCCTGTATATCTCTGACAAGTCCGTTCTGTACCCGGTCTATATATTCCTGATAGTTTTGACATTCTCTGGGCATCTCACTGAAATCAATATAAATCACATCATGCTTTCCTGCCTGTTCTTTATATCCGGCATACTCTGCTATATGAAGATGCTCAAATAAAGATGGCTCACCTGTATTTTCAAAAAAAGCAGCAATCATATTTGCCATAACTGTTTTTCCAAAACGTCTAGGGCGGGTAATGCAAAAGAAACGCTGTTCCTGTTGGAGTGCCGGGATTAATTCTTCAAGTATTTCTGATTTATCAACAAAATACGTCCCATTCATAACCGTTTTAAATTTATCATATGGTTCTTTATTATTTAAAAATTGTCCCATTCTTTACAGCCCTCCTTTATACTGATAATGTAAGTATATCCTTTTTTTCGTAATGATGCAAGAAATGTTTCTAACTGAGGATTGTACATATTTCACCTTATTCCTCCGGTGCCATAAAATGTATTCTCTCCGGATCGAATCTGTCCTGCTGTGGTCTTTCCTCTGCCGGATATCCCATCGCAAATAAGGAAAATACTTTTACATTTTCCGGAAGATCCAGCATCTTGTGTACAAGTTCCATTCTCTCTTCAATCGGAGCTATTCCGATCCAGACTCCGCCAAGTCCGATTTCATCTGTCTCCAGCCAGATATTCTGCTGTGCAATAGAAAGGTCTATCTCTGCATAAGACGGTGCAACTAATCCTTCTGTCCGATATACTGGTACAATTACGACCGGTGCCCCTGCTGCACATTTGGAATATGGGGTTGCAGTAGACAATTCCTGTATCTTCTCTTTATCTGTCACTACATAGAACTCCCATGGCTGCTGGTTGCACGCACTCGGCGCCTGCATCCCGGCTTTTAAAACCTGCACGATTTTTTCTTTCTCTATCGGTCTGTCCTCGAATTTTCTAACACTGATTCTGTGAAAAATACTACTCATCATTCTAATCTCCTTCTTTTCTATTATCTTTTATCCTCTCACACTTACCATGTTGTCTTGTGTTCATCTGTCACTTCCAGTGTATCAGGATTTACCAGATAAAAATCAACTAACTGTGTATCATATGTTCCACCCGGATACTTTTTCTCCAGAACATACTCATCACAGTATGTTCCATTGTCATCTGTCTTTTCTCTATTATAATACAGACCGTATTCGACACTTACCTGATTTCCGTCTTTCGTCTCCTGCCCTGTACTGACAATAACATACGTCTCTCCTTTTGCGTTACTGCCGTAAGTGAATTCCGGATTTTCTAATGCATTTGTCTCAATCAGATAATTATAGACTGCCTGCATTCCATTTCTCATTCTTAACCATTCATCACTTTCATATGGTTCTGTATTATCCTGTGAATCACTATTTCCTGTATCAGAATCTGCACTTTCTGCATCGTTGTCTGTCTGGTCATTATTTTCTGTATTGTCCGGATCGGAAGCGTCTGGCTGTTCATTTGTAAATGTATCATCTTTTGTCGGTACATATATTTTTTTCATAATAAATGGATTATTCGTTACATACTCTGCTGTATAAGCATTATAACCCATATTACTCCAGCTGACTTCCAGATAGGTGTATCCATTTTCTTTTCTCGTGACGGTTTCCTTATCATCCAGTCCCAGAAATACATCCAGAAAATTAATAAATAGCAATATCAGCCCTGCAATTGCAATTACTGCACATATGATAAATTTCACAACTTTTTGGATCCATACAGGCGATGTAATATTCAGGTGTCTGTGCAGCCAGATAATTCCCAAAATTAACATTACAAACAGTCCCATATTTACCACTATAAGCGAAATTGCAGAAAATACATATCGAATTTCATATCCTGCACCCCGGTTAATTCCATATGCAGTTCCTAAGAACCAAAATGTGTATGCCAGGAAGATCGTAACTACGAAAGCAAGACCTGGGTATTCTTTTTTGACAGGTTTAATTTGTTCCAGACACGCTGTCATCTGCTCCAGATCATTCATCTGAATCCAGTTTTCCACCAATTCGGAAGCCGGGTAATTTCCTGTATCATCTTTGATGCCTGTATACCGTATCTTTGCTTTTTCTGTTTCCTCTTCATTGTCTTCAAAAGAAGCTATAATGATTCTTAAGAAATAAATTAGTTTCATTTCTTTCGCTTTACATTTTTCGATATGCATTGCATCTAATGCCTGTGTTGCTTGTTCATACTGCTTCATCTTGACAAGAATAATTGCATTATTCAGAAGCGCCTGATTTGCCAGAATTGGATTTTTCCAGTATTTGTGATGGTACAGATACAGGTTAAAGTCATGTCGTTCTTCCAGAGACATTTTACATGCGTGCTTTCTGACATAAGACGCATAGCATATGGTAAAACCCCAGGAAAAAACCAAAATTGCCAGTAACCAGCACAAAAATCCATTTATTTCCAGCAAATCATAACGAAACTCCAGATATGCTGCTATAAAAAGAATTACGAAGCTCACTATCATAATCAGCCATCGGATATAGCTGTTCTTTTTCGCCTTTCTTCTCCCCACTTCATTCCAACTGTACTCATCTTCTTTAAAATCATGTACATGATAAATATTCATACATTTTCACTCCTCTTTACAATCATAAATTCTGCCTGCTCTACAACACGATTTTTCAATCACAGCTCTATCTGTAAAAAATATTATTCTTTCTGTACTTTCTGTATGCTTTCTAGTTTATAGAGAAAATATCCCAGACATTCACACATCTGAGACATCTGCCATTCATTTATTCTGTTAACCTTTTAATCCTGCTTGATTCTTCTCTTTGCAACTTTACCTGCAAGTTTTATCGCATGCATATATATACCATATATACTGCATACATGCATAACATAGCAATGCCTTCTTTTCGGTTAATGACTTTTGAAGTCCACGCAAATACAAGAACTGCACTACTCATTATGATCAGTATAAGAGTGTCCACAATATTGTCCATCAGAAATCCTACCGGACTGATTGCTGCTGCAATTCCAAGCACAAGTAAAATGTTAAAAATGTTAGAACCTATTACATTTCCAAGCGCCATATCAACTTCGTTCTTTCTCGCTGCAACAATGGAGGTCACAAGCTCTGGAAGACTTGTTCCAAGTGCAACGATTGTAAGTCCGATCAGTGTCTGGCTAAGTCCGAATGACAATGCAATATCCGATGCACTGTTAACAACAAAATCACCTCCGAATTTAATTGCGATCATCCCTCCAACAATAAAGAGTATGCTTTTCCACATTGGAATAATTCTGATTTCATCTTCTACATACTCTCCGGATTCTTTCATCAGCTCGTCCTCTTTGTGCACTGCTCTTGCTTTCTTTACGGAATTGATCATCCAGACAAGATAACCTGCGAAAAGAATTAAAAAGACCATTCCATCGATATGTCCCAACTTCATTCCCACATATCCCAGTGCAATCAACAAAACTGAACAGATAATCGATAATGGAAATTCTTTTACAAGCGTATCTTTTTTTATTGTAAGCGGGGCAAATAAAGCACATGCTCCACATACGACCATAAGATTAAAAATGTTCGATCCGACAACATTGCTGACCGCAAGTGTATTATTCCCGGCAAGTGATGCTGTTACACTGACCGCACATTCCGGAAGGCTCGTTCCCATTGCTACAATTGTCATACCGATAATCATGGAAGGGATGTAGAGTCGTTTTGCCACTGATGAACTTCCTTCTACGAAATAATCTGCTCCTTTCATCAAAAGTGCAAATCCTATAACAAGAATGATGATTGATTTTACAAGTTCCATTCATCTGTCTCCTTCATCTTAATTTATTTTGGCTACCATTATACCTCAATTGTATGAAAGAAACAACCGACTTATTTTTTTGTTATCAAAGAAACAACTGACTCATAAGTACTTTCTTCCGACTCGCAAATATTCACTACATTCTTTTTCTTAAGTGCTTCTGTCGTCTTTTTTCCAATAGAATAAGCTCGTTCTACCATTATCTCCTCTGTCAGCATCTGAAAAAAACGTTCCACATTGGACGCACTTGTAAATACAGCTTCTGAAATAACTGTATCTGCAGGCTTTAATATATAATCTTGCTCTGATACATTTACATTTTCATATGCATCTGTTTTTATGACATGGCAAAATTTCTGAAGTTCTCTCTCCAAGTCTTCGGAGGCCTCTTTTGCAGAAAATATACAGACTTTCGTCTGGTCACTGATCTGTTTTTTTAAAGCTTTGGCAAGTCCGGCTCCTGTCTGCTCATCTGGAACTAAATCTGCTTTTATCTGATAGTTCTTTAACTCCTGCTCTGTTGCTTTTCCTACAACTCCAAAACGAATTTTTGCAAGGCATCGGATATCTGTGTCATTGAATTTCATATTATAGAAAAAAGCCCTGACACCATTTCTGCTTGTAAAGAGAATCCAGTCGGAGCTGCTAATTTCTTTTTCAAAATCTGAAATTGGGATTGGTAGAATCTTTCCAACCATGATTGTATCAACATCTGCTCCGAGCTGTTGCAAATCTGTAATCAGCTTATTGAAATGTGTTCGTTCTCCCATAGCTTCAATATATGGTACGGTTATTTTTCTCCCAAATAATGGACGTTTTTCAAAAAAATCCAATTGGTCATTCAGTGAAACAACATTCCCCACAACAATGATTGCCGGAGATTCCAGTTTTGCACATTTTACTTTATATCCGATACTCTCCAATGTTCCGATACATTTTTTCTGCGTAGCCAGTGTTCCGTTGGATATCACTGCTGCCGGAGTATCCGGTCTTCTTCCAGCTCTTATCAGTTCTTCTGCAATATGTTCTACATGTGCAAGTCCCATCAGAAATACACAAGTCATGGATTCATCGGTAAGCAGCGTATAATCAATCTGCGCTTCTTCATCTTTTTTGCTGTGAGCTGTAATGACCTGAAACCCTTTTGCAATCCCTCTGTGCGTAATTGGAATTCCTGCGTCTGCCAATGCTGCTACGACAGAACTAACTCCTGGTACGACTTCTATATCAATCTTTTTTTTCCGAAGATATAATGCTTCTTCACCGCCTCTTCCAAAGACGTAGGGATCACCACCTTTTAGCCGTACGACCAAACTGTATTCTCTGGATTTTTTATATAATAATTCATTGATCGCATCTTGCTTCATGATATGCTTGTGATTTTCTTTTCCTACATAAATGCACTCACAGCCATGCTTTGCCATTCCAAGCAGTTCCGGCGATGCAAGTCTGTCATAGATGATACAGTCTGCCTCTTCTATATATTTTTTCCCTTTTATCGTGAGCAGACCGGTATCTCCTGCCCCTGCTCCAACTAATATAACTTTACCCATTTTATTCTTCATGACTTAATTGTATTTGAATTTTTTCTACTGCTTCTCTGGCAATCTGTCTGCAGATTTCATCTATCTGTGATGAATCTTCTATTTTATTTAAAACTGCAGATTCCACCTTTGTATATACCAGTTTTTTCCCATCCTCCGTTCCAAACATTGCTCTTAATATTAGTTTTTCATCCTGTATCTTGCAATATGCTCCTACCGGAAGATGACAGCTTCCTCCAATTTGTTTCAAAAATTGTCTTTCTGCTTTTACACATATATCTGTTTCCTGATCAGACAATCTATTTAGTTTTCTGATTAATTGTATATTATCTGCTTTTACTTCCAGAGCAAGTGTCCCCTGGGCCGGGGCCGGAATCATCTGATCCGGCTCAAGATAGCAGGTAATCTCTTGCTCTCTTCCTAGTCTGTTAATACCTGCTGCGGCAAGTACAATTCCATCCATCTCTTCTTCCTGCATTTTTCGAATCCTTGTATCTACATTTCCACGGATCCCAACTATATTAAGATCAGGGCGGATTTTCAGAAGCTGATACTTTCTACGCTTGCTTCCCGTTCCGATCACAGCTCCTTTCGGAAGGTCGTCCACAGACACTGCCTCTCTCAAGATCAGAACATCTCTTGGATCTTCCCGCTTCCATGCCTTTGCAAATATTAATCCATCTGCCGTTGTATCTGGCATGTCTTTCATAGAGTGTACTGCAAGATGAATCTTCTCTTCCAAAAGTTCTTCCTCAATTTCTTTTACAAATATGCCCTTTGATCCAATCTGGTCAAGCCGGCTTTTCTGATCCATATCTCCGGTCGTTTTTATGATTACTACATCAAATTCATCTTCCGGAAATGCACTTTTTAATTTTTCAATAACCTGCTTTGTCTGGGCAAGCGCCAGCTTTGATCCTCTTGTTCCTACCCGGTATCTCATATCTACTCCTGTGGCAATTCTCCATTTTCAATGGCTGTATTTACTATTTCTTTAAATATTTCTTTTCGTTTTTCTTCTGTGTCATACTTTTCTATCACACGCTTTCTGATCTTCCCCATATATTCATTCAATTCTCCAAGAAATGGTGTCAGGATCTCCTTTTCCTGACTTTTTAAATATTGTGCCAGCACAGGGCTGTTTCCACCACTCGAAAATGCTGCAATAAGATTTTTTTCTTTTATATATGAAGAAAAGATAAAGCTGCAGTCCTCTTTCTGGTCCACAGCATTTACCATAATTCCTTTTGAATTACAGATTCCCACAATATGGTGATTCAATTCTTTATCATCTGTTGCAGCGATCACCATAAACATATTATCACAATCTGCATCTTCAAAACACTTTTTTTGTAATTCTAATTGATTACTTTTTTTTGCAATTTCATAGATTTTATCGCAGATATTCTCTCCAACTACAACCACTCTGGCTTCAAAATCCAGAAGTACTTTTACTTTCCGGTATGCCACCATCCCTCCGCCGACCACCAGGCACAGCTGATCCTTCAAGTTCACAAACATAGGAAAATACGCCATATTACACCACTTTCCGATCCATACTATACTCATGCATCATCCCAAGAAATACTGGACGGAGCTTTAAAGAAAATGCTGTCGCCAATACACATAATATAAAATCCGGTGCAATCGTAATCAGACAATATTCCACAACTACAACGCTCCAACTCACAGGAGTTGCTGCATAAAAATTATTTATACAATAAAAGTAAATTGCTCCAATCGTATAATAAGTCACCAGTCCCGCAACTGATGCCATTAAGAACATTCCCTTATGATTTTTTCCTACTTTTTCTGTAATAGTACCAATGACAAATGCTGCCAGTATAAAACCAAGTAAGAATCCAAACCCTGGTCTGAAAATGTATGCAGGTCCACCTCCTGCAGCAAATACCGGAACTCCGACAAGTCCAATGCTAAGATACACGATCACACTTACCGTTGCAAGTTTTGCACCAAGCAGAAAACCTGCCATCAACACAAAAAACCATTGAAATGTAAAGTGCATGGTGTACATTGGCAATGGTATATCAACTTTTATAAATGCACCGATTGCGATCAAAGCTGCAAACAGTGCACAGGTTGTCAATTCTTTCGTTTTTAATTTCATTTTTTATTCCTTTTTACTATACTTAGAAATAATATTCATCTGAATAAATTCGCAAATCCTCTTTTTCCACCTGACCATTTTCTATATGGAAAGAATTCAACACTGGATTTTCTGCCATAAATGATATGATCATATAGCTGGCATTGGAATCAAATGCAAGTTTGATATCCTCCTGCGACGGTCTGGACGGACTGGATGGATGTGAATGCCAGTTACCAAGTGGTTTTAATCCATTCGCCCTCATATCTTTGATTGCTGACAGTTGTTCTTTCGGATCCAGTGTAAAATGATCCTCTGCATGATCAACATTTGTCAGGTAATAAACTTTTTCAATTAAACGACCATTTTCATCTTCGCTTCCTGCAATCAGTCCGCAGGCTTCTTCTGGAAGATGCCCGGTTGCATACCGGGCAATCTCATCAAGAAGTGTATATTTCATTCTTATAATTGCCATACTTATACCTCTTCACTGATTACAAATTACTCTTCTTTTCTTGGTGCATCAAATCTGCCTGCTGTCTCCTCACATACTTCCTGTTCGTAATCAATCGGCTCAAGAATTGTCGGGTGATCTCCGCACACTGCACAGTTATGAGTATCTTTTGGAAGCTTAATTTTATGAAATTCCATCGTCAGAGCGTCAAAAGTAAGCAGCGCACCTGTCAATAAATCTCCAACTCCCAGCAAATATTTGATTGCTTCCATAGCTTGAAGGGAACCAATGACTCCACCCATAGCTCCAATGACACCTGCCTGCTTGCAGGTTGGAACTGCATCCTTCGGTGGTGGATTTTTAAATACACATCTGTAACATGGTCCTTCTCCCGGAACATATGTCATAAGCTGACCTTTAAAGCGGATAATTCCTGCATGTGAAAATGGTTTTTTCTCCAGTACACATGCATCGTTAATCAAGAATTTTGCCGGAAAATTATCTGTTCCGTCAATAATAAAATCATAATCCCGGATCAGTTCTCTGATATTCGTAGAATCCACGAACATGCGGTATGTATTGACTGTAACGTCCGGATTCATGGCATTCATTGTCTCTTTTGCCGATCTGACCTTTGCTTTTCCTACATCTGCTGTTGTATGGATAATCTGTCTCTGAAGATTGGACAGATCAACTTCGTCTGCATCTACAATTCCGATTGTTCCAACTCCTGCTGCTGCAAGGTACATAGCTGCCGGAGCTCCAAGACCACCGGCTCCAATAATCAGAACTTTCCCTTTCAGCAACTTCTTCTGACCTTTTGCGCCTACTTCTTTTAGAATAATATGGCGGGAATAACGTTCAATCTGTTCATCTGTCATTGCCATTAACATCCACCTCCCATGAAATAAAGAAATTCTACAACGTCTCCTTCTTTTAATACGGTTGTCTCTTTCTCATCTGAAGGAACAAACTCTTCATTAATAGATACCGTTATATACTCTGGCATCTCTACATTTTCCTGCGCGATTAACTCCGGTAATGTCAGATTATCCTTTACTTCTTTCTTTTCTCCTGAAACTACAATTATCATAATGCCTTCCTCCTGACCCATATTATTACAGTAAAGCTTCCACCCAGGTCTTAAGCTCTGCCAGAGTGTGTGCTCCTATTTTTCGATCTAATACTTCTGCATTTTTTACAAAGAGAAGGGTTGGATTCGCTGCTATCTGATATTCTTTTGCCAGCTCTTTATCAAAATTGGTATTCACCTTATATACATATAACTTTCCTTCATAATCATCTTCTACATCTCCCAATGCCGGTGCAAGCTTTTTACATGCTATGCAGGAATCAGAATAAAAATCTACGATGACCGGAAGATCACTCTTTAAAACTTTCTCTTCAAAATCATCCTTGTTGATCCGTACTGCCATATTATTCTTCTACCTTTCTGACATACAGTGTATAAGTTCCGTCCGCATTATCCTCAAGCTTTAAGATTTTATGTCCTTCTTCTTTCATACTTCTTGGAACATTCTGAACAGGCTCTCCGTCATTCATTCGAATTGCAAGGACTTCACCATCATCCAGCTCTTCAATTGCTACTTTAGCTTTTACAAATGTGAGTGGGCAAACCTTATCTGTAATATCTACCTGGTCGTCAAATTGTATTTCTGCCATGCTCTTTCTCTCCTTTTCGATTCTTATCGCCATTTTGTTTGTTAGTACACCTATCTACCTTCGTAAGCAGCCTGAACCTCTTTTTTGAATTCTTCCTTTCCGACTCTCTCAAGTGTCAGTCGGAAACGCTCACCTGCATTTGCATGCTTTTCAAAAAATGAAATAGCCGCATCTGTGACTCTGAAAAGAGTTTCTTTATCACGGATGATCGGAACAATCTGTTCACCTTTATAAATCTTATTTCCAAATAATCCACCAAAGGAAACGATATACCCCGGCTCTCCGCCCCACGCATCTGTTGGACAGCTCTTTACACATCGTGCACAGTTATTACATTTTTCTCTATCGATGACAATTTTTCCATCTTCCATGCGAAGTGCTCCTTCGCGACAGGCTTTTACACACACACCACATTGGATACAGTTATCATGATTGCACTCAACTGTCATGCCTCCTTTGATTCCAACATCGTTCTCCTCTGCTTTCAGGCAGTTGTTCTGGCAGCCTGTAACACCAAATTTGAATTTATGAGGAAGTTCTCTTCCAAAATATCTTGCATCTAATTCCTTTGCCAGTGTATAAGTATCAATGCAGCCACTTGGACAGATAGCTGCGCCCTGACAGGCTGTGATCGTACGGACTCTCGGTCCACAGACACCTGTTCCAACTCCACCTTTTGCAAGCTCTTCTTTTACTTCATTGATATCTTCTACTTTTATAAATGGAATCTCAATTCCCTGTCTGGAAGTCATATGCACATATCCATGTCCATACTTTTCAGCCACCTCTGCAACTGTCTTTATATTTTCAGCAGTCAGATTTCCTCCCACAACTGCAAGTCTTAAGGAAAAACATCCTTTCTGCTTTTGTCTCATAAATCCACCTTTTTTTAATGCAGCATAATCAACCTTTTCTGCCATTTTCATTCTCCTCCTGTACCTTGTTCCTGATTAGTCTCTGATTTTTGAGCGTCTTTGTATCTCCTATGTTGGAAATGATATACGGGATTGTAAGACTGTCAATAAATTTAAATGCCTTTTCTTTACTTCCTACGCGAAGTGTAAGAATTGCGCCATATCCATGTTCAAACTGTTCTTTTGCAACATGATGCCAGGAACCGCTTTCCAGTCCCGGATAATTAACTATTATATCAGAATAATTCTCTGCAATCCAGTGTGCAAGTTCCAGTGCATTTTGACACTCACGTTCCATTCTAAGTCCAAGTGTTTCAATACCGATCAAATTCAGATAGGCATTGACAGGAGAAAGGCATGCCCCTGTATTTCTAAAAATCCCATTCCGAAGTTTTGCTACAAAAGCCATCGGTCCATTTTTGTTGTAATTTCAAAATTGTCCTGTCCTCTTTTTTAATTTTTTTGTGCAATATTTTGAATATCCCTTCCTGTAATACCATCACATACCATTACCAGATCCGTAATTCTAACAATATTGAAAATTATACAAACGCCCCACGGAAATTACCGTGGGGCGTATTAGTGCTTATTTATGTGTTTATTTTGCTGTCTGTGCGTCAATAAATGAAAAATTCATTCTTTTTAATACCTGGATCAGCACTTTTCCGATTGCAAGCACCAGTACTGCTGCTGCAATTGCTTCCGGAATACCAGATGCTGTAACAGTTCCCATAACAAGTCCCCATACAGCGCTTATTGCTACATCCTTTGCCTGTGCATACTGCTGTGCAAATAACAGATAAATACTTCCCATAACTGTGATCGTATTCACCATAGATCCGACGAATCCAACGATTGGAAGTGCAATGATCTGATTCACTTTCAGTTTGTTAAAGAGAATCCATAACCATCCGGCTGCGATTCCAATCAACATACGGCATCCTACAGAAATCCAGATTGCCTTGATTGCTCCCGGAATTCCAGTAGTGCTCATGAACGGAGAAAATGCAAAAGACAAAAGGGTTGGTGCCATTGTGTTGCTCACCAGTGAACATACACCAAACACAAATCCAAGAATTGCCCCTGCTGACGGTCCCAACAGAATTGCTCCGATGATTACCGGGATGTGTACGGTTGTCGCCTTAATAATTGGAAGCTGGATCATTCCAAGCGGTGTATTCGCCAGAAGAATGACAATTGCTGCCATAAGTGCAACACTGACCATCCACTGAGTGTCGTGTTTTTTTGTTTTCATTATTCAATTACCTCCTTGTTATCATTCCTGCCATGCAGGATACAATACAATTACCGAGTAATTATAACATCTGTTCTACTATAGATACAAGTATTAAATTAAGTACATTTCTTTTCAAGAAGAATCTATACATCATAGTCGGCAATACAGGAAGACAATGTCTTAATGACCGTATCAATATCATCCGGCGTCTCCTCTTCTCCAATCCACTCAACTGTACAGGCAAACACATCACCATCTGATAATTCTACCCAAACACGATAACCACTCAACTCTTCCATATTATAGGAAAAATAATTCCACATTTTCCCATTGTATTCACTGCTCTGTGTATCCATTGCCGGAATCGTATCATCAGAATTTGCGGTATACAGATATTGTACTTCTTCCTTCATATCACTTTCTACAGTGGAAATATCTGCATTCCTAAGAGTCATCACATATTGCAGACTGCTGCCATCTACATTTCCAATACGTTCAAATGCTCTTGCCGTGTCCGAAGAAAAGTCTGTCTCAGAACACCCTTTTGGTGCAGATACTTTTATAGTCCATACATCGTCCTCCGAAGATAACTCGTACATCTTATTGTCTGCCTCTTTCGTCTGAGTATCACTTTTATCATTATCTTTAGAATTGTCTGCATTCTGGCTTTGTTCCGTCTTCGCATCTGCCTGATTATCATCCTTTTCTTTATTGCCACACGCTGCGCTAGAAACACTTAACGTTAATATCATCAAAAATACCGCTGCTTTTTTCATATTCTTTTCTCCTCTCTCTAATTCAAGAATGCCTGATATTCCAGAACTGTTTCACTAATTTTAACATTTTCGCAAAAAAAAGTCATCCCTTTATGTCTCCTCATCTTGCAAGAGACTGCCAAACACGCTATAGTTGAAATATAAATCATACAAAGAGAAAGAGGTTTATTTCTATGATGTTAAAAGATAAAACCATTCTATTAGGTGTTACCGGTGGGATTGCTGCATATAAAAGTGCCATGCTTGCCAGCCGTCTTGTAAAGACCGGTGCCTGTGTTCATGTTATTATGACCCAGAATGCCACTAATTTTATTAATCCAATCACATTTGAAACGTTGACGCGCAATAAATGTATTGTAGATACTTTCGACCGCAATTTTGAATTCAAAGTAGAACACGTTGCTCTTGCTCAGAAAGCAGACGTCATCATGGTTGCTCCGGCAACTGCAAATGTAATTGCAAAACTTGCACACGGACTGGCTGATGATATGCTCACTACAACTATTCTCGCAAGCAAAGCTCCTAAGATTATTGCTCCTGCCATGAATACAGGAATGTATGAGAATCCTGTCACTCAGGACAATCTAAAGCTTCTTGAAAAATATGGCATGGAGGTCATCACTCCGGCAAATGGCTGGCTTGCCTGTGGTGATGTCGGTGCCGGAAAGATGCCGGAACCAGAAGATTTATTCGAATATATTTTAAAATGTATAGCATGTAAAAAAGACTTGCGTGGGAAAAAGGTTCTGGTCACCGCCGGTCCTACTCAGGAGGCAATCGATCCGGTGCGTTATATCACCAATCATTCCTCCGGGAAAATGGGCTACAGCCTCGCGAAAGCGTGTATGCTTCGCGGTGCAGATGTAACTTTAGTCACAGGTAAAACTGCTCTTACTCCACCGCCATTTATAACGACCGTCCCTGTCATCTCTGCTAAAGATATGTACGAAGAGGTTACTGCAAGAAGTGCCGGTATGGACATGATCTTCAAAGCTGCCGCTGTTGCTGATTACCGGCCAGTCCACATAGCTGATGAGAAAATCAAAAAATCGGATTCTTCCACTTCCATTGAGCTGGAACGTACAGATGATATTTTAAAATATCTTGGAGAACATAAAACTCCCGGTCAATTCCTCTGCGGCTTCTCTATGGAAACGGAAAATATGCTGGAGAATTCCAGAAAGAAGCTGAAAAAAAAGAACCTTGACATGGTTGTTGCAAATAATCTGAAAGTTGCCGGAGCTGGATTTGAGACGGACACCAATATTGTCACAATGATTACAGATACAGAAGTCCTGGAACTTCCAATTATGAATAAAGAAGAGGTTGCATTCCACATTATCGACCAGATTTTATCTATGCAGAACACTGACAGATAACAACCCATGAAGACAATTTAAGCAGTCTTATTTTGAATAAATAGCATTCTTGAAAGTGAACAGGCAGTCCAAAAGGACTGCCTGTTCTGATGATGATATATAATTACTTATGGGGTTATATGTTTGGTTTCACATTATGAAATCTATTTTCATATCGTGAACCTTTCTTTACTTTGAATTATACACGAACTCATAAAAAAGTCAAGTTTTTTTTGCTCTTTCTTCTATATCATGCTACAATAGATGACAGACAGTGAGGAACTCTGTTATCCCACTGTAAATAGTTTTATCTAAGGAGTATAACATTGAGTGAGAAAAATCCAATCCAGGTCTCTGACCGAATTTTCCGGACTATTGAACTGCTTGCCAAATCCGGACCTTCCGGTCTTCTTGATATCAGTAATGAACTGGAATTAAATAAAAGTACTGTCCATCGCATTTTAAATTCCTTAATTTGCATGGACTATGTAAAACAAGATCCGGATACTTCCAAGTACAGTCTTACCTTTAAGATCTGCAGTCTTTCTAATCAGGTTCTTTCACATAACAGTCTCATTGATATTGCAAGACCTTACATTCAGGATCTTGCTGAACAGACCGGCGAAACTGTTCATCTCGTACAGATGGAAGGAATCAACGCTGTATATATCGATAAAGTAGAAGCACCACATAATTCTGTTCGTATGGTATCTATGGTCGGAAAAACAATCCCTCTTTACTGTTCCGGTGTCGGTAAGGCAATTCTTGCTGATATGGATGATGACCAGATCCGTCAGATTTGGGAACAGAGCGAATTACACACTTATACAGCCAATACCGTTACTAACTACAATACCTTTTTAGAGGTCATCGGTGCAATTCGTAACAACGGATATTCCATGGATAATGAGGAGATGGAAATCGGAGTCCGGTGCATTGCTGTATCCCTTGGCTGTGTACACCACAAATTGCCATATGCTATCAGCATCTCTGCTCCAAAGGACCGCATGAAAGATAAGCAAATTACCCAATATAAAAAGCTTCTATTAAATACTAAGAAGCAGTTACTGGCTGAATTGGGACAGTAACCTTTTAATTGAACAGAGCGAATTATCAATAGATTTTTATCATGAATCATTGTAGAGAATAAGAAATGCCAGATAACGATATATTTCCTAGAATCGTTATCTGGCAATTATTTTATTTCTTTTTAATTTAAAAACTTTCTTAATTAATTTTTAAGTTTCATGCTTTAAAAATCTGTCGTACATCTCTTTTTGATTTCACATACAACTTCATTCTGCGGTGGCACATCAGTATCTCCCTGCAGAACCCGTAACATATAATCTACAGTGTCATTACACATCTTCTCCAGATGATTGTCCACAGAAGTTAATTCCGGTTCACAGCCTACCGAAAGCTGCGAATTATTATATCCTGCAATTTCAATATCATCTGGTACTTTAAGTCCTTTCACATTCGCATACTTAAGTGCTCCAATCGCGAGTCCGTCATCCGTTGCAACAACACTGTCAAACTCCAGATTCTTATGTGAAAGAAGCATATCCCTGACATGATGAATCCTGTTCTTTGTATAGAACTTTAATTCTCCGCGAATCGGATATCCGGCATCGCGAAGAGCGGCCTCATACCCCGCCATCTTCTTCGATGCGCTGTATGAATAGGAATCACACAAGAATAAGATTTTCTTCTTTCCCCGACGGATAAATCCACTCGTCACATCATATGTTGCCTTAAAATCATCACAAAAAGAACAGTAGATATTCTTTCCTTCTACGAATCCATTGATCAGAAATACCGGTGTCTGCTTTGCAGCTTCTTTTATGTATTCCACATCTTCCGGGTGTCTTTCCCGACCTGCGTAAGTAGAACTTACCAGAATAAGCGCATCAATCCGCTTCGACAGTAACATTTTCGTATGTGCCTCTTTCGCTTCCAGGTCATAACCACTGCATCCCAAAATACAGTCATATTCATACTGATGCAGACGTTCTTCAAGGAATGCCACTGCCTGTGCAATAAATGCATCCGATATATCCGGGCACAAAATCCCGATGGTCTTCATAGAATCCAGTCCAAGTCCCCTTGCAAACACATTTGGCGTATAGCCACACTGTTCCATCACATCAAGAACCTTTCTTCTGGTCTTCTCACTGACCTTTGTACTTCCATTTACCACTCTTGAAACAGTCGCAATGGACACTCCCGATAATTTTGCGACATCATAAATGTTCACTGCCATATGCAAAAACTCCTACTACGCTTCTAATTCCTATACGTCAAATTTAAAGTACTCCACTGCATTGTTGTAAGAAATTCCCTTTACAATTTTCTCCAGTGTCTTGTAATCATCCGGATACTCTCCGTTATCTACCCATCCTCCAATCAGCTCGCAAAGGATACGTCTGAAATACTCATGACGTGTGTAAGATAAGAAACTTCTGGAATCTGTAAGCATTCCTACAAAGTTACTTAAAATACCAAGGTTTGCAAGTGATGTCATCTGAGCTGTCATTCCGACTTTGTGATCATTGAACCACCATGCACTACCCTGCTGGATTCTTCCAACGGTCTTCTCATTCTGGAAGCATCCGATGATTGTTCCGATAGACTCATTGTCGTTCGGATTCAGAGAGTACAGAATTGTCTTAGGAAGTGCATCTGTATCAGACAATGCATTTAACATATCTGCCATTTCTGAAGATGGTGCATAGTTATTGATGCAGTCATATCCTGTATCTGGTCCAAGCTGTTTATAACGTACTACATTATTGTCACGTTTGCATCCATAATGAAGCTGCATTACCCAGTCACGTTTATTATACTCTTTTCCAACTGCAAGAATAAAGGCTGTCTTTGCTTTCAGTTCCTCTTCTTTTGTGATTTCTCCACCTGCAAGACGTTTGCTGTAGATTGCCTCGATTTCTTCCTCGGAAGCCGGTGCGTACATTACATACTCAAGAGCATGATCTGATACAGAGCAGCCTCTCTCCTGGAAATAGTCCATACGTTTTACAAGCGCCTCGATCAGAGTCTTGAAGCTCTTTACTTCAATTCCACTAACTTCACTTAACTTTTTAAGATAATCAAGATACTCTGGTTTCTCCAGATTCATAGCCTTATCTGGTCTCCATGCCGGAAGTACCTTTACATCAAATGTATCGTCTTTTGCAAGTTTCTCATGATATTCAAGAGTGTCAATCGGATCATCTGTTGTACAGATTAATTTTACATTTGACTTTTTAATGATATTTCTTACTGTCATATCATCCTGTGCAAGCTTCTCATTGCAAAGATTCCATACTTCCTCTGCTGTCTCACCGTTTAAGTATCCTTCATATCCGAAGTATCTCTTTAACTCCAGATGACTCCAGTGATACAGTGGATTACCGATCAGTTTTTCAAGAGTCTCAGCCCATTTCTGGAATTTTTCACGATCTGTAGCATCACCTGTGATATATTTCTCATCTACACCATTGGAACGCATCTGACGCCACTTGTAGTGATCTCCTCCGAGCCATACCTGTGTGATATTTTCAAACTTTCTATCTTCACAGATCTCCTGTGGGTTAATATGGCAATGATAATCTACAATCGGCATGTTCTCTGCATAATCATGATAAAGTTTTTTTGCCGCATCACTTGTTAATAGAAAATCCTCGTCCATAAATTTCTTCATTTTTCTTTCCTCCTGTGTTCTATGCTTGCATCGTCTATATTGTAAACGCTTACATTTATTACATTTTACCCCAACTGCACATATGAAATCAATGGTTTTTAAGCAATCTTTTCGACAAATTTGTTATCTTGTTTTTGTGCATTTTTCCAAAAATGCTTTTTGGGCAAAATTGATTTGTCATTTTTATTGACCTAAACATCAAAATGATGTATGTTTAGTGTAAGCGCTTACACGTTTATTTTATAACAAATTCAGATGTCGAAGACATTTCTTTCATCGTGAGTTCATGATGATTAGAATTTTTAATGTCTCCTTCATCATTTACTAGTACTAACATCATTTTTTAAGAGAAAGGATTTTATCATGAAAGAATTTATCAAAATTCACCAGAATGATAACGTTGCAGTTGCACTTACTCCTTTATCTGCAAATCGTACATTAGATGTGGACGGTACAGAGGTTACTCTCCGTGAGGACATTCCCCAGGGACACAAGTTTGCTCTGACTGATATTCCTGCTGATGCTCAGGTTATCAAGTATGGCTGTCCAATCGGTATTGCAAAGGAGAACATCAGCTGCGGAAGCTGGATTCACACACATAATATTCGGACTGGACTTGGAGATCTGCTTACTTACACCTATGATCGTTCTGTTACAGAACTTACCCCGACAGCTCCTCGCACTTTCAGAGGATACCGCAGATCGAACGGAAAAGTCGGCATCCGTAATGAAATCTGGATTATTCCGACTGTAGGCTGTGTAAATAACGTTGCTACTGCGATCGAACGCAAGGCTCAGAAGTATGTACAGGGATCTGTAGAAGGAATTTTTGCATTCCCACATCCTTATGGATGCTCCCAGATGGGAGATGATCAGGAGAATACCCGTAAGATTCTGTCTGATCTGATCAATCATCCGAATGCCGGCGGTGTCCTTGTTCTTGGACTCGGCTGCGAGAACAGTAATATTGATGTACTGAAGAATTACATCGGCGACTATGATCCGAAACGTGTCCGTTTCCTTGTTGCTCAGGAAAGTGAAGATGAGATTGCTGATGCACTTAACATTCTCGAAGATCTGTCCGCTTATGTTGGAAGCTTTGAACGTGAAGACATTGACTGCAGCGAACTGGTCATTGGTATGAAATGCGGTGGCTCTGACGGACTTTCCGGTATCACAGCCAACCCGGTCGTAGGAGCATTTTCCGATCTTCTTATCTCCAAAGGCGGAAGTACTGTTCTTACAGAAGTACCTGAGATGTTCGGTGCTGAGACTCAGCTAATGAACCGTTGTGAAGACGAAGTATTATTTGAAAAGACAGTTGATCTGATTAATAACTTTAAACAATATTTCCAGAGTCACAATCAGACAATTTATGAAAACCCGTCTCCTGGAAATAAAAAAGGTGGTATCTCCACTCTTGAGGACAAGTCTCTTGGCTGTACTCAGAAATCCGGAAGCGCTCCGGTCATGGACGTACTGTCTTATGCAGAACAGGTTAAGACAAAAGGTCTGAATCTCTTAAGTGCTCCTGGAAATGACTTGGTTGCTTCTACTGCACTGGCTGCTTCCGGTGCACACATTGTACTGTTTACTACAGGTCGTGGAACACCGTTCGCATGTCCTGTACCAACTATGAAGATTTCTACCAATTCTTCATTAAATAACAGAAAACAGAATTGGATCGACTTTAACTGTGGAACCCTGGTAGAAGGGGATACTCTTCCTGAACTGGCAGAAAAACTGTTCGATGAAGTTATCGCAGTTGCTTCCGGTAAAGAAGTAAAATCCGAAATCGCCGGATTCCACGATATGGCAATCTTTAAACAGGGTGTAACATTGTAAAAATCATATCTCATTAATTTAAGAAAGGAAGAAACTCAATCATGGAAACATTAAATTACGAAGTTCTTAAGAAATCAGGTTATAACGGATATATCAAAGAATCCGCACCAGAGAAAGTTATGCAGTTCGGAGAAGGAAACTTCCTTCGTGCATTTGTAGATTATTTCTTTGACTGTGCAAATGAAAAAGCTGACTGGAACGGAAAAGTTGTATTAGTTCAGCCAATCGCACAGGGACTTACAAAACTCATCAACGACCAGGAAGGACTTTACACACTGTACCTTCGCGGAAGTGAAAAAGGGGAGAAAGTTGACTTAAAACGTGTCATCTCTTCTGTAAGCAGATGTATCAATCCATATGATGATTTCGACGCAGTTCTTGAGCTTGCCAAGAGTGACGACCTTGAGTATATCGTATCCAACACAACAGAAGCCGGTATCGTACACGAGTCAGAAAGCAAATTTGACCAGTGTCCTCCAATCAGCTTCCCTGCCAAACTGACACGTGTACTTTATGAGCGTTACAAAGCAGGTAAAGATGGAGTTGTAGTTTTAAGCTGTGAGCTGATCGACAACAATGGTAAAGAACTCCAGAAATGTGTCAACGAGTACATTGATGACTGGGGACTTGAAGAAGAATTCAAAACATGGATCAATGAGAAGAACACATTCTGTTCTACACTGGTAGACCGTATCGTTCCAGGACGTGTACGTGATGCAGAAGAAGTTAAGAAAATGGAAGAAGCAAATGGATATCACGATGAATTGATTGATGTCGGCGAGATCTTTGGTGTATGGATCATCGAAGGACCTGCAGGTCTTGAAGATAAGCTTCCATTCAAGAAAGCCGGTTTAAATGTACATGTTGTAGAGGATGTTACTCCATACAAGAAGAGAAAAGTTCGTATCCTGAACGGTGCTCATACAGGTTTCATTCTTGGTGCTTACCTGTCTGGGCAGGATATCGTTCGTGACTGCATGCACAACGAAACGATCAAAGGCTTCATGAACAAAATGCTTTACGATGAGATTATCCCTACGCTTCCACTGGACAAACAGGATCTGCTTGACTTTGCAGCAGCTGTATCAGACAGATTTAACAACCCATTTGTAAATCATGAGCTTATGAGCATTTCTCTGAACTCAACATCTAAGTGGAAAGCTCGTAACATGCCTTCATTCCTTGAGTATATCAACGAAAAAGGTGAGATTCCTACTTGCCTGGCAATGAGCCTTGCAGCTTACATTGCATTCTACTCAAATGATATTCAGAGACGTGAAGATGCAGCTTTGGTATGCAAGAGACCAAAAGGAAATGAGTACAAAGTACAGGACGATGCATGGGCACTTGACTTCTACTATGCACACAAAGATGACAGTGCAGAAGAACTCGTAAAAGCTGTACTTTCCAACAAAGATATGTGGGATCAGGATCTGACAGAAATCAAAGGACTGGAAGAACTGATCGTTGCTGATCTTAAGAAGATCCGTGAAGAAGGTGCAGAAGCAGCTTACGCTTCCTGCCTGTAAAATAAATATAGCTAATAATTTTAGCCGATAACTTTATATAGTTATCCCCCCTGAAGAAAGGGTGCTTCAGATACGGTCACAATATGACCTCTGAAACACCCTTTCTCTCTCATTAGAAAACCTTGCAGAATCTGAGCCGCCTAAGAAGTTCCTGCGACTTCAGTGCAATGGAGATGAGATATAAGAAAAGTGCACGCCTATGCGTACACTTTTCTCGTCTTATATAGCTCATCGTAATGTTCTGCACTGGGAGCTTGAACTCTCAGGCGGCTCAGATTCTATAGCAATTTTCTATTACCATTTTCTAAATCAGCTCAGCCTTAATCTTCTCAATCATCTGAGCATATTCTTCATCACTTAAGAATTTCTTTCCAGGATTCATCTCAAATGTTCCACCCCACTCATACTCATCTGTATACTTTGGTACAAGATGGAAATGCAGATGATGTCCTGTATCTCCATATGCGCCATAGTTTACTTTTGCAGGTTTGAAGATTTTGTGGATTGCCTCAGATACCTTTGCAATCTCCTCTAAGTATGCTGCTCTCTCTTGTGGTGTCAGCTCCAGAATCTCACTGACATGTTTCTTATGAGCAACTACAACTCTTCCTGGATGGCTCTGCTCTTTAAAAAGATATACTTTAGAATTCTCAAGTTCGCAAATCTTAATTCCAAACTTTGCCAATAATTCTCCCTCTACACAATATGCACAATTCTGATCTACCATTTTAATTTCTCCTTTCATGTCGTATTAGAAATATTTTTGTTTCTAATACAATCAAATCATTGCTCTTTTTATTTAATATTTTTAAGCTCTCCTATATACATAAAAGCTTTCACCTTATGTATTCTAAATGCCTGATCTCATTACTTACATGCAAAGCATCACCACAAGCGGTATTGTTACCAGACTTGCCAGTGTAATAATAAATACACCCTGTGCCGCATAATCAGCTTCTGTTGAACCGAAGCTTTCTGCCATAATCGGAATACTCGCCATACTCGGAAGTGCAATAATCAGCGTCCAAATATTTCTCGCAAGATCATTCACGCCAAGCCACGTCATCACACGAAATATGACAACCGGCATAACTATCAGCTTAATGATTATGACAAATACAACTGGCCATGCTTTCTTTAATGATCCTGATTCCATCAGTGCAATCGTTCCTCCGATATACAAAAGTGCCAGTGGCTTTGCACAGCTTCCTATTGTATCAAAGCTTCGAAGAATCAGTAAATCTGATGGCACTTTCAAAATCATCAACGCCAGCCCGATCAATACTCCTACTATAACAGGATTAGACAGCTTCTTTATGATCAGCTTCAAGGATAATTCCTGTCCTCCTTCTGATTTAGAAGTGAGCAATACTCCTTCTGTCCAGAGGAACAGATTATCTATTACAACGCAGAAAGAAAATGCTACTACTGCAACCGGATCAAATATCTCTTTTACAAGAGGCAGCCCAAAGAACGCCATATTTCCGAAAAGACATTGGGCAGTAAAGATTTTTCTTTTATCTCCCCGGAAATGTAATAACGTTCCTGTAAGGAATCCAGCTCCTGTAAGCAGCGGATATGTAATCAGTGCATAGGGAATTACAGATTTTGCAATATCCCATGCATTTTCCTCCTGCACTGCTGACGGAAATACTGCAATCAGCATCAATGGACAGATAACGCCCATAAGCAGACTGCTTAACCCATGAATGACTTCGGCTTTCAAAAGCCCTAATTTTGCTCCTATAAATCCACATCCGAGAATGACAAAAAACATAATCATTTGACTAATCAACGTATTCATATCTATAGACATTATTTTGTTTCCCCCATTCTCTCATTTCAATTTTATATCCATGATATGAAACTCTAATTCAATTCATGGTCTACATTATATATTTTTTTAATTTGTATGTTTCATCAAAAATCCCACTACAACACTGTCATATGGCTCAGGATATTCCCACTGATGTACATGTCCGCCTTCCGGTGCAAGATAGAATTCTGCCTGTGAAATTCCATGTACTAATTCCATGGTCTTCTCTATATTCATGAACAAATCCTTCGCCCCTGCAGCAATCAGTACCGGCATTTTAAGCTCATGCAGCCTGCCTGCTGTATTGTGGCTGAGGCATGCCCCACACTGTGCCTTATAGGCATACACCGGCATTGGATAAGGGTACGCTGCATCTTCTTCAATAGATTTCTCAATCTTCTCTGGGTGATGTATCTGCGTGTATTGGCCATAGGTCATCCAAAGATTCAACTGCTTTAATACTGCCGGATCTGTATCTTCTTTCAGCTCACAGATTAGATTTAAAGCCTTTTTAAATGCCGGACTTACACTTGCAAATGTACTTGTCAAAATCAGACTCAGAACTCTGTCCGGAACTTTCAGTGCCACCTGCTGTGCAATGGCGCCTCCCATAGAGACACCCATAACATGGGCTTTTTTGATATCTAATGTATCCATGATACCGATGATATCGTCTGCCATCTGCTCTGTTGTATAACTCTCTGCTTCCGGTTTGTCGCTTAATCCTGCTCCTCTGTTATCCGGAACAATACACCAAAACCATTTACTTAATAGCTCATAGTTATGCTTCCATTTATCTCCCGGTGCTCCAAGTCCCATAATCATAATAATAGGGACACCGCTTCCAAATGTCTGTACATGAAATTTCAATCCATTTACATGGACATCCATACATTCTTTTTTCTGATTCATTTTATGAACCTGCACTTTCTGCTTTTTCTACTCTTAACCGACCTTTGAATATTCCTTTTGGCTAGTCGCGCTCCTTACGTGGTGTCTTGCCATCATAAATGTACATCTTACGGCTGTCGCACTCTGGAAGATCCTTTCTCATGCGGTCAAATACCGGTTCATAGTCCAGATCCTGAATCGGCAGGTCTACACGCACATTGTTCAGTGCTGACAGGCACATTCCTTCCAGAATTTCATATCCGTGATATGCTGTATCAATGTTGCAGCTGTGAACTTTTGAATCATCCTCCATCCACTCTGCAAACTCTGTATAGTAAGGTGTCTGAATCGGAATCTGCTGATGGTTTCTCCAGCCTGGATCCTTTCCTTCTATCAGACGACCATTTGTAGCCTTTGTGCATGCTCCCCAGAACCCGTCTGTCTCAGCATATACATAACCTTCTTTACCATAAACAGTCAGACGATTATCACTGCTTCCATATTCCGGTGGGTTGTGAGCCTCTGCAAGATATCCACACTCTACATAAGCATGTACTCCATTTTCCAGTTCCATAGTACCAAGCAGGTAATCTGGTGCCGGATGGTTATCATCCAGACAAATCGGACCGTGTACATGTCCACATACCCATTTTGCACGATGTCCACCATTCGCCCAGAGAATATAGTCTACATAGTGTGTTCCAAGCTGGCTGAACCAGGCTTGACACTCTACATGTATCTTTGTGATCTCGCCAATTTCGCCGTCCTCAATACGTTTCTTTAGTGTCTGCATCTGGGACAGATATTTCTGCTGATGACAAACAACTGCTTTGATTCCGTTATCATGGCACAACTTTACAATTTTCTTTGCCTCCTGAAGACTCTCAGCCATCGGTTTTTCAAAGGAAATTCCTTTTACACCGTATTTTACTGCCAGTTGAATGACAGAAAGCCGGAGATCTGGATATGTAACAAATACAAATATTTCCGGTCTTGTCTCCTTTAACATCTCTTCTGCATCCGTAAAAAGTGGTACATCGTCCAGATGGTATTCCTCAGCAACTGCTTTCATCTTAGGCTCATCAATATCGCAAAGGCCTACTACTTTATAATAATCTGGATTTTCCAGAAGCCCGTGAAGATGAATCTTACCACGGACTCCGAGACCCATTACCGCAACTGTATGCATACTCATAGTCTCTTTTCCTCCTGAGAAAAAACTTTTTTGTATCTTTACTGAAATATCTCTTCTTCCAGCAAAGTCTGCTTCTGTCTGATTGCTTACCTGTGAATCTGCCGGCACATATATTTTCCGTCCTCAGCAACAACCCCGTCACTGTCTGTCTCTGCACGCGGGCTTTCATCTTCCACCATAATCCAGCCAAGGTATCCTGTCTCTGCCAGATATTTGATAATTGCAGGATAGTCAATTTTTCCTTCTCCCATAACAGCCCATTCATTCTGAGCAATACGGTCTTTAAAATGTACGTGGCGGATCAGATCTCTGTGTGCTTTCATCTGTTCAATTGCACTCATACCACCATTCTCAATATGTCCTACATCCGGAGCCCAGCCAATAGCAGTCGGCTGAATCAACTCAAACATGGCTTCATAATCTTCTTCTGTACGAAACAACGAATTCTTTGCACTGTTCGGATGGAAACAACATACGATTCCTGCCTCTGCTGCCTCAGCCGCTACAGATGCCATGCAGTTGATCAGACATTTTCTTCTTTCTGCCAATGCTTCACCTTCTCCTCTAGGTACATTTCCTGCATGATGACTCAGCATAATCTTGGCATTTGGAAAATGTTTCACGAATTCAATTGCTTCACGGCTTAACGCTGCTTCTTCCGCAGTCTCCTCCATGCCATTCCAATCCTGATGAAGAACAAGTGCCGCAAATTCCATGTTATATTTCTCAAGCTGTTTTTTCACACCTTCCGGGTCATGGAACCATGTTCCAAGCATGTCAATTTCGCACTCAATGCTCTGAAATCCTGCCTCTGCTGCCACTTTAAGCATTCTCGGCAACTGACCAAAATGCTTTCCCATCTTCCATGGATAGGACTGACAGCCAAATTTTAAATTGTACACTTCTTCCGACCTCCTTTATAATTTTCTATAAATATCCGCATCAAGCTTATTGTATAAAATACCGATAAATGCATAAATATTCTCATTTATTGCAAAATTGTCTGGATTTTTTTACAAAAAAGGCTCTCAACACATAATCTCGCATAATTATGTCGTAGAGAGCCTGTTTTATTGTCGCGATGCAGCTAATGCATTACGTAAGATACTATACTAAAGCTTTGATAGCAGCAATCTGATCTTCCTTCAGATCTAAAATATCGCTGTTGTCCATGGATGTGTTGGAGTCCTCAATCAGGATCATCTTTGTATCCTTGCATGTTACTGTGTTATGCCACAGTGTAGCTGGGATATTGTAAACCTTGTTTGGCTCCATCTTAACTGCCTTGATATCAAGACCGCCTTCTACTTCATTTGCATAGATCAGTGTGCAAGATCCGGCAACAAGTACGAAAAGCTCATCAGTCTTGTTGTGACGCTCCAGATTGTTGATTCCTGTGATGTCGTTAGCTGGTTTCCAGTTTTTGATACCAACTGTCCATTTCTCGTTCTCGAATACTCTCTGCATTCCTTCCCCGTCAAATGAATAATTTAAAATTTCCATGATTCTTATCTCCCTTTTATATAATAAAATGAATTTGATCAGATTCTTATGCTAATGTTGCTTTGCATTTTTCAACGATGTTCTCAGCTGTAAGTCCATAAGCTGCAAACAGTTCATCTGGTTTACCGGATTTTCCGAATTTATCCTGGATACCAACTCTTTCGAATTTAGCTCCGTCATGTCCTGCAAGGACTTCTGCTACAGCAGATCCAAGTCCACCAATCACAGAATGCTCCTCAGCTGTTACGATACCTTTGCACTTCTCGTTCATAGCAAGGATTGTCTCAGCATCGATAGGTTTTACTGTGTGCATATTAACAACTGCTGCAGAAATTCCTTCTGCCTCAAGCATCTCAGCTGCTTTTAATGCGATTGGTACCATAAGTCCCATTGTGATGATGCAAACATCGTTACCATCTTTTAAGATGTTAGCTTTTCCCGGGATAAATGGTGTATCCTCTGTTGTGATATCCTCACAAACAGGTCTTGCAACACGGATGTAAACTGGTCCGTCAATCTCTGCTGCTGCAAATACAGCTTTCTCCATCTCTGTAGGATCACATGGTACAAAAATTGTCATGTTCGGCATCTCTCTCATAAGAGCAACATCCTCGATAGACTGATGACTTCCTCCATCCTCTCCTACTGAAAGTCCTGAATGAGATAATCCAAATTTAACATTTGTGTTTGTGTATGCAATAGAGTTACGAATGATCTCATAAGCTCTTCCTGTTCCGAAAAGAGCAAATGTGCTTGCAAATGGAATGTATCCTGTATGAGCAAATCCAGCTGCCATACCCATCATATTACACTCTGCAATTCCTGCGTTAAAGAAACGATCTGGAAATGCCTCAGCAAATGTAGCTGACATTGTTGCATGTGCAAGGTCTGCATCTAATGCAACGATCTTATCGTTCTTCTGTCCTAATTTAACTAATGCTTCTCCGTAAGCAACTCTTAATGATTTTCCCATCTTCTTACGCCTCCAATTCTTTCATAGCTGTCTCGAACTCTTCTGGTTTCAACGGTCTTCCGTGCCATCCTACCTGATTCTCCATGAAGGATACACCTTTACCTTTGATTGTGTGGCAGCAAATGAATTTTGGCTTACCAGATACTGGAGCCTCAATTGCTTTGTCAATTTCTTCGATGTTATGTCCATCTACTTCAAAGCATTCGAAACCGAAGGCTTTAAACTTCTCAACGATGTTTCCAAGTCCCATAACCTGATCGTTAGTTCCATCAATCTGAAGTCCGTTATAGTCAAGTAAAACGCAAAGGTTATCAAGTTTGTAATGAGCTGCTGCCATAGCTGCCTCCCATACAATACCTTCCTGACACTCGCCATCACCAACTACTGCATATACTTTGTAGTCGGCTTTTGCATGCTTAGCTGCAAGAGCAAGTCCTGTTGCCAGAGACATTCCCTGTCCAAGAGATCCTGTGTTCATATCAACACCTGGAGTCTTGTTGCAGTCCGGATGTCCCTGAAGATGGCTGTCAATCTGACGAAGGTGTGCCAGATCCTCTTTCGGGAAATATCCCAGATCTGCCAGGATTGCATATAATGTAGGGCAAGCATGTCCCTTACTTAATACGAGACGGTCTCTGTCTGCTTTCTTAGGATCCTTAGGATCAAGATTCTTCATCTCATCATAGTAGAGAGCCATAAGAATCTCAACACATGATAATGATCCGCCCGGATGACCTGACTGGCAGGCAAATAAACTCTTCAATATCTCTTGGCGCAATTCCTTTGCTTTTTTCTCGTAATTCATTTTTCTTCCTCCTTATATTAACCTTTAACAGCTCCTGCTGTTAATCCCTCAACTAATCTCTTCTGTGCAAAGAAGAACATGATACATACTGGAATGATTGTAATAATTCCACCTGCTGTTAACAGACCCCAGTCAACTCCAAGCTGACCGATCAGACTCTTCAGTGCTACAGGTATTGTTCTTGTCGCATTGTTCGTAAACATTACCGCAAATGTATACTCGTTCCATGATGTCATGAAGATATATACACCGGTGGCAACAAGGCAAGGACCTAATATAGGTAAAATGATCTTGAAAAATGCCATCCTTCTATTACATCCATCAACCAATGCTGCTTCTTCAAGTGATAGTGGCAAGTCGTTAAAAAATCCATTCAGCAACCATACAGAAAATGGAAGTGTGAACGTTGTATATGCGAGTACAAGAGCCCATGGAGTATAAAGTAACCCCAGATTTCTCATTATAGAGTATAATGGGATTAAAAGCAATACCGTAGGGAACATATTATTGCTTAAAAACAATGCCATCATCGCTCTACGTCCTGCAAATCTGTATCTTGAAAACGCATATGATGCTAATGTTGATGCTGTCAGAGAAACAACTGTTGTTACTGCCGCAACAATAAAGCTATTCTTCATGGCAGCCAGGAAATTTACTGTTGTAGTAAACAGTTTCGTGTAGTTCTCCCATTGAACTTGTCTTGGCCAGTATGTAACTGCTCCGTATAACTCTGTGTCCGGTTTTATAGATGTAATAAATGTCCAATAAAACGGGAACAGGATGAAAAGTAATATTACGATCAGTGGGAGATATACTGTTAAAAATCTCTTTAAGAATGATTCCCTCTTCATACTACTTATCCTCCTCTCTAAATGTAAAGATCAAATACGGAACTGCAACCAGGCAAAGTACAAGTGCAAGCAAGATTGCCATTGCTGATGAGTATCCTAAGTTCAATGCCTGAGCTTTATTAAACACATATACACTCAGTGTCTGTGTTGCATAAGCCGGTCCACCTTCCGTCATGTTGAAGATAACATCGACTGAGTTTGCAACCCAGATAATTCTCAGAAGTCCTGTGATAAAGATTGTATTCTTAATACTTGGAATTGTAATCTTAAATAACTTCTGGAATCCTGTCGCGCCATCCATGTCGGCTGCTTCATAAAGTTCTCCTGGAATTCCCTGCAGTCCTGCAAGAATCATCAGTGCAAAGAATGGAATTCCCTGCCAGATAATCGTTACTACAACTGCTGGAAATGCTGTATTCGTCTGTGCTAAAAATGGTATGCTCTTATTAATTATGTGTAATTTCTGAAGAATGTCATTGAGTACACCATAGTTACCGTCATACATCCATCTCCACATAAGACCGATCAAAATACCAGGTGTGACCCATGGAATCAGGCTGACTGCACGGACAACACCGCGGCCTCTGAACTTCTTGTTAAGAAGCAACGCCAGTATAAAACCAAATACAAACTGAAATCCAACGCCAAATACCACCCAGAGAATCGTCTTCCAAAGTGCTTTCCAGAACAGCGCATCTTTAAATGCCGCGATGTAATTTGCAAGTCCGACAAACGCAATGTCATTCGGTCTTCTCAAATCATAACTCTGGAAACTCATTCCAATCGCATTAATAACCGGAATGAATACTACGCACAAAATGATAATCAGAGCAGGTGCTACCAATAAATATGGATAGATACTTTTCTTTTTTACCATCGTGTTCTTTCCCTTTCAATCATACTGCCCTGCCAGTTGCCTGACAAGGCAGTTCCATAAATCAATTATTATCTAGTTGTTACAAAATCTAGTTTCTACTCGTTAAGAGCTTTGTCCAGCTTATCCATACACTCTTTAGCTGTAATCTCGCCTGTCAGAGCCTGAGAAATTGTTGCCGGCCAATTACTGATCCACTCAGTTGTTGTATCTTTTACCGGAACTGTACCCGCAATATCGACACCTTCCATAGATACTTTCATGAATTTGTCATTCTGGAAGTAATCTTCCTGCTGAACAGTCTGGCTTACTGGAACCTGTCCTGTTCCTTCACACCACATTTCCTGTCCTTCTTCTGTTGCAAGATATTTCATCCACTCAAATGCTGCTGCTTTGTTCTCGCAAGAATCGAACATTACAGTCTCTGTATCTCCCATGGATGTCCACTGTCCTTTTCCTTTTGGAATGATGAATGCATCAACATCATCACCAAGTTCTTCTACCATACCTTTAGAAGATCCAATATGATGTATGAACATAGCTGTCTTTCCAGACTTGAAGTTAGCAACTGTCTCGTTGAATCCATCGTTCGTAGCTGACTCCGGAACATATCCGTTCTTATACAGATCGATGAAGTCCTGCATACCCTGTACAGATGCATCAGATGTCAGATCATCAAAGCTTCCACCTTCACCATAGATGAAACTTCCCCATGGCTCCTGTCCACCGGAAGCACCACGCATACCAAATCCGTATACGTCTGTCTTTCCATCACCATTTGTATCCATTGTACATTTCTTAATGTCTTCAAGGAACTCATCGTATGTCTTAGGTGTCTCTGTGATACCAGCCTCTTTGAAGATTGATGGTCTGTAGTATACATAGAGTACCTGAATGTTCCATGGCATCAGATAGAGTGAATCGTCAGATCCGCCTGCCTTTTTCATTACGTCGTAGATGTTGTCAGAAATGTCATCTTTCTTATCCCATGCATCAACATAAGGTGTTAAGTCTGCAAGCAGGTTATTGTTTGTGAACATCGGTGTTGCGGAAAGCTTAAAGGTTGCTACATCCGGTGCTCCACCACCCATAGCTGCGTTGAACAGTGTGTTGGAATATCCTCCACCATCCCAAGGAACTTCTTCACCTTCAACAGTGATTCCGTACTTATTCTCCTCGTTGAACTTCTTGATGATGTCCTGCATCAGGGAAGAATAATCTGTGTTATCTGCCCAATACTGGAACTTGATTGTGCACTCTTTGATATCATCGGTTGACTGAGCTTCTTCTTTTTTGTCTGAGCTTCCGCTATTGGATTTAGATCCGCAAGCTGTCATTCCGAGTACCATAGCTGCTGTCAGTAATACTGCTAATAACCTCTTTTTCATTGCTTGTCCTCACTTTCTATATTTTGTTGTAACTAGGATCTCTGACTGATAACCTGTGCTTTCCTGATCCCTTGTTTCAGCCATCTTCCTAACGCAACGAAGAACTTTTCGAACTGAAATGCTTTACGAATTGTAAACGCTTACATTTTAATTTTAAAAAAAATCGTAAGGCATTTACCGTCCTTGTAAGCTCTTACATTTGATAATTCAATTATATCCTTTTGACACTTTCCCGTCAATAAAAGAATGTACCAAAATAGGGAAAGCTCTTTTGTTACATTTCACTAAGAGTGCATTGTATACTCCTACACTTCCTCACGAGTTTCACAAAAAGCACGCATAGAACTGACCACCATTCGATAGATAAAATCTGCTGCGAACTCTGGTGTACAGGACTTTTTATCGGCAAGCCAGGTCTTTACAAATCCAAGACAGCCATTCAGGCAATATGCATAAAAGTAATCCATCTGATCACTTTTTTCCGGAAACATCTGCTCTAACACTTCCCTGCTGTTTCTTGCCAGAATAACTTCCACTTTCTGAATAAATCGTATATCTCCGTAAGGTCCGACCAAAGCAGAAACAATCTCTCGATTGTTGTCTAACACTTGAAATATGTCCTGAAGAAAATAAAATCCATTATCCTCTCGCTTTTCAATTGGATGCTCTCTGATCGCACGTTCCATCTCCTCTGCCAGATCATTCTCAATCTCATACAACAGCCCAGATATATCTGGATAATGCAAATAAAAAGTAGATCTGTTAATATCTACCTGATCTACCAATTCTTTTACTGTAATCTCACCTACACTTTTCTCCTTCATAAGCATGGCGAGCCCATTTCTAAGCTGGGTCTTTGTCTTGCGGACCCGGCGGTCTGTCTTCTTCTGCATATGTTTCCTGCTCTTTCTTTCATTATAATGTTAAATTTTTATAACATATTGATATAATGCAACATTTTTAATATTTTCTGTCTATTAATCAGCACTTTTTAACCTTTTAACGGTTGTAAATCACTTTCTTCCTTAATATAATACTTTTTGATAAGATAATCAACATCGTATCTATTACTAGAAAAATATTTACACAAAAGGAGCATTTTACTTATGAGGAACGCATTTCGGATTTTCCGCCGGGACATGAAACGTCTGCTTCGCAGTCCTGCTGCCGTGCTGGTCATGATCGGCGTATGTATTATCCCCTCTCTGTATGCCTGGTTCAATATTGCAGCCAATATTGACCCATACAGCAACACCTCCGGCATTAAAGTAGCCGTTGCCAATAACGACAAAGATGCAACAAGCAATGATCTTACAATCAATGCCGGGAATGAAATTATTAAAAATTTAAAAGAAAATGATCAACTCGGATGGACTTTTACGAATGAAGAAAATGCTGTTGAAGGAGTCAAATCCGGAAAATATTACGCGGCAATCGTAATTCCGGAAGATTTTAGCAGTTCTCTTCTGAGTATCCTCTCCGGCAAGATGGAGACTCCGAAACTGGATTATTATCTTAATGAAAAAATCAATGCAATTGCACCAAAAATCACAGACAGTGGTGCCAGCACAATCCAGCTTCAAATCAACAATACCTTTTCATCCATTGCATCTGAATCGGTTTCAAATGTATTAAAGCAGTCTGTTACTGACCTGGCCGGTACTATCGATACTGTCAATTCTGATCTTGTGTCAATGCTTGACAAAGTAAATGATAATATTGCCGAGTACCAAAAGATTCTGGATTCCTTCAATTCCAGTGTCGGTGGTACACAGACTTTGATCGATAACGCAAAAAGTGCCACATCTGCTTTAGGCGACGCAGCAACTTCCGGTGCAAATGCACTTTCCGATGCAGACAGCGTATTAAAGGAGACACGAACAGCTACCGGAGGCTTCACTTCCGCATTATCCCAGTCTATTTCAAATGGTCTGAGTATTATTGAACAGGCTTATGGCCAGGCTTCCAGTGGAATTAGTGATCTCGGTAAAAAAGCCGAAGCAATTAACGGTGATGTAACAAACGCCTTAGCCTATGCCAATAAGATTAATACTACAAATGCATCAGTCATTGCAACACTGCAGCAGCTTGCTTCACAATTACCGGCACAGTCCGATACAATCAACTCTGCTCTCGCAAAACTTTCCGAGCAGAACCAGAGCAATCAACAGTTGATCAGCAGCCTGACTGCCGGAAACGATGGTATTAGCAACGCACTTTCCACAACAACCAATACACTTTCACAGTTGGAAACAATCAACAAAGCAAACTTAAGTGGTATTCAGAGTCTTCGTACCTCTCTTGATGAGAACGTATTTCCACAGTTAAATCAGACTATGGATATTTTTTCCAGTCTGACAGGTGAACTGAACGGAATACTGAACGGTGTACCTGCTACCACTGAGCAGTTAAACAGTATTCTGACACAGCTTGGCACAAGCCTCACAGAACTGAACAACGTACTGAATGGAACACAGTCCTCTCTGAATGCCGTAATCAACCGACTGGACAACGTCCGTACCGACATCAATGCGATTACAAGTTCTGAGACATTCCAGAAGCTTACCTCTTTAGAAGGCATTGATTCCGATACGATTGCTGAATTCGTATCATCTCCAGTAAATGTGAATACAGAAACTTACTATTCTGTTAAAAACTACGGTTCTTCCATGACACCATTCTATTCGAACCTGGCAATCTGGGTTGGAGGAATCGTCCTGATTGCTATCTTCAAAATGGAAGTGGACCGTGACAGATCCATGCGTTCTTACAGTGCCACAAATATGTATTTTGGGCGCTGGCTTTTATACATGCTGCTAGGTCTTGTCCAGGGACTGATCGTATGTGTCGGAGATGTATTTCTTCCAGGCGTTCAGTGCCGTCACCCATTTGCGCTGGTACTGACCGGGCTTGTATGCTCCTTTGTATATGTCAACATTATTTATGCTCTGTCACTGACATTTAAGCATATTGGAAAAGCGTTATGTGTAATCTTTGTCATTCTTCAGATTCCAGGATCTTCCGGAACCTATCCGATTGAAATGACACCGGTATTTTTCCAGAAAATACACCCGCTTCTTCCATTCACTTATGGAGTTGCTGCTATGCGTGAAGCAATTGCAGGCATGTATGGAAGTGTTTATATCCACAACCTTTTAATCTTGCTCTGCTACGTTCCGATTGCACTTTTAATCGGACTGGGAATAAGACCTCTTCTGGCAGGACTGAACCGCCTGTTCGACCTGAAGCTGTCTGAAACAGAATTTATGGTCTGCGAAGAACCAGATGATCAATTAAGCAGGAGCGCTCAGTTGTCTATGCTTTTAAAAGCCTCTCTTTCACAAGACGACTTACGTACACAGACCGCTGAGAAAGCTCAGAATTTTGAACAGAATTATCGGAAAATGATTCGCTATGGTTTCCTTGCGATCATTATTATTCCGTTGATCTTCCTGATACTGATGTTCAGTCTGGAATCGAAAATTGTATTTTTGGTTCTTTGGATCATATCTATCATCGCCATCGCAACATGGCTTATTATTGTAGAATTCATTCACACAAGACTCGCCGAGCAACAACAGCTGGCTGGTATGTCTTTTGATGAGATGGTGAAAAAATTCCGTGGAAAGGAGGATGAATAATCATGAAAAATATTCTTCGCATTTTTAAGTATGATTTAAAGAAGATCCATAAAAATGTCATTGCCATGATCGTTATTATGGGAATCACTGTTATTCCGACTCTTTACGCGTGGTTCAATATCGCTGCGAGCTGGGATCCATACGGAAATACAGGAAACTTAAAAGTTGCTGTAGCAAGCTCTGATGAAGGTTATAGTGGTGAACTTCTCTCAGTAAACCTTAACCTTGGAGATCAGGTTCTTACAACTCTTAGAGGTAACTCGCAGCTTGACTGGACATTTACAAGTGCTAAGAAAGCGAAAGAAGGAGTAAAATCCGGAAAATATTATGCGGCAATCGTAATCCCAAAAGATTTCAGTAAAGACATGATGAGTATTTTCACATCCAATGTAACACATCCTGAAATCAAATATTATATCAATGAAAAGGAAAACGCAATTGCCCCGAAAGTCACCGTAAAAGGCGCAAATGCCGTACAGCAGCAAATTAATGATACATTTGTACAGACGGTATCCCAGACCGCATTAGAAGCCTTTCAGCTTGTTAATAACGTTGCTGACGAGACCGATGATCAGACAATCGCCGACAACCTCTCAGCCGCACTGGCGCAGATTTCAACAGACTTATCCTCTGCTGCCGGCACTGTACAGGCATTTTCCGATATGGCAAATTCTGCGGCAATTATGTTGAATACCACTACAGAATTCTTAAGTCAGTCCGGTTCCGGTACAAAAGCCAGTGTAAATGCTCTGGGCGTGGCTGGAAATGGTATTGATTCCCTGAATTCAGCTTTAACAGGAACAACCGATTCCATCAACCAGGCACTTTCACAGAGCGCTTCCTTCTACAGTGCGGTATCCACCTGTGTCGGAAATGCACTGGATTCCTATAATTCAGACGCACAGGCTTGTGCAAATGCACTGAATGCCGTAAGTGGACGTGTGCAGAATCTGATAGATGGTTACCAGTCACTGGAAAACTCGCTGAGCCAAATTGCTGACTCTATTACTGAGCCAAATTTAAAAGGTATGCTTATGCAGGCAATCGGCAATATTCAGAAAGCGAAAGCTTCTCAAGAAGCAATCCGTGATGCCATTAACGATGCAGCTACTGGTATTACTTCCGCAACTGCAAATGCAACCGAATTAAAGAACAATATTGACGGCTTGATCGCCCAGAGTAATTCTTCAATCAGTACTGTGAAAAAAGATTATGAAAACAATGTTAAGGGTAGTCTGGATGATCTGGCAAATGATCTGACTAGCACAGGCAGCTCTATTACTTCACTGCTTGGACAGTTAGATAACAGTCTGAAAGACATTTCCGGGGTGACAGGCTCTGCAGCCGGAAATCTCACAGAGGTACAGAAAGCTTTATCAGATTCCGCTTCTCTTTTAAATGAAGCATCCGGTAAAATGTCTAATGCAGCAACTGCAATGCTATCTTCCGATGACAACGGCATTCAATTACTGACCAGCCTTCTCTCTGAGGATCCGGAGGCAATTGGTTCATTCCTTGCATCACCGGTCAAGCTTAATGAAACACATATTTACCCTATCGAGAACTATGGATCTGCTATGGCTCCATTCTACTCAACACTCGCGATTTGGGTCGGCGCAGTTGTAATGGCTGCCATGTTAAAAGTAAATGTTTCAGACAACTTAAAGCACAAATTGAATAATCCGAAAGAACACCAGTTATATATTGGACGCATTCTTCTTCTCCTTTGTATAGGATTTTTACAGAGCGCATTGATCTGTCTTGGCGATCTTTATTTCCTGGGCATCCAATGTGAACATCCTGTATTATTTGTACTGGCAGGATGCTTTAGCAGTCTTGTATATGTAAACATTATTTACGCTTTGACTGTTTCCTTTGGAGATATCGGTAAAGCAATCGCAGTTGTGCTGATGGTCATGCAGGTAGCCGGAAGTGGTGGAACTTTCCCAATTCAGTGTGCGCCGGAATTTTTCCGGAAAGTATATCCTTTACTTCCATTTGTACACAGCATGAACGCTATGCGTGAATGTATCGCCGGTTTCTATGGCATGAACTACTGGATTGAACTTGGAAAACTGGCACTCTTCCTGATTCCGGCATTGTTGCTCGGTCTGATCCTCAGGAAACCAGTCATCAAGTTAAATGATGCATTTACAGAAAAATTGGAAAGTACACATCTGATTTAAAATACACAAAATACTCCAGTAAATTCGTTTCGAAATGCACATAAGGCATTTATAGATAGAAAAACCCCTCTGAAATATTTCATCTTAAAGATGGATATATTCCAGAGGGATTTCTTTATCTTACATCTGATACGTCATTTTCGAGTTTATTTATTTTCCGATCATATGTATAAATTCCATTAATCTCATCTTCGATATCACTCCACTGCGTATATACACAGCCACACAGCCCTTTCTCTTTTAAATGTATCACCTTATCCTCAAGTTGTTCATATGCCTTTTTGTACTTTGAAACAGTCTTATAACTTCCATAACCATATTTTTTCTCCGATGCTACGTGTCCTTCCACTCCAAATGTAAAACCACCATATTCGCTTAATACCGCTGCACGGATTTTTTCCGGTTTTACTTTTAATGGAAAGAAATAGTTATGTACACTCTGAAAATCTCCCGTTCCCTGATCAAACCAGCCGCTTGCTGAATCAATCATACTCCCAGGATCCAGATTTCTTACCATATCTGTAATTTTCTTCGTTTCAAATTGTCCCCAGCCTTCATTGAAAATTACCCAGGTACATATACTCGGATGGTTCTTTAGCAACTTAATAGTTTCTTTCACTTCACGAACAAATTCATTTCTTCCGTCTTGATTCTGACGAGACAGAAGTCTGGAATGATTGTCTTTCATTGTTAATCCCGGCCATGACATCACATTTGCAAGATATGTTACAAACCAATGATGATACCTTTCACCACCATTGACCATGTCCTGCCATACAATCATGCCTAAACGGTCACAATGATAATACCATCGCTCCGGTTCAATCTTAATATGTTTTCTTACCATATTAAATCCCATTCGCTTCATTTCGCAAATATCAAAGATTAATGCTTCATCTGAAGGTCCCGTATACAAACCGTCTGGCCAATACCCTTGATCTAATACACCTTTTTGAAAATGTTCCTTTCCATTTAAATACATACGCGGAATATTATGTCTATCATTCTTTATCTCGAATCTTCGTATTGCAAAATAACTTTCTACTTCATCTACACATACATTTCCAGGTCTGTATCCTTGCATCTTGACATGCATATAATAAAGATATGGCTTCTCACAATTCCAGCATTTCGGATTTGGTATCTCCACTTCAATCCATGAATTCGTCTTACCTTGTACTGTCATCATTACTTCCGGCAGCCTCTGTAAAAATGATTCTGTTTCCGTCAAATTACTTCCAGAATCTGAATAAATCTCAGGAAAACGAATCTCAATTTCCACTGGAATTTTTTCATTAATTTTGTTGGATTCGACATATATTTCTATTTTTACAGTCTCTAAACAGCCTTCTGATCTTTCTTTCTCAACATATTTCTTAATCCTTGTATCTATATGTTTTACCCATTTGTCTGATACTTCCTCCAGCCAAACACTCTGCCAGATTCCACTCTGGGCCGTATAAAACATCCCGCCACTCTCCAGCTTTTGCTTCCCTCTGGCATGATAAGAAGTGTCAGAATCGTCCTGAACCATAACAACAAGCTCATTCTTCCCCTCACATATATAGTCTGTAATATCAGCAGAAAATGGAAGGTATCCTCCTATGTGCTCTGTCACCAGGGTATCATTCACAAAAACTTTACACATCTGATCTACCGCTCCAAAATGTAACAGCATATGCCTTCTTTCAGTCTTTACATTCCATCTTTCGGACAAAATTTCTTTTCTATACCAAAGATACTCCTCAGGCTTCAGCTGCCTGGCTACACCTGATAGTATACATTCCGGTGAAAATGGCACTAAAATCTTACCACCATACTCTACAGGTCTTTCGCTGTTTTCCGTAAATGTATATTCCCACTCTCCATTTAATATCGTATAATCTGTATTCCTGATTAAAATAGGACGTGGATACTCCTGTAAAATATGCTCCGAATCCAATCTCTCTCCCCATCTGGTATATAACTGCTTCATTACTTTCTCCTATTCTACTACAAAAACACGTCCAAAAGATTACTCTTTCAGACGTGCCTCTCATTCCAGGTTAATGTTTATTTTATATAAAATATGTACCTTCAAAACTACATATAAGAAACTTTTTAACATCTTACCTATCCACCTTACTTGGTTATGCCCTCG